>Ga0157375_10000582_pt1 | contig 32528 bp, 24 predicted proteins | sample M35metaG_FD_115311 | JGI IMG/M metagenome (GOLD analysis project Ga0157375, IMG submission 115311) | Miscanthus rhizosphere microbial communities from Kellogg Biological Station, Michigan, USA - M3-5 metaG | ecosystem: Host-associated > Plants > Roots > Rhizosphere > Soil | place: USA: Michigan... | reverse complement strand
TGGGCCAATCGTATAGTAGGTGTCGGTAATGGTGGTGGTGGGATAGGTGCCGGAACCACATGGCGTGGGTGTGCAATTCGCATAAGACGGGTTTTCTGCGCGCCAGCGTTCCAGCTGCAGCTGCATGGTTGAGACATCGTTGAAGGCCGTCGCGCGCCGGCTCTTGCGCACTTGCTCCCGGTAGCTGGTAATCGCGATGGCCGCGAGGACCGCGATCACCAGGACCACGATCAGCAGTTCGATCAACGTGAAGCCGCGTTGCCTGCCCATGACTCCCCTCCGTCGTTTCTTCTGGCACCATGCTACCACCGGTGATCGGCGGCGGTCGGATGGCGGTGGACGTCCATCCGCCGGATCGCGCCGCCCATCCGCAAGTCCTTGTCCGCCCGGGCCGGGTCGGTTCACAGTCGCTGTCAACGTCGGGGGTGTGCCTTGTCCAGAAGTTCCGCAGCAAATCGTATCGGGGCCGATCGAGGCGTGGCCGAACACTCGGGCTTCACCTTGGTCGAGTTGATGGTCGTCATCGCGATCGTGCTGGTCCTGTTGCTGGTCGCGGTGCCGGCGTTCACCGACCTCATCGATCGGGCCCGCGTCCGCGGCGCTGCCGGTGCCGCCATGTCGTTGCTGTCCGAAGCGCGTGGTGCCGGCGTCTTCAGCAGTCGCGATGTCAGGGTCGTCTTCCAAGGCAGCGATCCGGCATGGTGCATCGGCGCCAACGGCGCGGTCACCGCCTCCCCTCTGGGCACGCAGGCAGGCGCGGCGCCGACTTGCGATTGCACCACCGCGAACAGCTGCACGGTCTTGAACGGCGTCGCTGCGAACGCCGCCGGCTTGCAGACGCTCCAACTCTCCAGCGCCGATTACAACGGCGTCACCATGGGCACGCGGCCCAGTGACTTCTTTTACGACGGGCGATTCGGCGCCCTGAAGGACCTCGCCACGACACCGAGCGTGGTCTTCACCTCGCCGAAAGGCAAATACCAGATCCAGTTGACCGTCGCTCCACTGGGGCAACCCAGCCTGTGCACCCCTTCCGGTCAACCCGTCATTCCCGGAATCTCGTCGTGTTGAGGCCCACCATGCAACTTCGCCAATCCCATCGCGGCTTTTCGCTGATCGAGCTGATGATCGCCCTGGTCGTCGGCCTGATCGTCAGTGGCGCCGCAGTCGCGCTGGTCGCCGCGATCGGCAAGTCCAACTCCGATACCGTGCGCGCCACCCGGCTGACGCAGGAATTGCGCGCCACCGCCGAGGTCATCGCCCGCGACATGCGGCGCGCGCGCAGCGTCTCCGATCCCATTGCGAATGTCAGCACCGATACCGGAACGATGCTGACCACGTGCAACACCATTGACACCGCCACCGCCGGCTGCGTGCGCTATGGCTACGATTGCGGCGGGGCGTCCCAAACATTCAACGCGGTTGGCAAGGTCGGCAGCAAGGTCTATCTGAAGCAGTCGACGACCGCCATGCCGGCCTGTCCGACCGCCGCCGATATCCTGATCAGTTCCAACACCGTCAATATCACCACGCTGACCTTCGCCCGGGTCGGCACCACGGACGCTTATACGATCAACGTCGCCGGTCAGCTCGCCTACCAGCCCAGTGTCGCCAACTCCGTCACGATCACCAATCCCACCCGCACCATCAGCCAAGAAGTCCGCATCCGTTCCGCGCAAGTGCAATGAGAACGGACATCAGGAGCCCAGCCATGCAGTCCGCAAAACAACGCCAATCCGGTACGGTGCTGATCGTCGTCATCATGCTCTTGCTGCTGGCCAGCGTGCTGACGTTTTTCACGCTGAATGTCGGAGTCTTCGAGCAACGGACGTCCGGTAACGACCTCAAGGCCAAGATCGTCTCCGAGGTGGCCGATGCCGGCCTGTCGCAGGGCGCCGAGTACATTCACCAGCACTATTCGACACTGACGGACACCACCGGCACTTATTGGCGGCATTGCCTGGCTACGGAGACCACTTTCCCCTGTGGTAGCGTGCCGGACGCGCGCCGCGCCACGATGTATGTCTGGAAGGGCGGCGGCTACGATTTCGACGGCTCCGGCAGCAGCACAGGTTGGGAAAACCGCATGCTGCCGATCGCGAACACCTTGACCGGTGCCGCGACCAATGTTGCCGGCAATAGTTTCGGTGTCCAGTACGGCGTCGGCGCCGTGCTTTGCCGGGTCGCCTTCAAGGCCGCTCCAAGCTCACCCACCGTCTGCGCCAACATCGGTGCTGCGAACGCTTCGCCCACCAGCGTCGTCACTCTGGTGAGCGTGGCCTCGATTCCTGGCGAAGGTGCGCGCGCCACCGTCACCCAGTCGATCGGTACCTACAACCTCCTCAACAACATCGTCGGCTCGCCGCCGATCCTGGCGTCGGGCAACGTGGATGTCACCGGCGGACTGCAGGTCGTCACCAATCCCAACGCCGGCGGCACTGGCGTTCCTGTTTCGGTCTGGACGCGCAAGGCCATCAACAAGACGGGTACATCGAACACCTGCTACTACAACGAGTTCCTGCACAGTTCGTCGGGCGGCACGAACGGTACCGTGTACAACGACACCAGCGGTCCCGGCGGCACCAATGCCAGCCCGAACTATCCCCTTTGCGACAACTGTTCGTGCAACGGAGCCGATAGCCTGTCGTACGACAATTCAGGCAATTCGGCGCAGAACGGCATCGATATCCTGCAGAACAGCGGACTCAACGGGAACTACAACAACGCGCTGCAAAACGGCTACGCGAACTACGACGTCAAGCCCTCCGAATTCCCGTGCGATCTGTTCCAGCAGGTGTTCGGCGTGCAGGCGTGGAAGGACAACGATGGCGACAGCTTCTGCGAAACCAAGCTGATGACCGATTACAAGGATGGTTCCGGTACCGACCGTGGAAACATCGGCGTGGATGAAGCGTTCCTGTTCACCAACGCGACCACCATCGTCCATCCGACCGTGGCGACAAGCTGGTACACGAATAGCACCCAAGTCGATTCCGGCAGCTATCCGAGCGCCGCTTATTCCGGCCTGATCTGGTGCCAGCAGAACTGCGACGTCGGTTCCAACCAGCAGTTGGGCACGGCGGCGGCCCCGGTGGTACTGGTGATCGACGACAACACCAACAACGGCGCGACGATCTCGGGCAAGGTCTTCGGCCTGGTGTTTGCACGCACCCTGGCTGGCGGCGCGACGGTGACGCCGGTTGCCGGCTACACCATGTCGGCCAGCGAAATCACCGCTGGTGGCAACGCCAACCTCGCCATGCATGCGGGCGCGGTCGTTTACGGCGCCATGGTCGTGCAGGGCACGATGCAGAAGGCCAACGGCAGTGCCGCGGTGGTTTACAACGGCGACGTACTGGGCAACATCCTGAATAATCCTGCCAACAACAAGTTTGGCAGCCTCCAGGCTTCCTGGACCGATCGCGTTTCGTACTGATCGCGGAGAATCATCATGCGCATCCACTCGCGTTATCGCGGACAGTCCGGCTTCTCGTTGATCGAGGTCATGATCGCGGTGATCGTGCTGGCCACCGGCCTGCTGGCGCTCGCCGCCTTGCAGATCAACCTCACCAGCAGTTCCGCCGACGCCAAGGCGCGCTCGCGAATCGCGGCCCTGCTCGCCAGCGCCATCGACGACGAGCGCGCAAACGGATTCTCGAACATTGCAACCTTTGCGACCCCGGTAACTGCCTCTGCCGCGCCCGCATGCACGGCGGGAACTTCGCTGGAGAATGCGATCTGCACGGCGCAACAGGATGCCGGCGTATCCAACCTGCAGGTGACGCAGACCGTCTCCGAATGGTACGGCTTGAGCACCAGCAGCGGTCCCTTCACCACCACGGCCCCATGCGGCACGCCGGCCGCGTGCGCAAAGCTCATTTACGGCGACTACAAGACGATCCAGCTCGCCGCGAACTGGACCGACGCGACCGGCGGCTCGCGCAGCCTTTCCGCGAGCACCATCGCGAGCCTCATCGGCCTGTCGGCGTCGGACACCCTGCGCAACAAGCCGTTGACAACCTCGTCCAGCATGATACCGACGGTGCATGAGACCAACCCGAGCTCGACCCCCGGCGTCATTCCGGTAGCGGTCGGCAATGGCTCCAACAGCGCTTCGACCAACCCGCGTCCGACGCTCGGCAACGTGTTGCCGTCCACCACGTTCAACACCTTGAACTACAACACCGGCGGGCTCAATGGCTCGCTGTCGGCGACCATCCAGAAGCGCGTGGAAACCACGGTGGCCGAGTGCGTCTGCCACGGTTCCAACTCCAATCCGCTCAGCGGCGACGTCTTCCTCGGCACGACCACCTACCGGCCCAGCTACTGGAACGGCCTGCAATACAGCAACCCGATCGATGCGAAGGTGACGCCTTACAGCGCTCAATTGGTTGATAACCACGGCAATCCGGTGGTCCCGCAGAACGACCTGTGCACGATCTGCTGCCGCGACCACCACGATGCGAGCAGCGATGTCGTCAAGTTCGATCCGACGACCGGCGATCTGAATCGTTACAAGGCAGTGACCAGCCCGACCCCGAAGCTGCTCACCACCATTGATGCCGTCACCGGCAATGCCATTCCGGTCGTCGCCGATGTGCATGCCGATACCTACCTGGATTCCTGCCGCATCATCCGCGTGAATGGCTTGCAGCGGGTGGCGGCCGACTTGCAGTCCAAGCAGATGGGCCTGATCGCGACATCGCCGAAGGGCTTTGCGACGAGTTCGGTGCCCGACAGTAGCGTCGCCGCGAGTTACGAGCAGTTCGTGCTCGACTACCTCAAGCAAGAGCTGAATTCGTTGCTTGCCAGCACCGGCGATATCGACGCGGACGCGTTGTTCAGTTCCACCACCTACGGGTTGAACGATCCGGCCACGATCGACGCGACCACCATATCGGGCGACTACCGCTATGTGAACGGACGCGGCCTTTATCTCGATTACCTCGAGCAACAGGCCCTGGACCAGATTAATTCCGTCAAGAGCGACAGCACAGTCTGCAACGCGACCACCCCGTTCCCGACATGCGTGCTCGCCTTCGTGCCGTTCTCGACCATCGACGTGACCCAGCTGGAGCCGTGGCGAGCACTGTCGGCAAGCGATGCGACGCAAACCGGCAGGCTCAATGTCTCCTCGACGTCGACCAGCAATAGCGCGAGCGCCTGCACCACCGCCGGTGTCCAGATCCGCGGTTGCGTGTCCGGCATTTCCAGCGGTAACGACAGCGCCGTGGCGACCATGCGCAGGACGAACTCCGCGGTTGCCGCTTCGGTGCCGGTCAGCCGTTACGATCTCGATCTGAATCCGACCGACCTGACCGACAACACCACCCACGTCCACAGTCAGACCGACTCGCAGGTGTTCAGGATTGGCACCACCAACACGGCGAGCGAGTTCTTCGTGGCGTTGACGGGTCCGAGCACGGTCATCGGATCGAATCCGAACACGGTCACGTTCCCGTTCCCGACGCTCGATCTTTCCACCACCAACGATCCGACCGTGTTGTGGACAGTGGGTGCGAGCACCGACTTCTGCTTCGCGAGCCTCAGCCGCACCGACACCGATCCCGATCCGTACGACTGCGTGACGCCGATCCTGCTGGCGCTGCCCGTCACCGTGACTGTGGGCAACTACAACGAGGTCGTGAACCAGGCGATTTCCAACCCGTGCAACAACGCCGATAGCACCACGTACAACCAGCCGAACCTGATCTGCTACAGGGTGACCGGTGCGACGGTGACGGGTGCGGTCGGATATACCGCGAGCATCGGGTCCGTCAGCGGCAACAAGACCACTGCTGAACAGACCCTCATCTCGATCACCGGCGGGGTATCGCCGATTCCGAAGTCGGCTGCAACCGTGAACGTCACCTTCGGCGCGAACGGTACGGCGGCGGGCACCTACACCTGCGACTCGATCACCCAGGTGCCGACCTTCACCACTCCGACCAGTTGTCCCTGATCGGCTAATTGTCCAAACAAGAAGCCCGCCGGAAGGCGGGCTTTTTCTTGCAACGGATTTTTCCTTGCAGCGATGCTGGCGCCCGAAGTTGGACTCGAACCAACGACCCCCTGATTAACAGTCAAGTGCTCTAACCAGCTGAGCTATTCGGGCGAGCTGCGTATTGTGCCGACCGGGCTGCTGCGGCGCAACCTCGATCATGGCGCGCAGGTTGCCGCGATCGCCTCGGCCGTCGGAGTCCCTGCGTGCAGCAGGCCCCGATTGCTGAGCACCAGGCTTTCGGCCATGGCCGCGCCGCGACCGTCGCACAAGGTATAGGTGACGTTGGAGCCCGCGTTGCCGCCGCTGGGCTGGATCACGATCTTGATGCGCCCGATGGTCGAATGCAGTCGCACCTTTCCGGCGAGCGCGCCGTGCTGCGCGATGATCGCTTCGCCCGCCTGGTGTTGGTAATCGCCGTCGCCGTCGAGGAACACGATCCAGCCATTGCTCCAGTCGGGATTGCCAAGGCAGCTGCTGCCATCGATGCTCGGGCACAGCACCGCATGCGAGCCCGTCGACGTGGCGCCATCGACCGCGGCGAGGTAACCGGCCAGCAGCGCCGCCCGCGCGCTGCTCGAATGGGATGCCTCCAGGGCGCCGGAAAACGCCGGCATGGCGACGCCTGCAAGAATCGCGACGACACAGGTCGCGATGAGCAACTCGATGAGGGTGACGCCGCGCTGGAGGGAATTCATGGGAAAGGTCCGTGTCGGGGTGAGCGGACAGGTTAGGCAGCCGGCCCCAGCAGCCCAATCGGAAGAGACTGCGTTCGTGCGTAGGAAAATCCCGACCCCGCGCGCCACAGGCCGGCCGCACGGTGCCTGCCCGATTGGCCCGGCTATACTGGTGATTACCCCGTGTCACCCCCATACAGACCGGCGATGGCAGACCGTTTCGAACTCGTGTCCCCTTACCAGCCCGCTGGCGACCAGCCGCAGGCAATCCGTCGCCTGATCGATGGCTTCCAGTCGGGATTGGCGCGGCAGACGCTGCTCGGCGTCACCGGTTCGGGCAAGACCTATACCATCGCGAACCTGATCCAGGCCGTGCAGAAGCCGACCCTCGTGATGGCGCCGAACAAGACCCTGGCCGCGCAGCTGTATGGCGAATTCAAGAGTTTCTTCCCGCACAACGCGGTCGAGTATTTCGTCAGCTACTACGACTATTACCAGCCCGAAGCCTACGTGCCGTCGACCGACACCTTCATCGAGAAGGACAGTTCGATCAACGAGCACATCGAGCAGATGCGGCTGTCAGCGACGAAGGCGCTGCTCGAACGGCGCGACTCGATCATCGTCGCGACGGTGTCGGCGATCTACGGCCTCGGCGATCCGGGCGAGTACCACCGCATGGTGCTGCACATGGTGCGCGGCGAGCGCATCGACCAGCGCGAGCTGATCCGCAGGCTCACCGAGATGCAGTACGCGCGCAACGAATTCGAGTTGCGCCGCGGCATGTACCGCGTGCATGGCGACACCATCGACGTGCATCCGGCCGAATCGGAAATGGAGGCGCTGCGCATCGAGTTGTTCGACGGCGAGATCGAGAACCTCGCGCTGTTCGATCCGCTGACCGGCGAGGTGCTGCGCAAGCTGCCGCGTTACACGATCTACCCGAAGTCGCATTACGTCACCACGCGGCGCACGGTGCTCGAGGCAATCGAGACGATCAAGGTCGAACTGAAGGAACGCCTCGAGGTCCTGTACGCGGCCAACAAGCTGGTCGAAGCGCAGCGCCTGCAGCAACGCACGACCTACGACCTCGAAATGATGGCCGAGGTCGGCTACTCGAACGGCGTCGAGAATTATTCGCGGCACCTGACCGGGCGCATGCCGGGCGAGGCGCCGCCGTGCCTGTACGACTACCTGCCTGCCGATGCGCTGCTGGTCGTGGACGAATCCCACGTCACGATCCCGCAGCTCGGCGCGATGTACAAGGGCGATCGTTCGCGCAAGGAAACGCTCGTCGAATTCGGTTTCCGGCTGCCTTCGGCGCTCGACAACCGGCCGCTGAAATTCGAGGAATGGGAAGGCCGCGCGCCGCGCACGATCTTCGTGTCGGCGACGCCCGGTCCCTACGAGCGCAACAAGTCGGGCGGGCAGGTCGTCGAGCTCGTCGTGCGACCGACCGGACTGGTCGATCCCGAAGTCGAGATCCGGCCGGTCGCAACCCAGGTGGATGACTTGTTGTCCGAGATCAATTTGCGCGTGGCGATGGGCGATCGCGTGCTCGTCACGACGCTGACCAAGCGCATGGCGGAGAACCTCACCGATTACCTCGGCGAACACGGCGTGCGCGTGCGTTACTTGCACTCGGATGTCGAGACCGTCGAGCGCGTCGAGATCATCCGCGACCTGCGCAAGGGCGTGTTCGACGTGCTGGTCGGCATCAACCTGTTGCGCGAAGGACTGGACATGCCCGAAGTGTCGCTGGTCGCGATCCTCGATGCGGACAAGGAAGGCTTCCTGCGATCGGCCGGTTCGCTGATCCAGACCATGGGTCGCGCCGCGCGCAACCTGCGCGGCAAGGCGATCATGTACGCCGACCGCATCACGAATTCGATGCGGGTCGCGATCGAGGAAACCGATCGACGCCGCGAGAAGCAGGTCGAATACAACACCGCGCATGGCATCGTGCCGCAGAGCGTCAACACGCCGGTCGTCGACATCATGGAAGGCGCGCGCGCCGACGCGGCCGATGCGAAACCAGCGCGAGGCAAGGGCCGCAAGGTCGCCGAAACGGCCGCCGACTACGCCACGCTGGGGCCGGCGCAACTCGCGGCGCTGCTGCGCCGGCTCGAACAGCAGATGTACAAGCACGCGCAGGACCTGGAGTTCGAGGATGCCGCGCACCTGCGCGACGAGATCCAGCGCGTCAAGTTGCGGCAGCTGGTGTCATGAGCAACCTTGCGCACTGGTGGGCGCGCGCCGAGGAACGCAAGTGGTGGATTGCGCTGGCGTTGCTCATTCTGTGCGCGTTGGTGTTCGGGGCGCATGCGGCCGAGCGCGCGCTGTTCGAGGCGTTGCGGGCGGCGCTGGGCACCCTGCATTCCGCGGTCGATCTGGCACCCATGCAGATGATCGTGATCTATTTCTTGATCTACGTTGCGACCGCCGCGGTGTCGCTGCCGTTCGGCGGCCTGCTGACGCTGGCCGCAGGTGCGTTGTTCGGGTTCTGGTGGGGCTTGTTGCTGGCGCTGGTGTCGGCGACCTCGGGCGCACTGGCCGGATTCGTGGTATCGCGCTACCTGTTCCATGCCGCTGTCGAGCGCCGGTTCGGCGAGCGCCTCGCGCCAATCCACGCGGGCCTGCGCGAGGAGGGCGCGTTCTACCTGTTCTCGCTGCGCATGGTGCCGGTGTTCCCGTACTGGCTCGCCAATCTGCTGATGGGGCTCACGTCGATGCGTGCCTTCACGTTCTGGTGGGTCAGCGCGCTGGGATTGGTGCCCATCGAGGCCGCATATGTGTTCGCCGGCACGCAATTGGCGACGGTGGCCAAGCCGAGGGACATCCTTTCGCCCGGCCTGATCGCGGCGCTGTTGGGACTGGCGATATTGCCGCTGCTGCTGCGTCGCGTGGTGCGCTGGGCGGAGCGCAAGTACTTCAAGCACGAGGAATGAATGCGCGCCGCATCGCGCTTGGCCGGCCCGGGCCGCCATGCTACGATTCGCGCCCTTGCAGGCCTTTCCACTTGCGGGAATCCGGGCGGTTAGCTCAGCGGTAGAGCACTACCTTGACATGGTAGGGGTCACAGGTTCGAAACCTGTACCGCCCACCATCAATGCGAAGCGGTTGGCTTCGTTTCGATGGTTCGGAACCAGGCAACACGGAAAAAAACCGGAAGACCGCCATGCCAACTGGCGGTTTTGTCGTTTTAAGGGGCAGTCCTTGCGCGCAACGGATGCCGGGAGGCGATGACATTGAAATGCAAGACCCGTCTGCATGACGCAATTGCCCGAAAATGCGATCGCAGCCATGGGTTCCCGCGAGTGCGCAAATCGGGTTTCCCGGTCCGGTTCTTGCTGCTGGTCGCTGGGCTACATCATTGTTTGCTATAGTGAAGTGGTTTCGTGACTGCCGCTTTCACTGCCTTTGGGGGTGGACATTCCCCTTCAGGTACATGGTCGCCCGATGCCAAGGTTTCGACCCAGATTGAGGAGTCAGTTGAGACAGTGTTCAATCGGATCCTGTTCGTATGCATCGGCAACATCTGCCGTAGCCCCACAGCGGAATATCTTCTCCGCGCACGACTCGCGTCGGATGGCATCGATGTCGGCAGCGCCGGGTTGAGCGCGCTCGTGGGCAAACCCATGGACGCGACGGCCGCGCAGGTGCTTCTCGACCATGGCGTCGATGGCAGCGGTCATCGCGGCAGGCAGGTGAGCCGTGACCTGTTGCTCAGGTCCGACCTGATCCTGGCGATGGAGAAATCCCATATCGCGACGATCGGCCGCAGCGCGCCGGAAGTCAGCGGCAAGGTATTCCTGTTGGGCAAATGGCAAGCCGACATGGAAATCCCAGATCCTTACGGCCAGTCGCGCGCATCGTTCGATCATGTTTTCAACCTGATCGACAAGGGTGTCTCCGGTTGGTTACCTTATCTCAACGTTTCTGAAATCCAGAGCATAGCCTAATGACGTCTACGACCAGCAGCGCTCCAATAAACGAGGATGAGATTGACCTTGCGACATTGTTTGGCACGTTGCTCGATTACAAATGGTTGATTGGGATCGTTACCGGCGTCTTCCTGATTTGCAGCATCGCCTACGTTGTACTCGCCCAGCCGGTGTACGAGGCCGATGCGTTGGTGCAAGTGGAGCAAAAGGTGCCGGACCTGCCGGGGTTGAGCGCGCTCACCCAGACGCTGGGAGCGTCCAGTTCCCAGGCGACTACCGAAATCGCCTTGATCACGTCGCGTACGATCATCGGTGGAGCGGCGGCGAACCTGAATATGAGTATCGTGGTGACCCCCCACCAGTTCCCACTCATTGGTGGATTCATCGCGCGGCACTTCGCCTCCTCCAATCCAGGCAGTCTCGCGGCGCCATGGATGGGTCTTAGTCGTGATGGCTGGGGCGGCGAAAAGCTGGATATCTTTCAGCTCAAGGTGCCCGACGCCATGTTGGGCAAGCCCATGCTGCTGGTTGCAGGCGAAAACGGCAATTACACCTTGTACGCCTCGACGTTTTTCAACTCGACATCTGCTGTCCTGCTACACGGGCGCGTTGGGGAGGTAGCCACGGGCAACGGTGTCACCATCCAGGTCAAGACCCTCCTTGCTCACCCCGGCATGCGGTTCGATGTGGTACGGAACAGCGATCTTGCGACGATCGCCTTGCTGCAGACCCAGGTCATCGCGAGCGAACAAGGCTCGGATTCGGGGATCATCGCGCTGTCTTTCGATCACCCTGATGCGCGACTGGCGGCCCAGTTTCTCGACCAGGTAAGTACCCTGTACGTGCAACAGAACGTGGATCACAACTCCGAGGAAGCCGCAAAAAGCCTGAAATTCGTCAGGGAGCAACTGCCCGCCGTGCGCCTCACCCTGGACAAGGCGACGGAAGCATTGAACGCGTATCAGATCAGCGCGAAGTCGGTCGACATAACGATGCAGACCAAGGGGCTTCTCGATCAGGAAGTAGCTGTTGAAACCAGCATCCAGCAACTGCGCCAGCAGCAAGCCGACATCGAGCGCAGGTACACCCCCCAACATCCTGCTTATCAGGCGTTGATGCAGCAGATCGGCCAGTTGCAGGCGCAGAAGAATGCGATGGACAAGCAGGTCGGCACGCTGCCGGATACCCAGCAGGAACTGTTGCGACTGACGCGGGATGTCACGGTGTACAACGCGACCTACACATCGCTGCTGGCACAAGCCCAGCAGTTGGATGTGGCCCGGGCCGGAACGGTCGGCAATGTGCGTATTGTCGACAAGGCTACGGTCGACATTACCCAGCCGGTGAAGCCGAAAAAAGCGCTGGTTGTATTCGGCGGAACGTTCCTGGGTGCCTTTCTGGCTCTGGCCTTTGTATTCCTCCGCCAGATGCTGCATCGCGGAGTGGAAGACCCTGCCGACATCGAAAAGACCGGCCTTTCCGTCTATGCCTCGGTTCCATCCAGCACGGGTGAAAAAGCCATTGCGCTAACCGGGAAGGATACTCGCGGTGATGGAAGACAGCACCTGCTGGTGTTGAGTGCACCGAGTGATCCGGCCACGGAGGCATTACGCAGTTTGCGCACGAGTTTGCATTTCGCCAGGCTCGAGGCGAAAAACAACATATTAATGATCTCCGGTCCAAGTCCGAACGCCGGCAAGACGTTCATTTCCGCCAACTTGGCTGCAGTGGTGGCCCAAAGCGGGCAACGGGTTCTGATCATCGACGGCGATTTGCGCCTTGGATCATTACACAAGGTGCTCGGCGGCAGCGCCGAGGGCGGTCTTTCTGAACTCATTTCGGGCCAGATCGATCAAGCCCAGGCCACGCGGGCGGTCGCAAACCTCGACAATTTGTATTTCATCCCCCGTGGCAAGGTCCCCCCAAATCCTTCGGAACTGTTGATGAACGAAAGGTTCACGGCATTGCTGGAAAAGCTGAAGCCACTTTACGACCTGGTGATTATCGATACGCCACCGATCCTCGCGGTGACCGACGCGGCCGTTATCGGCAATCATGCCGGGACCAGCCTGATGGTCCTGCGCTTCGGCCTAAACCAGGCACGCGAGATCGCATTGGCCAAGCAACGTTTCGAACAAAATGGTGTCGAGATCAAGGGCGCTATTTTCAACGCGGTCGAAAAGCGGCACTCGGGGTACTCGTCCTACGGCTATTACGACTACGCAGCCTCAAAGTGATTCCGCAGCGGCCCGTCTGGCTCCAGCGGGTCGCTTTGGGCGACACGGCGTCGTTCGAGTAAACGAGAGCGCGTTGATTCAATACTGCGATGCACCGGTGGAAATGAGGATGCAGCCCGCACGGCTGCATCGTTGCGGAGGAAGGGCGTATTTGCGCGCGTGTTATGCTGGGCCGGGAGGTGGTTGGAATGACGAGTACTAAACGACGGCGGATCTTCATGCCGACGAACGGCAGCCGGCTTCAGTTGTCGACTGGCGACAGTATTTGGGTTCTAGCGCAATTCGTGCTGATTTTGGCTCTGGGCCATCGCATGGGTGTTCTGGGTGTTTCGATCGGTTATTGCGCGAGCGCGATCGTTCGCATGGTGATCCATCGGAATCCCGGCATCTGGACTTATCGCTCGCTCAACTGGAATACATTCCGGGACGCGGAGCAAATGCTCGCGGCGCGATCCATAAGCAAACTTGCCTGGCGCGAGCAATGATCCCGAATCAACCAAGCTATGTCGGAGCATTGGAAAGCACCCTGCAGATGCTTGCCGAGATCAGCCGGTCATTCTCTCCGGCGGTGTTGGCCAACGGCTTCGGGCCGGAAAGCATGGTGCTTACAGACCTCATTTCAAAGCACGGCTTTGCTATTGAAATCATTACCCTGGATACCGGGCGCTTGCCAGAGGAAACCCACGAGCTCGCCCAAAACGTTTTCAAGCGGTATGGGCCTTCCATTCGCATGATCGCACCCGACCCAGCAGAGTTGGAGGAATGGACCCTGCAGCATGGCCCCAACGGGTTCTACCAGAGTGTCGAGCTTCGCCGCGGGTGCTGTGCCGTTCGAAAGGTAGCGCCGCTGAAACGCGTGTTGGCGGGAAAGAAGGCTTGGCTGACCGGCCTCCGCAGGGAACAAGCTCCCAGCCGCGCGCTGTTGGGAGCGCGAACTTGGGACACCGACAACGGTCTGCAAAAATTCAACCCGATGCTTGATTGGACCACGGAACAGGTGTGGGCCTACATCCACGACCATTCAGTGCCTTACAACGCACTCCACGATAAAGGCTATCCGAGCATCGGTTGCTCTCCGTGCACCCGCGCGGTAGGGCCGGATGAGGACATCAGGGCCGGTCGCTGGTGGTGGGAACGCGAAGCCGTCAAGGAATGCGGGCTGCACATGGATCCGGTGACGGGTCAGTTCCAGCGCAAGCCGGAGTCCGAGCGTGCCGCGAGCAAACAGTTGCCACAAACGACATGGATGGAAGAACTGCCGGTCTCGACCGAGCAGGCGCACCATTTTCGACATGTAGCCAATTCAACCAGCAAGACAAACATACTTAAGAAGAGGACCTCGAACATGAAAGTACTGGTACTGGGTGGGGACGGATTCTGCGGCTGGCCCACCGCGCTGCACCTGTCGGCGCAGGGTCATGACGTGGCAATCGTCGACAACCTGTCGCGGCGCAACATCGACATCGAGCTGGAATGCGAATCCCTTACCCCGATTCGCCCGATGGGCGAGCGCCTGCGCGTCTGGAAGGAAGTGTCCGGCCGGGACATCGCTTTCCACAATTTCGACGTGGCCGTGAATTACCAGAAGCTCCTCGATCTCATCGTAGCCTGGAAGCCCAATGCCATCGTGCATTTCGCCGAGCAACGCGCGGCGCCGTACTCGATGAAGAGCAGCTATCACAAGCGCTACACGGTCAGCAACAACCTCAATGCCACCAACAACGTACTGGCCGCCGTGGTCGAGAGCGGGCTCGACATCCACATCGCGCATCTCGGCACCATGGGCGTGTACGGCTACGGCACCGCCGGCATGAAGATTCCGGAGGGCTACCTCAAGGTGAAGGTGGAACTGGAAGGCGGCCAGATGGTCGAGAACGAGATTCTGTATCCGGCCAATCCGGGCAGCATCTATCATATGACCAAGACTCAGGATCAGCTTCTGTTCCAGTTCTACAACAAGAACGACAAGGTTCGCATCACGGACCTGCACCAGGGCATCGTGTGGGGCACCCAGACCGAACAGACCCGGATGGACGAGCGCCTGATCAACCGCTTCGACTACGACGGCGACTATGGCACCGTGCTCAACCGCTTCCTGATGCAGGCCGCCGTCAACTATCCGCTCACGGTGCACGGCACCGGCGGACAGACGCGCGCCTTCATCCACATCCAGGACACCGTGAAGTGCATCCAGCTGGCGCTGGAGAATCCGCCCAAGTCCGGCGACCGCGTGCACATCTTCAATCAGATGACCGAGTGCCATCGCGTGCGCGACCTGGCCAAGATGATTTCCGATCGGACGGGCATCAAGGTCGACTTCGTGACCAATCCGCGCAACGAGGCGGACGAAAACGATTTGTTCGTCGCCAACGACCGTTTCCTGCACCTGGGCCTGAGCCCCATCACGCTTGGCGACGGACTGATGGAAGAAGTGACCCATATTGCGCAGAAATATGCGCACCGTTGCGACCAGAGCAAGATCCCTTGTGTTTCGCTGTGGCGCGAACGGGCAAAGGACGATAGCAAGAAAGTAGTCGCGAAGGCCTAGGAATCCGTGGGCAATCCGCCATCCCGGCGCCAGCCGGGGTGGTTTTCTTCCGCCGGATCACGGAAACGCCTGGCTCAGTCCGGCATTTCGAGATCCGGGTGGAACGCCTTAGCTCACTCCAGCTGTTGTCGCCGACTGGCGTGCCGCAAGCTGCGAGGCCTGGCGTGAAGCCGGTCGAATGTGTCGGCAGCTGAGGATCGTCGTTTTCGGATGCAGCGGCGTGGTCCAGTCTCGCGGAAGGATCCAGCGTCCGCGTCGAATCTGCTCGACTTCGTGGCATTCGCTGCAAATCCCAGTCCGCCGCTCAGTGCAATACGACGCTCCGATCGTGGAGAACATATGGAGGCTCGATTGAAATTTCCCGACTTTCTGGTAATCGGCGCCCTCAAATGCGGCACCACGACCTTGTGCCAGGACCTGATGCAGCACCCGGGGATCTTCATGCCGGCCAGCAAGGAAGTCGGCGATCTCAAGGATGACAGGGTATTGACCCGCGCCGGGCGCGCGTCCTACGCGGACTATTTTCGTTTCGCCGACCCCGCGCAGCTATGCGCAGAAGGCGCCACGGCCTACACCCGCCTGCCGAAGTTCCAGGGGGTTCCTGCGCGAGTGCACGCGGTTTGCGGTCCGCAAACGCGCATGCTGTATATCGTGCGCGATCCGTATGAGCGCATCAGGAGCCATCACGCCCAAATTGTTCAACGTCCCGGGATTCCGGAAGACATCAACGAGGCCGTGCATCAGATTCCGGATTTCGTGGACTATTCGAAGTACGCGATGCAACTTGGACCGTGGCTGGAACAATTCCCGGGAACGCAGATCGCCGTCGTCTGCCTCGAGGGTTACAAACGCCATCGCCAGGCAACCATGGACGCCATCTACAGGTTCGTCGGACGCGAACCGATCAGGCTGGCCGATCCGAACGCGGTGCACAACAGTGTCGGCCAGCGCAGGAGAGTGGACGGAGTCTTCTACCGGATGATCACGTCCAAGTTCTACAAGGCATATCTGCAACAACTCTCGCCCAAGGCCTTGCGGCGACCGCTACGCAAGATCCTGAGTCGTCCTGCGCCGGTACCTGCCGTCGGTGCCATCTCGCCGGAGACGCGAAAATGGCTCGAGGCTCAACTGCGGGATGATCAACGCGAATTTGCAGCGATGCTGGGATTCAGCGAAATGGCTTGGACGGATGAGGCGGCGACGTCCCTCTGGGGTGAATCCAGCCTTCGCATCCTCGGCCAAACGGCAACTCCGCGCGACGGCGCTGGCAAGTCCCGTGGGAACTCGGTGCCGTGGGCCTCGTGACGGGTCGCTGTTTGATGCGGATGACATCGACGGATCCGCATGCCCGGAAGTGTCGCCTGTTGCCGGTCGTCCGCAAGAAGCAAAACCGAAGCGGCCTTGCGGGGGCAATGGCATTTCAGTTTGCGTCTTCGCGGGTTCCAGGAAAATCTCGACAGGGCCGGTCCACTGGCCGCAGCAAACGGTTTTCCTGCGGCTTGGCGTCGCGGAAGCTATGGCATACTCGCTCCCTTTCATCGGGTCCGATGGCGGCAGCGCAACCGAAGCCCGCACAGAACGAAGGAACGGTTACATCGTCTCGCCGGAAACCGCACGACCCCTGCAGAACAGGAGCTGCGGCTGTCGCGACAGCCGGGATTTCGGCCAATGGGCGATCTCTGCAACGAGAAAGTTTTCGCACAGGCCGGAGCGCTGGGCTGCAGATGTCGAAGAAGCGGTCGAGCAGGTCCCGAGGAATTGAGCGGATGAACGCTACCGGTTACACCCCATGCGATGTCGTCTCCGCAGGCCCGGCGCACTCGGCAGGCCTGCTCGCAAATCAGGAACCAGACCCTGCCATTCGGGACGGGGATGATTGGGGCGAAGCGGTTCGCGGGCGTCGATCGTCGGAAAATCGCTTCGGCCAGAGTCCAGTTTGATGCAAAGCCGGATTTCGTTCGGACATCTGTGCTCCATGGTGCTCCTGGGCGCCACGGTCTTCGTCGTCGCCCCCATCTTCCTGTTCTTTTCCAGCAACGGCTGGACGCTGCGGCTGGGCCTCACCTGGCCCTTGATCGCGGCCGCCATGATCGCATTCGGTTGCTTGGTCTACCCATCCGGGCAAACCCGCGCCCAGATGCTGACAGGAAGCTACTGGGTATTCGTCCTGATCTTCTACGGCATTGCCGGCGTGCTGCAGGTCGGATCGAACACGTTTCCCCACGGAAAGTTCGTTGCCGAATCCTATCTTTTTTCGGCCGCCCTCATGGTGCTGATCGGATCCCTCGGGTTCCTGTCCGGGACGGTTCTTTCGGAACATTTCGGCGGGCGGGTAAGGATGGTTTCGCGCGTGTTGTACGGGCGGCGATTCGCCCGCGATCGAACGATCATCGCGGCCATCGTACTGATTCCGACAACCATCGTGTTGATCATGATTTTGGGCGGTTTCAGCGCGCTGCTACTGCCACGCTCGGAGACGTTCGGGCTGCTGTCCGAGAATTTCGGGGAAGGAGGCGGCTCGATGCCCATCGTGGTGCGGGCATTCGTGCGGCTTCCCATTTACGTCGTCGCGGTCGCCATGACCATCCTGCATCTGTGCAAGGACTGGACGCAACCACGCCGGCGAACATTTTCCCGAATCCTGATCGGACTGCTTTGGCTGTGCGCGTTGACGGTCAACAACCCGATCAACTCGCCGCGGTTCTGGGTCGGCTCCATTCTCATTGCAGGTGTGCTGCTGTTCTTCTACAGGTGGGGGCGGGCGGCCGAGCCGCTGATGCTTGCCGGGCTAGTCATCGCCTTCATCTTCGTATTTCCGTACAGCGACAGTTTCCGGCATGCCATCGACCCAAGCGCCACGCTCGCTCACATCGAGAATACGACGGCGTTCGGGGAACTGACCGGCAAGGCCGACTACGACGCATTCGTGCAATCTGCCGTCGCCGCGGACTATGTCGACCACAATGATTATCTCTACGGCGAAAACCTTGTGGGCGCTGCGCTCTTTCCGGTGCCCAGGTCCATCTGGCCGGACAAGCCCAGATCCACGGGCGCAATCGTCGGTGCGTACAAGAACTACAGCAATCTCGTGGTATCGATGCCGCTTTTCGGCGAGTTCTACATGGCGGGCGGCTATCCCATGGCGTTTCTTGGAATGCTCGTGGTGGGCTGGTGGCTCAGGAGCTTAGAGCATTACCTGACGAAAGACTTCGACAAGAAAAAACTTGCGTGGGAAAGCGGCTTTGCTTTTGCCGTCTACGCGGTCTTTGCCGGCCAGATGTTTCTTCTCTGGCGGGGAACCCTGATTGCTTCCATGTCCAACCTGGTCCCGGTCTTCCTGTTGATGATGGCATGTACGAAAAAAGTCAGGAAGCAGCATCCGGCTGTCGCCGCAACGCCGGAATCGCGGCAGGATGGCCCGGCCGATCTGGCCATGGCCAAGACTCGAAACTGATGCCGTGAACGGTTCCGATATTGGCTTGCCAAGATGTGACGGATCGATGTCCCGTCCCTCGTTTCGATCGGGTCCGCCTGAAATACTTCGGTCGGCGCCGTGTTTCTTCGGCTTCCGGAACGACCATCCGGCGCACCGATCCCAATGGCAAACGCCAAAGTGAGTGATTCCTCGAGGAAGGCCTTATCGCGTCGCATCGGCAACTCGATGCATTCCCGGTTTGCATTCTCCGTGATGGTGCGGCTGGCGAGCCTGCCCTTGGCGCTGGCCGTCAACGCCCTGGTGGCGCGGTCGCTTGGGGTCTTCCAATACGGCCGGTATGCCACCCTTTTTTCGGCGACGATGCTGCTCGGCGGAATGGCCGTTGGCGGCATACGTCAGGTCGTCACGCGCGGCTTGGCGGCGATCTCCCATTCAGGCATAGCCGAGAGCGAACCACTGCTGCATTGGGCCATCGCCCGGATGCTGCGCACGACGTCGTTCGCGATTTGCGTGTATGCCGTATGGATTGCGGTCAGCAAGAGTGCCCCTACGCTCGGCGCTTATTTCGGCGTCGTTTCCTGCGGAGCGCTCCTGATCGCTACCGTCGCCCTGTGCGCATTGATTTGCGGTGGGCTCAGCGGTACAGGGGCCGAACAAAAAAGCCAGGCGCTTCCATCGATCGTTCAAACGGCGGGCCTGCTGCTCCTGTTCGGTGGCGCAGTCATCGTCTGGGGTCCGCCACGGGTTGCGGTCGAAGTCCTGTGGATGCAGATCGGCGGATATTTCATCGCCATCGCATTGGGGTGGATTTGGCTGCGGAGCCGAATCGACCCGCGCTTGGGAACCTTTCGAATCCGTGGTGGCGGCCGCAACAGGACCGATGAAGAGCGGCAATGGACGAAGGCCGCCCGTCATTTCATGATATTTGCGCTTGCGAACCAGCTCAACAACAGGTTTGACGTGGTGCTGGTGTCCATGGTTTCGGACGAGCGCACCACTGGCATCTACGCGGCGGCCGCACGGCTGGCCCAGGTCGCGATGGTTGTCGCACTGGCTGTCAATGCGATCCTCCTGCCGATGTTCGCCGCGGCATGGGGTAAACGCGACATGCCGCAATTGCGCCGCCTGCTCAGGCAGGGCCTGGTGTTCACGGGTGCCGTCGCATTGCTCCAGATCGCGATCGTCGGCTTGTTCGCACCCGAAATCGTGAAGATTTTCGGCAAGGGATACGCGCAGGCGGCGGCTCCGTTTCTTTGGGCCACGGTCGGCAATGCGTTGTGGAGCGCCTGCGCACCGATCTACTCGTTGCTGTCGATGACCGGACATGAAAAAATCGTGGCTGCAGTCAGTTGGGGCGTGCTTGCGGTCAACGCAAGCAGCATCTTCATTCTGGTGCCTTTCATGGGCGCGACGGGAGGCGGCGTCGCGAATACGCTCGGTTATGCAGCCGCCCTGATCGCCTTTGTCCTGATGGTCCCGCGGATCCTTCGGTCATTGCAGGCAAGGTCCAGGAATGAGGCTTCCTGATGGCCGGAACGACGGTTTCGACGGCGACGCGCTTCGCGTCGGCGGCTCTCGATGATCTTGAAGAAACTTTGCGGACTTCGCGTGCATGAACATCAAGAGGCTTGGCAGTGGCGAATAATCCAAACTTTTTCATCATCGGAGCACCGAAGTGCGGTACCACCGCGATGAGCGAATACTTGCGGACCCATCCAAACGTATTCATGTCGAATCCCAAGGAGCCGCGCTACTTTTCCTTCGATGTCGCGCCTTGCGAGTTCCGGAATTTTCCCGAGTACCTGGCCATTTTCGATGGCGCGAATGCGACCCAAACCGTCATTGCGGAGGCTTCGCAAAGCTATTTGCGTTCGAAGGTGGCGATACATGTCATACGGGCCCTGTACAAGGATTCCAAGCTATCGATCATGTTGAGGAACCCGGTGGACCTGGTCTACTCGCTCCACACGGAAAGGCGACTGGCGGGAACCGAGACCGATCCCGATTTTGAAAGGGCGTGGAGAGCGGAAGTGGCGCGCGGTTCGACCGTCGGTCGAGGCGACGCGTCGGCGGAAGAAACGCCCTATCAATCGGCGGGGAAGCTGGGCGAGCAGGTCAAGCGCGTGCTGGACGTGTTTCCCCGCGAGCAGGTTTTTGTGATCGTGTTCGATGATTTCGCTTCAAATCCAAGGCGCATCTATCTCGACTTGCTCGCTTTCCTGGGCGTTCCGGACGACGGACGGGTGGACTTCCCCAAGGTGAACGAAAGCACGCGATTCAAGTCGGAACGACTGGCCCAGGTTCAACGCCAGATACGACGGAGGCTGTTTCCCCTCTGGGAAGTATTCAAGAGGGTCACGGGTGTTCGCACCTTGGGAATCATGCGCGTGGCGAATCGTTTCAACACGAAGCCCCTCCCGCGTACGCCGTTGCGTCCGGAGTTTCGTCGCGAACTCGCCGAGTTTTTTTCCGAGGAAGTCCGATTGCTGGAAAACCTGCTCGGGCGGGATCTGGCGATGTGGCGAACGCCTTCCGAAGATCCGGACCCCCAGCTCCGCAAGGCCCCTTAAGAGGTTGCCGAAAGACAACCTGCAAGTCCGCCGTATCGCCGGGTCACGGCAAGCCGTCACGTCGCTTCCGTCGCGAAGCGATGTTGTGGAAGTCGCTGGAATTCGCTACGCTGCGCGCGGTTTTCCCGCGGGGTGAGAGTGCGCCCCGGACAGCATGAGCCGCTGGCTCGAGTACTGCCATTGCGCTCTGCCAGGCTGCTTCTTCCGCCCGGTCTTGGCTATTGGGTGGTGCACGCGCCGGAAGGCGAATGCATCGGCAAGGGTCGGGATCCAATCCGGCTGGTCAGGATTCCGCTTGCTACGCGGCGCCAGGTGGCGCGTGCATTGACCGAATGACCCTTGTTCGGCCTTCCCCTTCTCCAGGAACAGGCATGTCGGAGAGTTCGCAGAATCCAGATGCCGCGGAAGTTCACGCGGCACATCCCAGCATCGAGTCGGCCCTCCACTATCGTCCCGCCATCGACGGGCTGCGGGCAATAGCGGTCCTCTCGGTTTTTGTTTTCCATCTGAATCGAAGCTGGATGCCTGGCGGCTTCGTCGGCGTTGATGTCTTCTTCGTGATTTCCGGGTTTCTCATCACGTCGATTCTCCTGAGGAAATACGACCACAGCAGCTTCAGCCTCTGGAAGTTCTATCAGCGGCGCATTGCCCGCCTGTTCCCGGCCTTCTTCACCGTAGCCATCGCGACGCTCATCGCGGCCTTCTTCATCTATTCCGCGCAAGACCTGGCGCGCTGCGGCGCCGCCCTCGTGTCCGCCACGCTGTCGGTGGCCAACATGAAGTACATGCTGCAGGGCAATTACTTCAAGATTTCCCCCGACGCGCAACCGCTCATCCACTTCTGGTCGCTATCCGTGGAAGAACAGTTCTACCTGTTCTTCCCGGCAATACTGATGGTGCTGCATCGGAAGGCCAATAACCACAAGACTGCGATCCTGGCGGGCCTGTTTGGGGCGAGCCTCGTCGCTTGCATCGCGCTCACCTACCGGCGGCCCGAATGGGCGTTCTACCTCCTGCCGACGCGCGCGTGGGAGTTGCTGGCCGGAAGCATCCTGGCGAACCTCAACCTGCGCCGACCGGAGGGTGACAGCAACGCATTGGCATGGAGGTCGCTCTCCCTTGCCGGGCTTGCGCTCGTCGTCGCGTCGTTGTTCGTGATCCATGAAGCCCCGACCTTTCCCGGCTACCGCGCGCTCCTCCCCGTGCTGGGAACGATCTGCATACTTGCGTCGAGGGGCGGGTCCCACAACTGGACGGAAAGAATCCTGTCCACCGCACCGATGGTGTTCATCGGGCGCATTTCGTATTCGCTCTATCTTTGGCACTGGCCTGTATTCTCCTTCGTCGATTACGAGCTCTACCTGCAGTCACCATGGGTTCGGATCGGCATGAAGATCGTGCTCAGTGCGGTGGCATCGCTCCTGTGTTTCTTCCTGATCGAAAATCCCGGCCGCGTCTTCCTGAATCACCCCCGCAGGCGGCGCACCGCTTTCGCATTTCTCGTTGCCGCCCTGGCGGTCTGCGTCCCGCTCGGTATCGCCGTGAGGGATGCGAACTACGTCGACGCGAAATTGGGCAGCGTCGTCCACGGAGGCGTCGGCTTCAACCAGGCAAGCCGGAACGGTGCGATGGTTCTCATGGGCGACAGCAACGGATCCATGTACGGAACGATGGTCAAGAAAATCGCCCAGGAACTCCAATACAAGCTCAACGTCATCACCGTCGACGGCAAGGATCCGCTCCCTGACGCATCGGGACAACCGGACTCCCGGTTCTGGGTCGACTCGCTTGCGTTCGTCAAGCGCGATCATCCAGACGTCCTCGTCCTCGTGTGCAACTGGGCCAAGAAGTTGAAAGGGGACAAGACCCGGCTGGATATCGCGATCAACGAGCTGAAGCAGCACACCGGCCGACTTGTCCTCATTTCCCAGCCTCCACGGCTGCCCGATACCGCCAGTCGCGAATCGATGAGGCAAGGCAGTCGACCGCCGTTCCGGGAAGATCCGGTCGAACGCGCCATGCGGATCGAATCCAACAGGATCCTCAAGACTTTCCAGCGCGACAACGTCGTCGTCGTCGATATCGAACCCCTGTTCGCGTTGGATGACGGAAGCATCCGATTCGCCAACGACGATGGCGTGCTTCTTTACCAAGATGAAGGTCACCTGTCGGACGCGGGTGCGGATCGGGTCAGGAGCGCGGTCATCAAGGCCATACGCGAACCGAAAACCGGGAATTGACGAATGTAAGGTCTCTCTTGCTGGTGCGCCCGGAAGCGGTCGCGTACAATCTGTCCGCTCAATGAAAGAAGGCGAGCACGGCGTGCATCGGCCGTTTGTCGTCCATGCCATGCAAGGCCTGCGTGCAGGAATTCGTACCAGGAAACATGCCGGGGCCAAGGTATCAACATCCCCGGCGCCGGTACCCGCATCGAATCCATTTCGGCCCGAATCCGCATGATGGTCTGCGTGGGGACTGGCGGCGTCCGGCAGGGCTGATTTCGGCCTCTGGTCTGGGCGCAAGGGATCTGATGGCGCTTCCCCGATCGATGCCGGGATCGCGGGTACGGTCGTGTCGATCGAGGCTGAATTCCTGCAAGTCGGGGAATGGATTTCTAGTCGAGAGAACAAGAAGCAGGAATCAACGTTATGACGTCGCCGGCACGCACCCGAGTGGTTTACTGGAACAATATTCCAGCGCCCTACATGGTCGAGCGCTTCAATGCGATTGTCGACCGCGGAGACTTCGACTTCGAAGTCTGGTTCACCGATCGGATCGTACCGGGCCGCACCTGGGACGTGGACGAGAATACCTGGCGCTTCCGGTACCGGTACCTGCCGGTGACCAAGCTCGGCAAACGCAAGTTCCATTGGCCAACCCTGGTTTTCGGAAAACGCGTCGACGTCCTGGTGAGTCTCTATGCGGAGCCGTCCTTTCTTGCGGGTTGGGCAATTGCCCGACTGCGCGGAATAAAGACGGCATTCTGGTGCGAGGTGACCATGGATCGATGGGTGCGCCGGACCCGTTGGAAGGACGCGCTCAAGCGCTTCGTATTCGCAAGGGTCGATGCCACCCTGGGGGCCGGACCGCAGGGCCAGCAGTTCGCGATGCGTTATGGGGTTCCGCCCGAAAAGGCGATGTGCCTGCCGCATTCGATCGACGTTGCCCTCTACAGCGAAGGCTCCGCCGCGGCACGATTGCAGCGGGACACTCTCCGCGAGAAATGGGGACTTCGCGGCACCACCTACGTCTACGTCGGACGACTCTGGTGGGGCAAGGGACTCAGCTTCCTGCTCGATGCATTCGCAAAGGTGCAGCAGCAACACGACCAGGAGGTGAGCTTGTTGCTGGTCGGCGACGGGCCCGAGGAAGAAAAACTCAAGCGGTACTGCGAGGAAAACGGCATCCGCAATGTGGTGTTCGCCGGATTCCAGCAGAAGCCCACCGTGCCCGCGTTCTACGCCGCGTCGGATGTCTTCGTGTTTCCCACCCTCGGTGACCCGTATGGCTTGGTTGTCGACGAAGCGATGGCATGTATGCTGCCGGTGATCAGTACCAGTTCGGCCGGCGAGATCGAGGAGCGCATCGAGGAAGGTGTGAACGGTTTCATCGTTCCGCCGGAGGACAGCCTGACCCTTGCTGATCGCATGCTCCAGCTTGCCAGGAACCCGGAAATGTGCCGGCAAATGGGCCGCCTTTCCAGCGAAAAGATCATCGGCCATACTCCAGAGCGCTTTGCTGCGGATTTCGAGGACGTTGTCAAGCGGATCTTGAGGAATTGAAGGATGGACGCTGGCGCCCGCGAGCATCATGGTGAAGGAAAGGTTGCGCATTGAAGGCACAACTGCATTGCCGGGGATAACGGCAGGCGGACTACGATGCCTTGGACCTGCCTGAATCCTGCCGGTCCTGGCAGCAGGTTTATTGCCTTCGCTTGATGGAACAGGAGAGGATTTCCGTGTCGAAAACATTCATCTTGGCAAGTTGCCTGATCGCAGTGGCCCTCTCCACGTTGTCGGCGGCGAGTCTCGCGAGCAACAGGGCAATGGTCTTCGCGAACTACCTGCCGGGTCTCAGCGGCGATGTCGATTATGACCAACGCCTTGCCGCCGCCAATGCCCGCGCCGGCAAGGGTGTCAGCGACGCGCCCCTGTACGCGCAGCGCTTCTTCCTCGGCAAGGCACCCTGGGGCAGCAGCCTGCAGGATTACGCGCGATACGAAATCAGCACCGCCGTGAGCGCGGGAGTCGATGGTTTCATGTTCGACTACGGGCCGGGGCTGAAAGGCGCGACTCCAGCCGAAGGCGGCGGACTGATCCATGCCAATTTGCATTTGATCGACGCCTTCTTTTCGGTTGCGGAAAAGGAGTTTCCGAACTTCCGCCTTGCGCTTTCGCTGGACCAGGTCGGGAAGGGAGGGGACTTCGATCGGCGGGAAGAGACGATTCGGCAGTTCCTGCAACGACATGGCGACAGTCCGGTGTTGATGCGCGTAGGCAACCGACCTGTTTTCTTCAGCTATCGCGCGAACGCGCTGGATCACCATGCACCGATGGTCGGTGGCCGGATCGACGAGCGCACCTTCGTCGACCAGCAAACGGCGGTCATCGCGAACTGGAAGAAGCTCTGGAGCGACCTGAAGATCGATCCGGTGTTCATTGCCGACCTGCCGAACGCCTGGCAGTGGGAAAAGTGGGGGATTTCCGATGCCGCGATGCGCACCGTCGTCCAGCGCTGGGCGAAGGCTTTCTTCGGAATCAGCGTTTCCGGCGCCACCGACAGGCTCGATCAGGCGAGCCGGCTCTATCCGATCATCGGTTCGATCTGCAAATCCGAGAACAAGATTTTCATGTCGCCAGTATGGTGGGGATACTACCCTGGCATGGGAATGGGCAATGGCAGGATCCTGATGCATGGAGCCGACATGGCGCTCGGAACGTGGCGGCTTGCGAAACAGGCGGGCGCCGCGTGGGTATCCGTCAATACCTGGAACGACTACACGGAACAAAGCAATTGGGCGCCGTCGATCAATCACGGCTATGGTCTCCTCGATATCCTCCGTGCCGAATCCGCCTGGTTCAAGACCGGGTCCTACGCGCTGCCGACCACGCCCCAAGTCGTGCTTTTCTATCGGCGGACCATCGCGCATCCCGGCATGCGTCCGCTTTCGGGCGTCAGCACCTGGTTGCCCCTGGATGATGAGCTGGATGTGGTCACGATCAGTTCCCAGCCCGGCGAATTGCGTGTCGGCGTTGGCCCCGCGGTGCGCATCGGCGCGGGAATCGAGAGCCATCGGTTTCCCCTGCATGTCGGGGAGGTCTCCGCTACGTTCACATATGGCAACAAGAGCGTTGTCGCCAAGGGCCTGGTTGGTGTGACGAGCGATTCCCCCCAGGGGTTGTGGGGCACGTATATTGCGAGCTCCGATTTCGATGCCGAGGTGGGGCGCCTGTTCGGCAAGCAAGCCGGCGACGGCAACGCGCAGAAGGATGGGATATCGGCCTGGAAATCCAGATGGATGAAATGGATCGATCCGCAGTCCGCTGGCGACAGCCTGCGTTGATTGGATTCGTCCGGGTTGGTTGATTGCGCGGATGCGCGCAGGTATGTCGTTTTCACTTCTTCGAAATGGATAATCATGACAAGCAACGAAAAGCAAGACTGGATCCTCGGGAAAAATGCAAGCCCTCTCAGCGGCGATTTCAGCGACGACATTGCGTTCGATGACAACAAGATCGCGTTTGCCGTCCGTCATTGTTCGAAGAAGGACGTCCTGGACCTGGGCTGCGTCCAGCACAATCCGGAAAACCACAAGAGCAAGTTCTGGTTGCACAAGGCGCTTCGCGAGGTGTCGGGCACGATACTCGGCATGGACATCTACGAACCGGGGGTCGAATACCTGCGCGGCCAGGGATTCAACGTGGTGCTGGGCGACGCGCAATCCTTCGATCTGGGGCGGAAGTTCGACGTGATCGTGGCGGGCGACCTGATCGAGCACCTCGACAATCTCGGCGGCTTCCTCGCCAGTTGCAGGAAGCATCTCCGCCCCGGGGGCGAACTGCTGATTTCAACCCCGAATCCGTGGTATTGGAGGCACATCGTCAAGGCAGCGTTGCGTGGTCGCGTCGGCGTCAATCGCGAACACACGCTCTGGTTATGTCCGACCACCCTCTCGCAGTTGGCGCGACGCTACGATTTTGCGGTGGACGACGTCGAGTTCGGATCGAGATACAAGCAGGATCTGCTGATGCCCCTCCCGCGGGGCATCAAGCACAGGAGCTTCCATGCCGTTCTGAGGTTGGCTGCCAACTAGGCATCCACGATGCGCGGAAATTCCTCTTTCATTTTCAAGCAAACGGTGACCGATGAATGGTTTGGCAAAGACCCTGATCACAGGAGGCCGCGGGTTCGTGGGCGTCAATCTCACGCGGCTTTTGCAGCAGAATCGTGGCGTCCGGGTCGTCGATAGCCTGCAACGCTCCTCGCCGACCGGATGGACGGATGCGACAGCTGAGTTCCATCGCGCCGACATCCTGGTGCCGGACACGTTGCAAGAGGCGTTTGTTGGCATCTCGGGTGTCGTCCATCTGGCAGCCTATGGTTCCGTCATCGAGTCGATCTCCGATCCGGTCACCAATTTTTCGGTCAATGCGCAGGGCACGTTGAACGTGCTGCGGGCGGCGGTTGCCGCCGGCGCGCGACGGCTGATATTCGCCTCCACCGGTGGGGCATTGATCGGCAATGCCGCGCCGCCGGTGGATGAGAATTCGTTGCCCAAGCCGATTTCGCCTTACGGCGCAAGCAAGCTGTGCGGCGAGGCCTACTGCCACGCTTTCGCGAAATCCTACGGCCTCGAGACGATCTGCCTGCGGTTCGGCAATATCTATGGCCCGCACAGCGCCCACAAGAAAGGCGCGGTGACGATGTTCATCAAGGCGCTCATGACGGACGCTCCGATCGTGATCCACGGAGACGGCTCGGCCTCGCGCGACTACATCCACGTAGACGACCTGTGCGCTGGCATCCGCTCGGCGCTCGACTCGCCAGTGGTCGAAGGAGGGCAGGTGTTTCATCTGGCCACCGGTCGCGAAACCACTGTGCTCGAACTCGCCAACATCCTGCGCAACGTCGCCGGAAAACCGAATCATCCGATCGAGTTCCGGCAAGCCCGCGGGGGCGAGGTCGCGCGGAATTTCGCGCGAACCGGGCTTGCGGCCAAGGCGCTCGGTTTCGAGGCCAGGACCAGGATCGAGGATGGTTTGGCCAGCACCTACGAATGGTTCGAAGCGAACAGGGACGTTGTGTTCGCCGCAGTCGAGACCGATTCGTGAAGATCCTGAGCGTCCTGCATTTCCCGGTTTTCGGCGGGCCTCACAACAGGAATGCGAAGGTCGGGGCGATCCTGCGAAGCGAAGGCGTCGACAGCACGCTGCTGTTGCCCGAGACTGCGGCCGAGGCTGCAGCGCGCGTCGAAGCGGCCGGCTGCAAGACGCTGATGATGCCGTTGGCGCGGCTTCGCAAGTCGCTCAATCCGGCGGAACACGTTCGCTACACGCTAGCCTTTCGCCACAACGTGCGCGACATTCGAAGAATCATTCGCGAGAAGGAAATCGACGTCGTCGTGGTTAACGGCTTGATGAATCCGCACGCTGCGATCGCTGCGAAGCGCGAACGGGTGCCGGTGGTCTGGCAAATCCTTGACAGCGTCCCGCCAACCATGGTGCGGCGCTTCATGCGGCCGATGCTGATGCGCTACGCGACGGTGATCATGTGCACCGGGCGGAAAGTGGCGGAGGACCACCTCGGCGATGCGCTTTCCCAGAAGCCGCTCATCCTGTTCCATCCGCCCGTCGACCTGAAGCGATTCGAGCCGCGGTCGGAGACCAGGGGCGCAGCGCGCGCCGAGCTCGGATTCGGCGAATCGGATGTCGTGGTTGGAAACATCGCCAACGTCAATCCGATGAAGGGCCACATGACGTTCGTCCGGGCGGCCGCCGCCGCAAAGCGGGTCGACCCGCGGCTGCGCTTCGTGATCTTCGGTCAGACCTATGACAACCATCGTCCGTACACGGAACGCTTGCTTGCCGAGGCCGCCAGTCTCGGCTTGGAGTTCGGAAAGGACCTGCAGATCGTCAATCCGGGGACGCGCGTCGCCGAAGTGGCGCAGGCCCTCGATATCTACTGGCTGACTTCGGAGCCGCGTTCGGAGGGCATATCGACCGCCGCGGAGGAAGCCATGGCGCTGGGCTTGCCGGTAATTTCCACCGAGACCGGCTCGATGAGCGAGATTGTTCGGGACGGCGAATCCGGGTTCATGGTTGCGCCCTACGATGTCGAAGCGATTGGCAGGCATACGCTGGCGCTTGCAAGCGACGAGGCATTGCGCAAGCGGCTGGGCAACGGAGCGCGCGCATTCGCGTTGGCCAACTTCGCTGCAGAGCGATGCGCCGCGTTGCACCTGGATGCGTATCGCGCCGCGTGCGGTCACGCGCGAGCGGTGCAGGGCTTGCAGACATCGCCATGAAGCCGGTGCAGGAACTCGACAAGTTCAGGGTGCCCGACAATTTTCGTGGCCGACCGGGTTGGGTCGTGCAACTCTGGTGGATCGTGCAGTCCACGTTGTTTCGATGCTCGCCCCAGATCTTGTATGGCTGGCGGCGCTGGCTGCTGCGCATGTTCGGCGCCCGGATTGGTCATGGCGTTATCGTTCGGCCTACGGCGCAGATCACTTACCCGTGGAAGCTGGCCATTGGCGACTACGCGTGGATTGGCGACGACGTCGTGCTTTACACGCTCGGCGAAATCGAGGTGGGCGCGCACGCAGTGGTATCGCAACGTTCCTACCTGTGCACCGGCAGCCACGATTACGCCCGCCCGACGTTCGACATCTACGCGAAGCCGATCCGGATCGGCGAGCAGGCATGGCTGGCCACGGACGTGTTCGTGGCGCCGGGGGTCCAAGTGGGCGCAGGCACGGTGGTGGGTGCAAGAAGTTCGATTTTCAATTCGTTGCCCGCAGGAGTCATCGCCCGGGGTACTCCCGCGCAAGTCGTGGGGCGGCGGGATGGCACGCCCGGTTCAAGCGAGGGATCGTCTTGAGGATATTGATCTACGGATTGAACTATTCGCCTGAACCAACCAGTACCGGAAAATACACGGGCGAAACGGCGGAATGGCTGGCAAAGGCCGGTCACGAAGTAGAGGTCATTTGCGGCCTACCCCACTACCCGCAATGGCAACTTGACCCCGAATATGCCGACGGGCGGAGGCGTGTCGAATCGCTCAACGGCGTGCACGTGATGCGCGCCCCGCACTTCGTGCCGTCGGCGGATACGCTGTCGGCACGGAAGCGGATTCGCATGGAGACTGGCTTCACGCTCTCGGCAACGCGTTACTGGTTGCCCCTGCTGTTTCGCCGATCCAGACCTGATGTCGTGGTTGCCGTGATGCCACCGATGCAGGTTGGCGTGTGGCCGCTGGTCATGGGATGGCTTCGGCGCGTGCCATGGATCCTGCATGTCCAGGACCTGCAGGTCGACGCCGCTTTACGCCTGAACATGCTGGACATCGGCAGGTTCGGAAGGATCTTGTACTGGATCGAAGGCTTCCTGCTGCGCCACGCCACCCGCGTATCCACCATCACCGAAGCGATGCGCTCGCGGATCGTGGCCAAGGGGACGCTTCTCGAAAAAACCTGCCTGTTCCCGAATTGGGCCGATGTCGCCGCGATCCGACCGGGCCCGCGCGACAACAGCTTCAGACGCGCCCTGGGCGTGGACGACGACACCCTCGTAGTGCTTTACGCCGGGAACATGGGCGAGAAACAGGGCTTGGACTCGGTTCTCAACATGGCGTCGTCGTGTCGCGATGACCGCAGATTGCTGTTCCTGATGGTGGGGGCTGGCGCCGCGCGTCCGCGACTTGAGAGCCGCGCTACCGCACTGGACCTGCCCAATCTGCGCTTTCTGCCCGTGCAGCCTTTCGAAATGCTCGACCAGATGCTGGCCGCGGGCGACATCCACCTCGTGGTCCAGCGCCGGGATGCTGCCGACCTGGTCATGCCGTCGAAGCTCACCAATATCCTCGCCGCAGGCCGCGCCTGTGTGGCAACCACTGACTCCGGAACAGCGCTGCACGAGGTCGTGCAAGGGCACGATACCGGCGAAGTGGTTCCGCCCGGCGACGACGCCGCGTTGACCGAGGCAGTGCGTCGCCTGGCCGCCGACCCGGGCCGGCGCGAACAATGCGGCTTGCGCGCGCGCGCATACGCAGAACAATTCCTTGACAAGAACCGTATCCTTGCGGCGTTCGAGAACCAACTGACGGCACTATGCAGGCGGAAGAAATGAACAAGAAGCGGGCGTTGATTACGGGCGTGACCGGACAGGATGGCTCCTACCTGGCCGAGTTGCTGTTGAACAAGGGCTATGAGGTGCATGGCATCAAGCGGCGGGCATCGTCGTTCAATACCGACCGCATCGATCACCTCTACCAGGACCCGCACGTAGCCGATCGCCGCTTCGTGCTTCATTACGGCGACCTCACCGATTCCACCAACCTGATCCGCATCGTGCAGCAGGTGCAACCCGACGAGATCTATAACCTCGGCGCGCAGAGCCACGTGGCGGTGTCGTTCGAAAGCCCCGAGTACACGGCCAATGGCGACGCCATCGGCACGCTCCGGCTGCTGGAGGCGATCCGCATCCTCGGCATGGAGAAGACCGCGCGCTTCTACCAGGCCTCGACGTCCGAGCTGTACGGCAAGGTGCAGGAGATCCCGCAACGCGAGACCACGCCGTTCTACCCGCGCTCGCCCTATGCGGTCGCGAAACTGTATGCCTACTGGATCACGGTGAACTACCGCGAGTCCTATGGCATGTATGCGTGCAACGGCATCCTGTTTAACCACGAATCGCCGGTGCGCGGCGAGACGTTCGTCACGCGTAAGATCACGCGCGCATTGGCGCGGATCTCCCTTGGCCTGCAGGACTGTCTGTATCTTGGCAACATGAATGCGCTGCGCGTCTGGGGCCATGCCAAGGACTACGTTGAAATGCAATGGCAGATGTTGCAGCAGGAGGAGGCCGAGGACATCGTGATCGCCACCGGTGAGCAGCA
>Ga0157375_10000581_pt1 | contig 32561 bp, 29 predicted proteins | sample M35metaG_FD_115311 | JGI IMG/M metagenome (GOLD analysis project Ga0157375, IMG submission 115311) | Miscanthus rhizosphere microbial communities from Kellogg Biological Station, Michigan, USA - M3-5 metaG | ecosystem: Host-associated > Plants > Roots > Rhizosphere > Soil | place: USA: Michigan... | reverse complement strand
GCGGTCGACGATGACCAGCAAGGAGACGATCAAGTGGGAAGACGGCAAGGAATATCCGGTCATCAAGGTCGAAATTTCCAGCCAGTCCCATCCGTTCTATACCGGCAAGCACAAGATCCTCGATGCGGGCGGTCGCGTCGACAAATTCCGCCGCCGCTACGGCGGTACCGCCGCGAAGTAACTTCAGGATGAAGTTATCCCGGCCGTACAGGGACGTACCCTTGAGCCGGGATCCAGCTTCAATCCAATGAAGTTCTTGCGTGCGGGCCATGGATGGCCGATGACACGGGATCCAGTTGCAGATTTGAGATGAGTTATCCCTGCCGTACTGGGATGTACTCTTGAGCCGGGATCCGCTTGAAACGATTTAAAGTTATCCCGGCCGCGCAGCCTTAAAGACGGGATTCCGCTTGTCGAAAGCCGCAGCGATCCGGTACCCAGCCGTGATTGCGAACGTGCGGTCGCAATGCCGAGCTCGTCAGGCCCCGCCGACAATGCCGGTCAATCATCCATTGCTCATGCGCCGCCAGCCAGGCGGTCGACGTTTGCACGCGTGCTCGTGACGGCCGCTTCGTTCATGGCTGCATGCTGTAACGTTCCTGCAAACGGCTGTGCGATAATTATTTTTCGAGTCCACCGACGCGTCCCGCGGCTCGTGTTGCCGCCGCCGCGTTGCCGGGTCCAGACCGCAAGGAGTTCGCCGTGACCGATCGCACTGTTGTACTGACCGACGCTTCGTCCAATACCACGGTGACATTGCCCGTCGTCAAGGGCAGCCTCGGCGATCCCGCCGTCGACATCCAGAAGTTGAACAAGGACACGGGATTTTTCACTTACGATCCCGGCTTCATGTCCACGGCCTCGTGCCGCAGCGCGGTCACGTTCATCGATGGCGACAAGGGCATCCTGCTGTATCGCGGCTATCCGATCGAGCAGCTGGCGAAGAACTCGAGCTTCCTCGAAGTGGCGTATCTGCTGATCAATGGCGAGTTGCCGACCCCGGCGCAATTCAGCCTGTTCGACGACGAAATCACGCATCACACGATGATGCGCGAGACGATGAAGAACTTCCTCAACGGATTCCATTACGACGCGCACCCGATGGCCATGCTGTGTGCGTCGGTTGGTTCGTTGGCGGCGTTCTACCACGACTCGCTGGACATGAATGATCAGGCGCAGCGGCGTCTGGCTGCGATCCGCCTGATCGCGAAAATGCCGACGATCGCCGCAGCAGCCTACCGCTATTCGATCGGCTGGCCGATCCGCTATCCGCGCAACAACCTGGAATACGTCACACGTTTCCTGCACATGATGTTCGAGGTGCCGAGCGAGCCGCTCGATCTGAGCCCGGTCGCGGCAAAGGCGCTCGACCTGCTGTTCATCCTGCATGCCGATCACGAGCAGAACGCGAGCACCTCGACGGTGCGCCTGGTAGGCTCGACCGGCGCCAATCCCTACGCTTGCGTGGCTGCCGGCATCGCCGCCCTGTGGGGTCCTGCGCATGGCGGCGCGAACGAAGCCGTGCTGAAAATGCTCGCGGAGATCGGCGACGCGAAGAACGTCGGCAAGGCGGTCGAGCGTGCCAAGGACAAGAATTCAGGTTTCCGCCTGATGGGCTTCGGTCATCGCGTCTACAAGAATTTCGATCCGCGCGCGACGATCATCCGCGAGATGTGCCACAAGGTGTTGGCCGATCTGAACGTCAGCGATCCGCTGCTCGACGTGGCCATGGAACTCGAGCAGGCGGCGCTGAAGGATCCATATTTCGTCGAGCGCAAGCTCTACCCGAACGTGGATTTCTACTCGGGGCTGATCTACAAGGCGCTGAAGATCCCGACCGAGTTGTTCACGGTCATGTTCGCCATCGGCCGCACCGCCGGCTGGGTCGCGCACTGGCTGGAGCAGCACCTGGACAAGGAGACGAAGATCGGCCGGCCGCGGCAGATCTACACGGGCCCGGTCTCGCGCGATTACGTCGAGCTGGCGAAACGCTGATCGAGATCGTCCGATGCTGCCGCTGCGAGCAGGGCATCGAGCGCGGCGAGATTCGCGCGCGCCATCGGCTTGTCGCTGCCGCGATCGAGCGGCGCCTGGCGCAATAGCGCTGTCGGCAGCACCGTCACGTCGACTGGAATCGTTCCTGCGCTGAACTGGAACGCCGAGAACTCCTGTTCGCTATCGCGCGTCAGGCGCAAGCGTCGATGGTGTTCTTCATGCGGAATACGATTCTCGACGAGAAACCGCGCAACGGCTTCGGCTTCATCGGTGTAGAGATGCAGGCACACCGCCGAGTGGCGGTCGGCACTGCCGTCGAGCACGGCGCCGACCAGGCGCGGCTCGAAGCCGGCGAAAAAAAGCAGTGCCTCGCGCGCCGCTTCGCGCAGGACCGCCAATCGGCGCGGCTGCTCGTCGGCAGCGAATAGGCGCTGGTGTTCGCGCAGCGCTTCCTCGATCTCGCTGTTTTTCGGCAATGCCGTATCGGCAGCGATGCCCAGACGCTCGGCGGCCTTGCGTTTCGCCACGTGGTAGTCGCGGATACCCTGTTCGCTGATCAGGCGGGCCGCTTCGACGGCGATGCGCCGCCGGTTTTCACTGTCGCGGCCGCCCTCATCGCGGAACGCGCCGCCGCTGTGCCTGCGCTGCATCAGAAGATACCGTATGCATCCTGCTGCACGCGCTTTTCCTGTTCGCTCGGGTTGCTCGGACCGGTGGCCAGGCGCGCGATATCCTCGACCTTGAATACCTCGAGCATGCTCTTGCCGTCGCCGCTGGAGGCGAGCTGGCCGGTATCCGGATCGATGCGCGCCGTGGTAATTCCGGACGGCATCTCGAACGGTTTTTCCGGCAGGCCCTTGACCGCCTCGCGCATGAAACCTATCCACATCGGCAGCGCTGCTTGCGCGCCGAATTCGCCGATACCGTTGGCGCGGCCGAGCGAACTGAAATCGTCGAAGCCGACCCAGGTGCTGGCGACGACGTTGTCGTTGTAGCCGGTGAACCAGGCATCGCGATGATCGTTGGTCGAGCCGGTCTTGCCGGCCAGGTCGTTGCGCTTGAGTACCATCGCGTCGTGGCCGGTGCCACGGCGCACGACATCGTGCAGCAGCGAACCGATCAGGTAGGCGATGCGCGCGTCGAGCACGCGCGGCGCGAGCGTCGCGTTGCCTTCGGCATTGTTCGCCGTGACTGGCGGGACCGGCGTCGCGTGCGCAGCGGCAATTGCCGACAGGCCCGCGGTCTTGACTGCGTCGGCCTTGTCGGTGCCGACTTGCTCGGCAGCCGAGCGCGCATCTTCGGCGAGACGCTCGGGGCAGCGGCGGCAGGCAACGACCGGATGCGCCTTGTATATTTCCTTGTCGTCGCGGTCATTGATCGTATCGATGAAATACGGATCGACGAGAAAGCCGCCGTTGGCGAACACGGCAAAGCCGCGCGCCATGATCAGCGGCGACACCGACGCCGTGCCGAGCGCCATCGACAGATTGTCCGGAACCTGGTCGATCGGGATGCCGAAGCGCGTCACGTACTCGCGCGCATAGCGCACGCCGATGGCGTCGAGCAGGCGCACCGAGACGAGGTTCTTCGACTGTACCATCGCTTCGCGCAGGCGCATCGGGCCGTCGAACTTGCCGTCGTCGTTCTGCGGCGTCCACAGGCCGTTGGGTTTCGATGGATCGGCGAACACAATCGGCGCGTCGTTGACCATCGAGGCTGGCGTGAAGCCGTGTTCGAAGGCCGCCGCGTAGAAGTACGGCTTGAAACTGGAGCCGGGCTGCCGGTTTGATTGCACGGCGCGATTGAACTTGCTGCGCGAATAGCTGAAGCCGCCGACCTCGGCGATGATGGCGCCGTCTTCGGGATTGAGCGCGAGCAGGGCACCTTGCGCGGCCGGGATCTGTGAGAGCTTCCATTTGCTGTCCGCGCCGCGCGCCAGGCGCACGATGTCTCCCGCCTTGAGCACCGCATCGACGCGCTTGATCGCTGCGCCGCGGTGCGCTTCGTCCTGATAGGCGCGCGCCCAGGACACGGCATTGAGATCGAGCGGAACAGTCTGGCCGTCATCGAGGTATACGAGTGCCGATTTCTCTTCGGACTCGGTCACGATGCCCGGAACCAGTCCGACGACCGGGCGGTAGGGGTCCAGATGCTTGTCGAGCTCGGCCGGGGTGAATCCGGCAGCGAGCTCGACGTGTGCTTCGGGCCCGCGATAGCCATGGCGCTGGTCGTAGGCGACGAGATCGTCACGCAGCGCCTGGTTGGCGGCATCCTGTGCGTGCGAATCGAGCGTAGTGTGGACCGTGTAGCCGTCCGTCATTGCGTCATTGCCGAGGCGCTCGAGCGCGTCACGACGGACCATCTCGGCCAAATATGGCGCTTCTACTTCTATGGGCGGCTCGTGCGCGTACGAAAGATCCGCTTCCGCGCTGGCCTGCTTGAACTGCTCGGCCGTGATGAAGTGGTTCTCCAGCATGCGCTGCAGCACGTACACGTTGCGGCGTTCGACGGCACGCGCACGGTTGTTCAACGGGTTGCCGGTAGACGGAAACTTCGGCAACGATGCGAGCATTGCCGCTTCGGATAGGGTTAGTTGATCGAGAGTCTTGCCATAGTAGAACTCGGCGGCGGCGGCCACACCGTAGGCGCGGTTGCCGAGAAAAATCTTGTTGAGGTACAGCTCGAGGATCTCGTCCTTGGTCAGAGCCTGCTCGATGCGCCGCGCCAGAAACAATTCGGAAAGCTTTCGCGTGTAGCTTTTCTCCGAGCTGAGGAAGAAGTTTCGCGCAACCTGTTGCGTGATCGTGCTGGCACCCTGGGTCTTTTCGCCGCCGCTGAACACGACATGCAGGCCCGCGCGCACGACGCCTTGCCAGTCGAAGCCCGGATGCTCGTAGAAGCGCGCATCCTCGGCGGCGATAAACGCTTTCTTCACCTGCACGGGGATCTTGTCGATCTTGACGGGAATACGCCGGGTTTCGCCGAACGTGGCGACCAGCTTGCCGTCCGCGGTGTACACGCGCAGAGGCACCTGCAGGCGTACCTCTTTCAACGTTTCGACCGGCGGCAGTCGTGGCGCGAGCAACCAGTAGGCGACGCCGAGCGCCAAGCAGCCGGCCACGAGCCCGAATACGACCAGGATCAGGAAATAGCGAAGGAGACGCAAAAACAGGTGCATGAAACGGTGGGAGATGTGACTGCCATCAAGGTGATGCTGCAATAACTGAGTATAGAGTCTACGCTCCCTTGGCCGATAGCACGCGGATGGCCGGAAAACGGCTTTTTGCGGGCAAAATTGCAGCCAGATCACCGGCTTGAGCAAAACGTCTGATGGGCTGTTGATAAATCGTTAAAGTTCGTATTTAATGTGGATGCGCATATATCGCTCGTAAGAGCGCGTTGCAAGGGGAAAAAGTGTGGGCCTATTCAGTGCAAAAGCGCCGCCGCTGATTGGGGTCGATATCAGCTCGACGGCTGTAAAGCTGCTGCAGTTGAGTCAAAACAGTGGTCGCTTCCGCGTGGAACACTACGCGGTTGAGCCGCTACCCCCCAACGCGGTGGTGGAAAAGAATATCGTCGAGGTCGAAGCCGTCGGCGAGGCAATCCGTCGGGCGTTGAGTCGCTCCGGGGCCAAGACCAAGTTCGCTGCGGCAGCGGTGGCGGGTTCGGCTGTCATCACGAAGGTCATTCCGATGCCTTCGGACCTTTCCGAAGAAGATCTCGACGGCCAGATCCAGGTCGAGGCCAACCAATACATTCCCTATCCGATCGAGGAAGTCAGCCTCGATTTCGAAGTCATAGGCCCGGTAAAAGACACGCCGGAGATGATGAACGTGCTGCTGGCGGCATCGCGCACGGAGAACGTCGACCTGCGCGTCGCCGCTCTCGATCTGGGCGGACTGACAGCGAAGATCGTCGACGTCGAAGCGTTCGCGATGGAAAACGCATTCCGCCTGGTCTCCGACCAGTTGGCCGTGCCCAAGGACGCGGTCATCGCCGTGGTCGACGTCGGTGCGACGATGACCACGCTCATCGTGCTGAAGAACCAGCGCACGATCTACTCGCGCGAGCAGGTGTTCGGCGGCAAGCAGTTGACCGACGAGGTCATGCGCCGCTACGGCTTGTCCTATGAGGAGGCCGGCCTGGCCAAGCGTCAGGGCGGACTGCCGGAGTCCTACGAGATCGAAGTGCTCGAACCGTTCAAGGAAGCGATGGTTCAGCAGATAAGCCGTCTGTTGCAATTCTTCTTCGCCGGCAGCGAGTACAGCAAGGTCGACCAGATCGTGCTTGCCGGAGGGTGTGCGTCGATCGCTGGCGTGCACGAGATGATCGAAGAACAGCTTGGCGTGCCGAGCGTGGTCGCCAACCCGCTCGCCAACATGTCGCTGTCGTCGCGCGTGCAGGCGCAGACCCTGACTCAGGATGCACCGGCGCTGATGATCGCCTGTGGGCTCGCGCTGAGGAGCTTCGACTAATGGCCAAGATCAATCTATTACCCTGGCGCGCCGAGCGACGCCGGGAACGCGAACGTGAGTTTTACATGATGCTCGGTGCGGCCGCGTTCGCAGCTGTCGCAGCGGTGTTCCTCTGGTGGTACTGGATGGGCATGCGGATCGAGGACCAGGACAACCGCAACGCATATCTGAAGAGCGAGATCAAGCAGCTTGACACCCAGCTTGCGGAGATCAAGGAACTCGACAAGACCAAGTCGAAGCTGCTTGCGCGCAAGCAGATCATCGAGCAGCTGCAGGCGAGCCGTTCACAGATGGTGCACCTGTTCGATGAATTGGTGAGAACAATTCCGGACAGTGTGCGCCTCGGTTCACTCAAGCAGGCGGGCGATACGCTGACGCTGCAGGGTGTCGCGCAGTCGAATGCGAGCGTAGCCAACTACATGCGCAACCTGGACAACTCGAAATGGTTGACCCATTCCGATTTGATCAAGACCGAAGTCAAGGGCGCGGACAGACGCAATCGGTATGAATTTGGCTTGAACGTCAAGCTGCGGCCCCCTGAAAACGCGGAAAATCTCGACAGCAAACCCCCGGGCGACGAAAACGCCATCCCGGCCCCGGCAACTCCAGCGACCGCCCAGCCGCCGCCGACCCCCGCGGTCGCGACTCCGGCAGACACGGGTACGCAAGCAGCACCGCCCAAGCCTGCTGCCGACAAGTCGGGGGGTAAGCCATGAAAGCTTCGGATTTCCGCAATCTGGATTTCACGAATGCCGGCGGCTGGCCGCAAAGCGTCAAGATGGCTTTCTGTGTGCTGCTGTTCGGACTACTGGTTCTTGCCGGGTGGTGGTTCATCGTTCGCGACCAGCAGGACGACCTCGAGAAGCGCCAGACCCAGGAAGAACTGCTGAAGAAGGAATTTCACGAAAAGCAGGGCAAGGTTGCCAACTTGGCCGCTTTGAAGCAGCAGCTTGATGACATGCGTGACATCCTGCGCCAGTTGCTACGGCGGCTGCCGAGCAAGACCGAAATGCCGGGCCTGCTCGTCGACATTTCGCAGACGGCGCTGTCCGCAGGCCTGGAAACCCAGCTGTTTCAGCCGGGTGCCGAATCGGTCAAGGAAGGTTTCTACGCCGAGAAGCCGATCGCTTTGCGCATGCTCGGCACTTACCATCAGTTCGGCACATTCATCAGCGGCGTCGCGGCATTGCCGCGTGTAGTCATCCTGACGATGCACAACGTTTCCTTGAAGCCGATTGCAAGCGCGAACGGGACTGCGAGCGGCCAGTTGCTGCTCGAGGGGACCGTGAAAACTTATCGCTACGTCGAGGATGACGAAACGGAGAACGCCCCGAAAAAGCCTGGGGCCCAGCCGACCAAACCGGCGCCGGCGCGCAAAGGGGGAACGTGAGTATGCCTGCCGTTTTCACCTCACGTTCGTTGCAGGTGTTTATTGCTGCTGGGGCCATTGCGATTCTCGCCGGATGCACGCGGGGCGATGGCGAGCTTCGGGATTGGGTCGCCCGCGAAAAGGCGCAGCCGGGTGCACCCATCGCGCCCCTGCCGGTGCTAAAGACGTTCGAGACCTTCGAATACTCCGATCAGTCGATGCGTGATCCGTTTTCGCCGAGCCTCGACGAACTACCGGTCGGATCCGGTCCGCAACCGGACAAGCATCCGAAAGAACCGCTCGAAGCCTATGCGCTCGACAGCCTGAGAATGGTTGGCTCAATGGGCGCTGGCGCGGGGCTCGAAGGCCTGATCAAGGATACGGAAGGGACAATTCATCGTGTCCATGGTGGCAATTACATGGGCCAGAACAACGGCAAGATCGTCGGCATAGCCGAAACTCATATTGATCTTGTGGAGCTGATTCCGAATGGAACCGGTGGCTGGATGGAACGCCGTGCAACTATCGCGTTGCCTGAGAAATGACGACCCAATTGGGGGTGCTTAAATGACCAGTAATATCGACAACTTCCAGGGACGTTCGTCCGCACCGCGCAATCGAACGGCGGCGATGCGAGGCTGCGCTTGGTTAGTCATGCTGTTGGGATTGTTCTTTTCCGGCGCGCTGATGGCGCAGAACGTCCTGCAGGACATCGCCTACACCCCCCTGCCGGGCGGCAAGGTACAGGTTACGCTGAAGTTCTCGGCGCCTGTCGTCGAACCGCGCATTTTTGCCACGGAAAACCCGCCGCGCATCGCAATCGACATCGCCGATACGCGCAACGCCATCAGCCAGCGTCGTATCGACATCAACAACGGTGCGACCAGCGGGGTCAGTGCAGTCGAAGCCGCCGGGCGCACCCGCGTCGTTGTCGACCTGACCCGGCCATCGAGCTATGAGACGAAGGCGCAAGGCAACGACCTGATCGTCACGATCAACAATGGGCCGGGCAGCGGGTCGGCGACGACCACGGCGGTCGCGGCCACAGACCAGACCAAGACGGTCGCGGGCCAAGGGCCGGAGATTTCCAATATCGATTTTCGTCGCGGCAAGAACGGTGAAGGCCGAATCATCGTTTCGTTCACCGGCGACGGCGTCGGTGCTGATCTGAACCGCTCCGGCGACAGGCTTGCGCTTGATTTCTACAACGTGAAGCTGCCGGTCCAGCTGGCGCAGCATCTGGACGTCCTGGATTTTGCAACGCCCGTGCAGTCGATCGAGACCCGCACGAAGGGCGGCGGCGCGCACATGGAAATTGTCGCGACCGCGCCGTTCGAACAATTGGCGTACCAGTCCGGTAACCAGTACGTCCTCGAAGTCTCGGCCAAGGCGAAGGAAGTTCGGAAGGATCCCAATGCGCCGCCCGAGTACACGGGCAACCGCGTAACGTTCAATTTCCAGGACATTCCGGCGCGTTCCGTGCTGCAGCTGATTGCTGACATGTCCGACCTCAACATCGTCGTCGCCGACAGCGTGCAGGGCAATGTGACGCTGCGGCTCATCAACGTGCCCTGGGACCAGGCGCTCGATATTGTGCTGCAGGCCAAGGGCCTTGACCAGCGCCGCAACGGCAACGTGATCTGGGTGGCGCCGCAGAAGGAGATCTCTGATCGCGAGCAGGCGCTGGCCGACGCGCACAGGAAACTGCAGACACTGGTCGAGACGGTCACCGAATATATTCCGATCAATTACGGCAAGGCGAAAGATATTTCTGCACTGATCAACATGAAGAACAGTCAGAGCGGCGGTGGCGGCGGAGGCGCGAATCAGCCCGGGTCAGGATTCCTGTCCGAGCGCGGGCGTGTGACGTTCGACGATCGCACCAATACGCTCCTAGTCCACGACACGCCAGATCGCGTGAAAATGATCCGCGAACTGGTCACCAAACTCGATCGCCCAGTGCAGCAGGTTCTGATCGAGTCGCGCGTCGTCGTGGCGACCGACAACTTCGCGCGTGATATCGGTGCGAAGTTCGGCATCAGCGGCGGCTACGAGGTGAACAACACGGTCGTGTCGACTGCAGGGACCCTGGCAGGTGCCGACACCATGGCAAACCAGGCGTTGAACAATCGCTTCGCCGGAAGCGGCAGCGGCCTGCCGAATACAGCGCCCGGTGCCCCCGGCGGCGGCATTCTGGTGCCCTCGCTCGGTAACCGGTTGAACGTCAGCCTGCCCGCTTCCAAGCCGACCGCCGGCAGTTTTGGGCTGACTGTTCTTGGCGCAGGCTACCTGCTGGATCTGGAATTGTCCGCGGGCGAGACGGAAGACAAGAGCGAATTGATCTCAAATCCGCGCGTGATCACGGCCAACCAACAGGAGGCCGACATCAAGCAGGGTCAGGAAATCGGCTATGTCACGTTCCAGGGCGTCGGCGGCGCGAATACGGCCACCGTGCAGTTCAAGGAAGCCGTGCTGGAGCTTAAGGTCACCCCGACAATCACCGCCGACGGCCGCGTCTTCCTCGTACTCGACGTCAAGAAAGACGCCATCAACTCACTAGTACCGAACCCCGGCGGCGGCTTCGTGCCGCAGCTGGACAAGCGCGAAATCACGACGTCGGTGCTCGTCGACAATGGCCAGACTGTCGTGCTCGGCGGCGTCTACGAATTCGACAAGTCGACGACGCTGACCAAAGTCCCGTTCCTCGGTGACTTGCCCGGCATCGGTGCGCTGTTCCGCGATTCGCAGAAGTCCAATTCGAAAGCCGAATTGTTGATTTTCGTGACCCCACGCATTCTCGACGAAAAACTGAAATGACTGAATTCAAGCCCAGATCGGCAGCGAGCGGCGCGAGCCGCGCAATTGAAATACACGTGAAGTCGCGAGCCTGGAGATTCGATATGAAAGCCTTGAGTAAAACATTTGTGTTGCTGCTTGCCGCGTTTGGCCTGGCCAGTTGCGGCGGCGGCGGCGGCGGCAGCCAAGGCGCCTTCCAGCCGACGCCGAGCGACACGATATCGATCAATGCCTCGTCGACTTCGATCACGACAAACGGCTTCATTACCCTGACCGTAACGGTCAAGAAGCACGATGGAACCATCGAGAACGACGGCGTGCAGGTAACCGCGTCGGTCACTCCTGTCACGATGGGCTCGGTAAGCGGCGGCGCGGGCTCGAGCGGCGCCACGGCGACGAACACCCTGGCGGGCGGCAACACGACTTTCATTTTCACCAGCGGCAACCAGACCGGAACGGCCACGGTCACGATGTCGCTGGCGGCAGGCACGAACGGCAGCCCAACGGCGACGTCTAGCTCGATACCCATCACGGTGACCGCCGGCAGCAGTCAGGATCCGCGCCTGAAATTCTCGGAGACCAATGCGTCATTGCCGCTGAACCCGTTTGACTTCGCGGCTCAGCAGGCAACGCCATTCCCCGGCAATTTCCCCGGTTCACCCTATGTTTCCGAAATCGTCGTCACGTGGCGCCACACGGGCGGCTCGCTCGTCAGCGACGGCAACCTGAATGTCTCAATTTCGCCATCGACGGTAGCGCTGTTTTCAACAGACGCAGAAGATCTGACCACGTTCCATGCATTGAAGCCCAGCGGCAGTGTCCCCGTTACCGGCGGTACGGCGTCGATCTTCGTGCACTCGGGCAATGTTCCGGGCACCGCTACCCTGTCAGTTACCGCCACCGACCCGGAGAGTGGCCAGACGATCAGTTCGCAGCTGCAGATTACGGTAGCCGGCTCCGGCAGCACGCTGCCTTCATCGGTCACGGTTGCGTCCACGGGCACAGCGTACCTTTCACAGAGTACTTTGGTGACTTTCAAGGTCACCGATGGCAGCAACGCACTCATTGCCGATCCATCCGGTTTCGACAACGTGCAGGTTCAAGTCGCCGGTCCGGCCAATAGTGACGTAGTGCTGCGTGGCGTGAATGCTGCCGGTCAATCGGTCTCGGGCAACATTATCAATATCGCAACTCATAATGGCATCGCGGCAGTCACGGTACAGGCCGGTACCCAGCAGGGACCTGTGCAGATCAAGGCCACTGCCGATCGCGGCGACGGCAATGTCGATAACGACATTCAGGATCCTGTCAGTGCGACGGCGACGGTCGTCGTATCGGATGGCAAATTGTTCAGCCTGAAGATCACCAATCCGGCAGTCAGTCCCAATCTGCTGCCGGTGACTGGGACTGCCAGCTCTTCCGGGACGCCGACTCCGGTTTACACCGTCCCGGTTACCGTCCTGGCAACCGATCGTCAGGGTTCTCCCGTACTTGCAGGAACAGTCATCCAGTTTGGATTGATCGATGCCCCGGTGTTCGGCTTCCCCGATCAGGGAAGCGGCACCTTTGAACTGAGCGGAAGTGACGGCAACCCGCAAGAAGGCGGAACGCTGTTCGGTGCGCCGGGTGGGGCATTCCGGACCGCGGGTGGCGGCGCGGGCCCCGGCGATGCGATCGTGCTGTTCGGCAAGGAAACTTCCGGCGATGCCGACCTTGAAAGCGCTCGCAGCGTGCAGAGGATCGACAGTCAAACGACGCTGCACGTGGTCACTCCATTCAACCTCAACGACATTACAGGTGTCAGCGTCGATACCGGCAACAATATTCCCTACGTGATCGGTCGGGCAACCGCGGGCAATATCGACAAGTCCGCAGTTACCGGAGTCGATGATGGCGGCGCGCCGAATGGTGTCGCCTCAGTCAACATGCGCTATCCGCAGTCGCGGATCGGTCAGTCTGTCGTCGTGTTTGCGCAGGGTATCGGCACCGCTCAGACCACTGGCGGAAGCAAGACCGTGGGAGACGCTTCGCGAATGCGCTATCTGGGCGTTGGACCTGCGAATTTGTTCGCAGAGCCCACGACCATCTTCGGCAACACGACCGCGAACGTTACTGTCTGCCTCGAAGACGGCGCCGGCAGTCCGATTCCGGGCGTCACGATCACGTTCCAGTTCGCCAATCTCGGCACAGCGACCGGAACTGCCGACGGCAAGCCGTCCGGCACGCTGATCCATCCAACCGGCGCGGACGGCTGCACGGTAACGCCGGTGGTGACGTCCGGTGTGTTGCCCGGCTCCGACTCGCAGATCATCTTCTCGTTCAACGAACTGACGGCGCCTGTCAACATCACTGTTGGCAGCGCCGTGCTCACGGCCTCTCCGTCGCACTACCCGAGCAGCGCCAATGGTACGGTTTCGGATGAACAAGCGATAAAGCTGACGTTGAAGGATGGCCTCGGCAATCTCGTCCCGAACGCCACCATCACTGGCACGTGCAGCGCCAGCGGCAATGGCATCGGTGGTCCCGCCACGATCTCACTGGACGCGTCGCAATACATAACCGGAATCGGCTCCACGGGCAGCCCGCTTGGCATCGCGAACGCGGTCATCACGACGCTTAATTTCTGCGTCGAGTCCGGCACGGCGCCGTCCGGATTGTGTACGTTCACGTACGCGCAGGGCGCGGTCAATGCGACGGCCACTGTCACGGTCAGCGGTACCAACACGAACGGATCGAGCCCGGGATGCGGTCCTTAAACAGGTTTTCTGTCCTCTGCTGAGAACCAGGGCCGCAGCAATGCGGCCCTTTTTTTCGGCATAGCTGCTAGCATCGCGCATCCATATGGAGCAGCAGCGCAGGCAGCATGTCTTCGGCGCACCGTATTGAACTTGGGACCGGGCAGGCCCTGTTTCGCGAAGGCGATGCCCCGACTACAGCGTTCCTGATCGAGAGCGGTCGGTTGCGCATCACGGCAACGGTCGACGGCCGGCAGAAGTTGCTCGGCGATGTCGACGCCGGCGCCCTGGTCGGCGAGGTGGCGGTGCTCGACGATTCGCCGCGAACCGCAACGGCGACGGCGCTCGAACCCTGCGTACTCACGGCGATCGATCGCAATCAGTTTGCCGAGCGTCTGGCCGCAGCCGATCCTGTCCTGCGCGCCCTGTTGCTGAGCCAGTTCGCGCGCTACCGCGTCGCGCTGGCCACGTTCACTGGCAAGGCAGGGCAGGCCGTGCGCGGGCCAGCGGAGCGAAGCGACGCCGCGACGGCGCACGACAAGATCCGCCTCGAGGGGCAACTGCGCGACGCGCTCGAAAGCGGCGGCCTCGACATGCGCCTGCAGCCGATTCAACACATTGTTACATCGCGCGTGGCGGGCTACGAGGCGCTGATTCGCTGGAACCATCCGGAACGCGGGCCGATATCGCCGACCGAATTCATTGCCCTGGCGGAGGAGACTTCGCTGATCGTCCCGGTCGGCGACTATGTGCTGCGCGAAGTCTGCCGGGTCCTGCGCGAGATTGGGCGAGGTCCGGAACACGCGATCTACATCGGGCTCAACGTATCGGGTCGCCAGATCGACGATCCCGCATTCATCGATCGGGTCGTGGCGCACATCCGCGAGCATGCAATCCGACCGGCGCAACTGAAAATCGAGATCACCGAAAGTCTGATGCTCGACTATGCCAAAGTGTCCGCCTTCCTGACGCGTTGCCGCGGCGCGGGGATTGGCGTCGCGCTTGACGACTTCGGTACCGGCTACTCGAGCCTGGCGCACCTGCACCAATTGACGTTCGATACGCTCAAATTGGACCAGGCGTTCGTCGACCAGCTCGATGATCCGCGTTGCCTGGCCATCGTGCGCGCGGTGGTCGCGATGGCCGCCGCGCTGCGCTGCGACATCATTGCCGAGGGAGTCGAGACTACCCAGCAGCTGGTACATCTGCGCGATCTGGGCTGCCAGTACGCACAAGGCTATCTGATCGGCCGACCGCAAAGCATCGAGTCGGTGCTCGCCTCATCCGCGGCCTGAGCGCTGTCGAAAATACGCCTGATTGCGGCATTCGCGGAACCGGCGCGCCGTCTGCGATGTCACAGAAGGCCTGCAACGAGGGAATCGGCGGCCGTACGCATGCCGCCGGCTCGCCCATCGTGCGATCATTCGCCTCCTTCGAACCGAACTCGCATGGACATGCCAGTATCCAATTCCGACGCCGGGCTGACCACGGCCTTTCACGCGCTTCGCGACCAGCTCAGCCAATGCATCATTGGCCAGGCCGCGCTCGTCGACCGCCTGTTGATCGCCCTGCTGGCCGATGGCCACCTGCTGGTCGAGGGTGCGCCGGGTCTGGCCAAGACCACGGCAATCAAGGAACTGGCGGCACGCATCGAAGGCGACTTCCATCGCATCCAGTTCACACCGGACCTGCTGCCTGCCGATCTCACCGGCACCGAGATCTATCGCCCGCAGCAGGCGATCTTCGAGTTCCAGCGCGGCCCGATTTTCCACAACCTGCTGCTGGCCGATGAAGTCAATCGTGCCCCCGCCAAGGTGCAGTCGGCGTTGCTCGAAGCCATGGGCGAGCGCCAGGTAACCGTCGGGCGCACGACGTACCCGTTGCCGCCACTGTTCCTGGTCATGGCGACGCAGAACCCGATCGAGCAGGAAGGCACGTATCCCTTGCCGGAAGCGCAGCTGGACCGCTTCCTGATGCACGTGCGCATCGACTATCCGGATGCGTCCTCGGAAGCAGCGATCCTCAAATTTGCTCGCGCGCGTGCGCGAGATGCCTTGCAGCATGTGGCGACTCCAGCCCGCTGTTTGTCGCAGGATCAGATTTTTGCCGCGCGCACAGCGGTGCTCGACTTGCACCTGGCGCCGGCGCTCGAGGAATACATCGTGCAACTCATACTCGCCACGCGCACGCCGAAAGCGTATGGCGACGATCTGGCGCGCTGGGTCGCGTACGGTGCGAGCCCGCGCGGCACGATCGCGCTCGACCGTTGCGCGCGTGCGCACGCCTGGCTCAACGGCCGCGATTTCGTCGCGCCGGAAGATGTACACGCCGTAGCCGCCGACGTGCTGCGCCACCGCGTGCTGCTCTCGTACGAAGCCGAAGCCGAAGGCGTCACGCCGGACAAGCTGATCGGCAATTTGCTCGAACGGGTGCCATTGCCGTGATTGGAGCAGGGCCGAGGGCGAGGGCTGAGGGCTGAGGGCCAAAAAGAAAAAGCCGGCTCGTCCCTTTACGCCAACTCTTTGTCTGACCAGAACTCGAAAGAATTTCATCGACTCCCAGATTTGCCGCGATGTCCCCAGCCCTCAGCCCTCGGCCCTCGGCCCTGCTTTCAGGCCAGCCCTCAGCCCTCGCTCTCAAGGGCGTCCGTGTCGATCTGGCTGAACTCATCGCCATGCGTCTGCAGGCCTATCGCTTCGAGCGCGCCACGCGCAAGCGCGTCGTCGGCAGCCGAGGAGCGGCGCACGCTTCGCGGCTGCGCGGCCGCGGCGTCGACTATGCCGAATCGCGTAACTACCAGCCCGGCGACGATATCCGCCAGATGGATTGGCGCGTCACGGCGCGCACCGGCCGCCCGCACACCAAGCTGTTCCAGGAAGAACGCGAACGCAACGTGCTGCTCGTCGTCTCGCACAATCCGAGCATGCACTTCGGCACGCGTGTGCGCTTCAAATCGGTGCAGGCGGCGCGGCTGGCGGCGCTGATCGCCTGGGCGGCGACCATGAATGGCGATCGCATCGGTGCGATCGGCTACGGCCCCGGACTCAACGCGGAGGTCAAGCCCGGCGGCGGTGCACGCGGCGCGTTGCGCGTGTTGCGCGCTTTGCGCGAGTGGGACGCGATGGCAGCAGCGGGCAGGACCATCGTGCCCCTGTCGCAGGCGCTGCAGCGCGCACAGCGCCTGGCCCGGCCCGGCAGCCAGATCCTGCTGCTCGGCGACGGCTTCGACTATGACGCGTCCAGCGAATCGCTGCTGACCATGCTCGCGCGCCACTGTGACGTCGGCGCCGTGCTGCTGTCCGATTCCCTGGAGCATCACGCGCCACCGCCGGCACGCTACGCGCTGCACAGCGACAGCGGCCGCGTCCAGCTCGACTTCTCTGCGCCGGCAACGCGCGCGCAATGGGCGCAGTGGTTCGAGGCACGGCGCGCAGCGTGGATCGATGCGTTGCGGCGACGCGCGCTTGGCCATACCGTGCTCGACACACACGCTGAGCCGGAAGCGGCGATGCGCGCGCTGCTCGAGCAGGCAGCACGCCGGCGGAGCGCGGCATGAATCCGGCAACCGACGCCGGTCCCGCTCTGCGCGATATCCACCTGCCGCCGGCGCCGGGCTGGTGGCCGCCGGCGCCGGGCTGGTGGGCACTGGCAATTCTCGCCGTCGCGCTGAGCGCATGGTTGGTTGTGTACTTGTATAGAATCTGGCGCCGCCGCCGCTACCGCCGCGCCGTGATGACAGAGTTTGACCGCTGCATCGGCAGTGTGCGCAACGATCCTGCGGCACTCGCGGCGGCGTTATCGAATTTCCTGCGGCGTCTGTGCAAGCATCAGGATGCCGCCAAGGCAGCGCTCTCCGGCGAGCGGTGGCTCGAGCATCTGGATCGCGGCATCGACAGCGACGAATTCACGCGCGGCATCGGCCGCGTTCTGGTCGAGGCGCCGTTTCGGCGGAGTGTCCAATACGACGGCGCGGCACTGATCGCCCTGGTGCGGCGCTGGACGCGGAGCGCTCTCGCGGCGGGGGATGCGCATGCTTGAGTGGGCATGGCCGCTGATGCTGCTCGCGTTGCCGCTGCCCTGGCTTGCGGCCCGCCTGCTGCGCGCGGCGCAGACGCGTTCGGGCGACGCCTTGCGCCTGCCATATGCGCTCGAAGGACTCGACGCTGCCAGCGGTGCGAATCCCGTGCCGAACTGGCGGCGTCTGCTGGCCCTCGCCGGGTGGTGCGCGCTGATCGCAGCGGCCGCGCGGCCACAGTGGGTCGGCGAGCCGGTCGCGCTGTCGCGCACGGGCCGCGACCTGCTGCTCGCGGTCGATGCCTCGGGCAGCATGAGCATCCAGGACATGGCGATCAACGGTCGCGCCGTGAGCCGTTACACCGCGATCAAGGCGATCGCCGGCGATTTCATCAAGCGCCGGGCCGGCGACCGCATCGGGCTGATCGTATTCGGCACGCAGGCTTACCTGCTGACGCCGCTGACGTTCGACCGCGACACCGTGTTCAAGCAACTCGCCGAATCGGCCATCGGCCTGCCCGGCAAGGAAACGGCAATCGGCGATGCGGTCGGCCTTGCGGTCAAGCGTCTGCGCGAACGGCCGCAGGATCGCCGCGTGCTCGTGCTGCTCACCGACGGCGTCAACGACGCCGGTGAACTCGACCCGCGCAAGGCGATCGATCTGGCGATCGCTGAACATGTGAAAATCTATACCATCGGCATGGGTGCCGATTCGATGCGCGTCGACGGTTTCTTCGGCAGCCAGATGGTCAATCCATCGGCCGACCTCGACGAGAAGATGATGACGGCGATGGCCGACAAGACCGGCGGCCGCTTCTTCCGCGCGCGCAACACGGCCGAACTCGCGCAGATCTACGCCGACATCGACCGGCTCGAACCCAGCGACGATGCCAAGCAGCAGTTCCGGCCGATCGACGAGATGTTCTACTGGCCGCTGTCGGTGGCGCTGCTGCTCGCACTGCTGGCCGCGGCACCGGGCCTGCCTCTTCGGCGAGGCTTTGCCGCTACGCCGTTGCGCGAGGGCGTCGCGCCATGATGCCGGTTTTCGGCGACTTCCATTTCCTGCGGCCGCTGTGGCTGCTCGCGCTGCTGGCGCTGCCACTGCTTTGGTTCGCGTTGCGCCGCGGCGATGGCCACGCGCAGGCGTGGCGCGGCGCCGTCGACGCGCACCTGCTGCGTCATTTGCTCGAGCGCGACGAAGGCGTGCGCGGCCGTTCGCCGCATTGGTTGTTGAGCGCCGCCTGGATACTGGCCAGCGTGGCGCTCGCCGGGCCGGCGTGGGAACGCCTGCCGATGCCGTTGTTCCAGAATCGCGCGGCGCGCGTGATCGCGCTCGAACTGTCGCCGACGATGCTTTCGCAGGACGTCAAACCGACGCGTGTCGAACGTGCGCGCTACAAGATCGTCGACATCCTGCGCCGCAGCAGCGATGCGCAGACCGCGCTGATCGCCTATTCCGGCGACGCCTTCGTCGTTGCGCCGCTGACCGACGACGCGAACACGGTCGAGAATCTCGTCGACGCGCTCGAGCCCAGCATCATGCCGGTGGCCGGCAACGACACGGCGCGCGCGATCGAACTGGGCGTCAAGCTCGTGCAGCAGGCTGGCCTGCACGAAGGCGAGATCGTCCTGGTCGCCGATGCAGTCAGCGATGCGGCCGCGGCGGCTGCAGCCAAAGCCCTGGCTTCCGGCGTGCGCGTCTCGGTGCTCGGCATCGGCACGGGACAGGGCGCGCCGATCGCGACGGCTAATGGCGGCTTCCTCAAGGATTCGTCGGGCAATATCGCGATGCCGAAACTGGACTCGGCGGCGCTCGCCGCGGTCGCGACAGCGGGCGGCGGCAGTTACGCCGACTACAGCAGCGACGCGCGCGATCTGGACAGTGTGATCGACGACCTGCGCCCGCACGTTGCCGCGGACACGGCGGCGAGCGGCGCACAGACTGCGCGTTTCCTCGATCGCGGGCCGTGGCTGCTGTTGCTGCTGGTGCCGCTGGCCGCGCTCGGATTCCGGCGCGGCTGGCTGATGTTGTTGCCGTTCGCGCTGCTGATGCAGCCGCAGCACGCCAGTGCGATGAGCTGGGCCGATCTGTGGTCGCGGCCGGATCAGCAAGCACAGGCGGCACTCGACGCCGGTGACGCGAAGGAGGCGCAGGCGCTCGCGCGCGATCCTCAGCTGCGCGGTTCGGCGGCCTATCGAGCCGAGGACTACGCCGGCGCGGCACAGGATTTTGATCGCCCGGGTCGCGCCGATGCGCAGTACAACCTCGGCAATGCGCTGGCGAAGCAGAAGAAGTATGCCGAGGCGATTACCGCCTACGATCGCGCGCTCGAGCAGCAGCCGGAGATGGACGATGCGATCGCCAACCGCAAGGCCATCGAGGATTGGCTCAAACAGCAGAAGCAGGGCAAGAATGGCAAGAGCGGGAACCAAGGCGACAAGAACGACGAGCAGCGCCAGTCGAACGACGATGGCACCAGCGAGAAGTCGGACGACGAACAGCAGCAGCGTGCCGACCGCGAGAACGGTGAGCAGAAGGATGGCGATGATCGCAACGCGCAGAATCGCCAGGGCTCCGGCCAGCAGGACGGCAAGCAGCAGGATAGCCGGCAGGATGAGCAGAGCGCCGGCGAAAGCCAGGGGCAGAAAAACGCATCGTCGGCGAAATCCAACCAGGACAACGACAAGGCAAACAGCGGCAAGGCCGGTGCCCAGCCGGAATCGCAGGCGGCCGAGCAGCAGGCGCAGGAGCAATTCCAGCAAAGCATGGATCAGGCGTTGAAGAACGGTACGGAAAACAAGGAAAAGCGTCCTGTGCGTCTCGGCGCACGCGAGGACGGCGGTACGCACAACGAGAAGCAGCAGGCGGTCGAGCAGTGGTTGCAGCGCGTTCCGGACGATCCGGGCGGCCTGCTGCGGCGCAAGTTCCAGCTCGAAAACCAGCGCCGCCAGCAAGGCGGCGAGAGTGGAGATTCGCCATGACCAGCGCAGCGTTGAAACGCTTCGCCGCAGCGTTCGGTTTTGTCGCATTGTGGATTTGTGGAACAGCGGTCGGCGCCGAAGCACGCGCCTGGCTCGATCGCAACAGCATGCACATGGGCGAAACGGTCACCTTGAATGTCGAGGTTTCCGGGGACAGCAGCGCCAGCCAGCCGGATTTCAGCGCCATGGCCGGGGACTTCGGCATGCTCGGCACGCAGAGCTCGTCATCGGTCAGCATCGTCAACGGCCAGACCAGCTCGAAGCTGCTCTGGGCCGTCGGTTTGCAGCCCAAGCACGCCGGCAACCTGACGATTCCAGCGTTCACGGTCGGCAGCGCAAATACGCAAGCGCTGAGCTTGACCGTCCTGCCCGCCGCAACCGGTGCTGTCGGCAAGGCCGGCGACGACCTGTTCGTCGAGGCCGAAGCGACACCGCGCTCGCCGTATGTACAGCAGGAAATCCGCCTGACGGTGAAACTGTACTATGCGCTGAGCCTGATCGACGGCAACCTCGACGATCCCAAGCTCGAAGGCCTGGTGGTGCGCAAGCTCGGCCAGGACAGCAATTACACGGCCGACCTCAACGGCCGCCGCTATCGCGTCGTCGAACGCCACTATGCCGCGAGCGCCGACAACAGCGGCACGCTCGACCTGCCGCCGATCGTATTCCGCGGGCGCGGACTCGATCCCGGCGACATGAACAGCTTCTTCAGCCGCGGTCGCAGCGTGTCGGCGCAGTCCGATCCGATTGCGCTCGACGTACGTGCGCGCCCGCCTGGATCCGGCAGCGACACCTGGCTGCCGGCACAATCGCTGACGCTCGATGTCGAAGGCGCCGAGGCGGACAAGACCGCGCGGGTCGGCGAGCCTCTGACGCTGACCGTGCGGCTCAAGGCGCAGGGACTTGCGTTCGAGCAGTTGCCGGAATTGAAACTGCCGAAGATCGACGGCGCCGATCTGTATCCGGACAAGGAAGCGACGCAGAACCGCGACGACGGCACCTGGATCTACGGCCAGCGCGAGCGCAAGTTCGCGATCGTTTCGTCGCGCCCCGGCCAGCTCGCGCTGCCGGCCGTGAGCATCGCCTGGTGGGACACCGCACACAATCGCGCCGAGGTCAGCACCGTGCCGGCGCAGACGATCGAAGTGCTGCCCGCGCTCGCAGGCTCGACGCCGGAGCCGGCAAGGCCTGTCGCGGCGCAGCCAGCCGAAGCAAAAGCTTCGACATCGGTGCCGCTGGTTGCGACGATCACGGCAACATCCGATGTCGAGGCCAATCGCTGGCGTCTGCTCGCCTATGCGGCATTCGCCTTGTGGCTGTCGACGGTCGCGGTCGCGCTGATCGGCGCGTGGCTGCTGCGGCGCCGCGCCGCGCGTGACACGACAGAGCCGAAGGCCGCGCAGCCCGGCGCCGGCAGTTACGAATTCCGCTCGGCCTGTGCGCGCGGTGATCTCAACGCGGCTGCGCGCGCGCTGCTGCGACGCGCCCAGCGCGACCGTCCGGCATTGCGCAATCTCGGCGAACTCGCACGCGAAGTCAGCGACGCGAACCAGTCTGCCGTGCTGGCCGAACTCGAGCGCGCCCTTTACGGCGGCGCGGCGAGCGCCGATCCGGCGCTCGCGCGCCGGCTTGGCGACGCATTCAGCTCGGGCCCGGCGTTTGCTGCGCCGGTGCACGCGGCAGCAGGCGAGGTGCTGCCGGCGCTGTACCCGTTCGATCTAGGACAGGCGCGCACGAGCGAGCGTTGATCCGGCGCGGATGATCGCCGCCAACGTGCGTATGCCATAGGTAATACGCAACCAAACGCAGGTGCCGCGCATCCAAGGCACTGCAACCCGAGCGCTTTCGACAACGGTTTCCGCGAGGAACGCCGACGGGGGAGGTTTGCCTGGACTTTCCAACCATGGAGAAAAGCATATGCGCGTGATTCTTGCAGCAGTCTTGACCCTGGCGTCGAGCGGCGCCAGCGCGGGCACCGTGTATTACGTTGATCTGGTCAACACGGCGACGAGCGACATCGTATCGCTCGAAGTCGCGTCCACCGGCAGCGATCGCTTCCATGCACTGCGCCGCGGCGCTGCACCACTGCAAGAGGGTGCAGCAGCTACGGTAGCGATCCGCAAAGGCAACGATGGTTGCCTGCGCGATCTGCGCGTCGCGTTCGCCAATGGTCGTGTCGTCACGTATCGCGGCTTCGACGTGTGCGCGCAGCGCAGCGGTGTCGCCAAGGGTGACGAACGCGGATAGCGCAGTCGCACACGCGTCGGTCAGCGCCAGCAGCATCGTATCGGCGGGAGGAAGCGAAAAATAAGAAGCTGCCCACCCGCGTGCCGGAGCAAGCGGCGGCTTCGTGTAACATCGCCGGAGAACTCGAGACCGTAGCGATTTTCCGGAGCCGCCATGACGCTATCCCTGCCCGCGCGCGTATTGATCGGCTTCGTCGGCGGATCGGTCGCCGGCGCCGCCGTTTTCTGGTGGACGCAGCATGGCGGCGATGCCGGGATCGTCTCGGGCTTCGTCGAAACGTTCACGCTGCCGATCGGACAGTTGTTCCTGAAGTTCCTGAAAATGCTCGTGCTGCCGCTGATGTTCTGCGCGCTGGTCGTCGGCGTCACGGAGATCGGCGACATTGCCAGCCTCGGCCGCGTCGGCTGGCGCATGTTGGTGTACACACTGCTGCTGACCAGCATCGCGATTGCGGTCGGCCTGATCGTGATCCATCTCGTGCAACCGGGCGTCGGCTTCGATCCGGCGATCCGCGACGCCCTGCTCACGGCGAACACGCAGGCGGCGCGCGAAATCACCGCTGCCAAACCATCGCTGTCCGGCGTGCAGATCATTGTCGGCATCGTGCCGGACAACCCGTTCAAGGCTGCCGCGAACGGCGATTTCCTCGCCGTGATGTTTTTTGCCGTGATGCTCGGCATCGCCCTCGTCCTCAAGCGCACGCCGGCCGCCGAAGCGTTCAAGACCACCGTGCAGGGGCTACTCGACCTGGTCATGAAGCTGATGGAGCTGATCATCCGCCTGACGCCGTACGCCGTGGCGGCCTTGATGTTCTCACTGATTGCGCGATTCGGCACGGGCATTCTCGGTCAGCTGGGGCTCTATGCGTTCTGCGTGATCTTCGCCATCGCCATACACATGTTCGCCGTGCTGCCGCTGTGGGTGCGCTACGTCGGCGGCATGAACGCGTGGCAGTTCTTCAAGGGCAGCGAGGAAGCGATCATCACGGCGTTCTCGACGGCCTCGTCGACCGGCACCTTGCCGACGACGCTCAAGGTCGCCGAAGAGAACCTCAAGCTGCCGCCGCAGATCGCGCGCTTCGTGCTGACGATCGGCGCGAGTGCAAACCATCACGGCACGGCACTGTTCGAGGGCCTGACGACGCTGTTCCTCGCACAATGCTTCGGTCTCGATCTGGGCTTCGGTCAGCAACTCGCAGTGCTTGGCCTGTGCATCGTCGGTTCGATCGGCACGGCCGGTGTGCCGGCCGGCTCGCTGCCGGTGATCGCCGTGATCCTCGGCTACCTGCATCTGCCGCCCGAAGGCATCGGCATCATCCTCGGCGTCGATCGTTTCCTCGACATGTGCCGCACGGCGCTCAACGTCACCGGCGATCTGGCCACGGCAGTCGTCGTGGCGAAACCCGAGCGCGACGCGGCGATCGCGGCGGCTGGGTGATCGTCAATTCTCGCGAGAGCATCTTTTGACGCGGATCAACGCGGATCAACGCGGATTTGGAGCGAAGGTGGTCACCAGTGACCGTAACTTGATCCGCGTTGTTGCTTCATCCTCGTTGACCCGCGCAATCCGCGTCTAGGCTCTTGCGCTCTCTTCTCGACGCTTCGAAGCACCATGACGGCTGCGCAGCGCGGCACTTCATTCCTTTGGGCTTTACTGGCCGTCACGAGAGCGCCGATCGGCGATTGGTACATGTATACAAGGCGCCGACAAAGCCGGGCGCAATCGCGCCCGGCCGGCCGAATCGGCTTACTTGGCGGTCTTGCCCGACGCTGCCCGAACAGTTAGTTCCGCGGTCATGCTCGGATGGAAGATGCAGTGGTAAGCGATCGCGCCGCTGCCATCCGCGGTCCATTGAAACGACTTGCCGGGCAGGATCGGACCGGAGTCGAATCGATTGTCGGAAGCCGTGACCGAATGCGGGACGGTGTCCGTATTGGTCCAGGTGATGCGCGTTCCGGCAGCGACGGTCGTCTTGGCCGGGACGAAGGATTCCTTTTGCATCTTGATCGCCATGTCGGTTGGCGCGCCGGCATGAATGAAGGCGCTGGCACATAGGCCAGCGCCGAATATTGCGCTACGCAATGCGCCATGCATGTCAGTGCTTATCGAGCGCGGCGAGCGTCTGCTTCGCATGATCCAGGTGCGCCTGGAATGCCGGCTTCACGTCGACGAGCATTTTCTTCAGCTCGGCATTCTGCGCATTGGGAATCAGCACGTCGCTGATCGCGCCGAGCACCTGCTGGTGATATGCGACCTCGTTCTCCAGGTACGCGCGATCGAAGGCAGCACCGCTGAGTCCGCGCAGTTTGGCCTGCTCGGTGTCGGCCTGGCTCTGCAGGCTCTTGCTCGTGTCGCTGGCCTCCGGTTTCACGCCCAGCTTCGTGACCAGCGCGGTTGCGTTGTTGTTGACCGCGGTGTGGTCCTTGATCATCAGGTTGGCGAACTCATCGACGCTCGCGGTCTTGGACTGCTTGATCGCGATCTGGCCGTTGGCGATGTCGATCGAGTTTGCGGTCACGACGATCTGGGCGATCTGTGCATCGGACACGGCGGGTTTCTGAGCGACGGCAACGCTGGCGGCGAGGCCGGCAACTACGGCGAAAGGCAACAAAAGGCGTTTTGTAATCATTGGAATGCTCCCGAAACGGATGGATGGGCGCGGTCCGGTTGGCCGCGTCGCCCTAATATACACCATAATTATGGCGTATATAGTTAATATGCGATAAATGTGCTAACGTCTGCCATCGGCAACGATCTGGACGGTATCGTGGCAACCAATCATTGGCTAAGACGGCTCCTTGCCGGATCGCGTGGGCGTATTGTTGCGGAGCTGCGCGGCGCTCCGGCGACGATCGGCGAACTCACCGGGCGCCTGGCACTGAGTGCGAACGCGGTGCGGTCGCACCTCGCCGCGCTCGAGCGCGACGGTATTGTCGTGCTGGAACAAAGGCAGCGGCAGGGCGTCGGCAAACCGGCACACGTCTATCGCCTGACCGCCGAAGCGCACGCGCTCACGCCGAAGGCGTACGACACGATGCTCGATGTCGTGCTCGACGCCGCGCGCGAGCGCGCCGGCGCGGATGGCTACGCGGAAATCCTCACGGTCGCTGCCGACCGGCTTGCCGGCAAGCCATCCGCCGAAGCGAGCTTCGGCCAGCGACTGGTCGACACGCAGGCGTTGCTCGCGACGATCGGCGCCAACGTCGAGGTCGAGCGTGCCGGCAACAAGGTGCGGCTGCGCGGCACCGATTGTCCGCTCGCCTCGATGGTGGTCGCGCATCCGGAGTTGTGCGGCGTCCTTGCCGGTGTCATCGCGAGGCGCCTCGGCGTCGCGGTCAACGATTGCTGCGATCGTGGCGCGACGTTGCCGCGCTGCTGCTTCGAGGCGCTCGTCGACGAAGTCGCCTGACGGCTTTGAGCGATCGCTAGCTCTTTGCCGCCGCCGCTGTCATGGGCCCGTCGATCCAGCGGCTGATCTTCCATGTGCTGTCCGCCTGACGACGCCAGACTTCGTAGCTGCGAAACGTGGCGACTTTGTCCGAGCCGGAATTCTGGCGCGTCGTCTGCGTCCACGTGTCGCGCACGACGGCGAGCGAGCCGCCGACGATGACTTCGTTGATCGTCAACTCGTAGGTCGTATTGACTGGGCCTGATGGTGCTTTAGCTCCAGCGGCTTCGCGCGCATAGCTGTCGTCCGGCCCGTCGGGACTCCAGCCGATCAGATCGGGTGCCCAGACATCGAGCGCGGCCTTGTAGTCACCGCGATTGGCCGCGTCGACCCAGTGTGCGAGCGCGATGCGGATCTGCTTTTCCGCGGCCGCGTTGTCCGCCGCGGCGTCGGCGCGAGCTGAACCCGCACCGACGAGAAGGATCAGGACAAGGCAAAGTCGAATCATCAGGCAGCTCCATTCATTGGCAGACGCGTCCATACGCGTCCGCGCAATTACAAACGTGCTTGCGCCCGGAATGCGAACACGTTGCGATCAGCCGTGCGATCGTCACGCCCGGACGAATTTGCGACCCGCGTTGTTGGAGTCGGCGGCCGTCCTCACGCCGGCCGCGCGCGCCGCAGTTCGCCAATCAGCTCGTCGAGAATCTTGTCCTGGGCGGCCAGATGCTCCTGGATCTGCATCGCCTCGTGCAGCACCGCTTCGGCATCGTTGTAGGTTTCGAGTGCGCGCTTGTCCGACGCCGCGCCATCGACCTTCTGGCCGACGATGATGATCGAAAGCAGCACGAGTTGCAGGAAGGTCTGCGCGATCCAGGCAATCAGCGTGGCCGTGCCGCCGCGAATCGCATCGGGCAGGCTGAACAGCGCCAGCAGGCCGAACAGATAGGCGCACCACATCGTGCCGACAGCGGCGGTGATCTTGACCGCGAGCCATGAATTGAAGCGCTGAAACGCGTTCGCGCTTGGCAGCATATCGCGGCGCTTGGACGGGCCGTGATGCTTGCGCTCGGCAATGTGCGGATGCGGCACGTGATGGAAGATGACGCGGCTGCCGCATTCGGGGCAGGTGTGGACGCCGGGGCTGACGGCGGCGCCACATTTGGGGCAAGACGACATGAATTCCTCCTGGCGGTTCGTTTTTCGCTGTCTTCCCCGACCTTTTCGACCCCGAGCGTGCACGTGCTTTCCCCGACGCGATCTTACGCCATCGGCCTTTTGCTGCGTGCGCACTCGCGCCAGCCTCGGGCATACTTCGCGAGCCGATTGCGTACATGCGTCGCAAGGCAGGAGTCGGCGGCGCAGACTCGAGACTTCGCGGAGAACACCGGATGCTGGTCGTCGCCCTGCTTGCCGCGCTGGCCGCGCTCGCCCTCGCATTCCTGGTCGACCTGCTCGTCGCAGCGCGCCGGCGCCGGCAGTTGCTGCCGAACGCCGAGGCGATCGCGCTCGGCGCGGTGACTAATTTCTTCGATACGCTCGGCATCGGTTCATTCGCGCCGACCACGGCGTGGCTGAAACTGCGCAAGCTGATTCCGGACAGCTACCTGCCGGCGACATTGAACAGCGGCCACGCGTTGCCGACCATCGCGCAGGCGCTGATCTTCATCAACCTCGTGCGCGTCGATCCGGTCCTGCTGGCCTGCTGTATCGCCGCCGCTGTCGCCGGTGCGACGCTTGGCGCGCCGCTGGTCGTGCGCCTGCCGGTACGCGCCGTGCAGGGTGCCGTCGGCGTAGCGCTGCTGATCGCCGCCGGACTCTACGCGTTGGCGAACCTCGGCCTGCTGCCGGCCGGCGGCGATGCGCTGGCACTGCCGCAGGCGCTGTTCGCGGTCGCCGTCGCCGTGCACTTCGTGCTCGGCGCGCTGATGACGTTCGGCATCGGCTTGTATGCGCCGTCGTTGATCCTGCTGAGCCTGCTCGGGCTCAATCCGACGGCTGCATTCCCTATCATGATGGGCGCCTGCGCGTTCCTCATGCCGGTGTGCGGCATGCGCTTCGTGCGCAGCGAGCGCATCGACCTGCGCGTCGTGCTCGGCCTTGCGCTCGGCGGCATTCCGGCCGTCCTGCTGGCAGCCTATGTCGTCAAGTCGATGCCGCTGACGGTACTGCGCTGGGGTGTCGTGATCGTCGTGCTATATGCTGCGGCGCTGTTGCTGCGCGCGGCAGTGAAACCGGAAGACGCTCCGGCGGCAGCCGCTGAAAGTGTCTGACGGGCGCGACGCGTTCAACTGTGCGCCGTTTGCAACGCGTGGAACGATCGCGCAAGGCGGCCGTTTCAGCCGCTGCGCGTGAAGCGCAGCACATCGCGTCCTTCGCGGCGCGAAACGAAACCGGTGATCTTTCCAGCCGCGTCGCGCTCGAACACGCGGCGCAGGCGCGGCTGCCCCGGCGTGAAGAGCACATCGCGCACTTCGACACGCAACGCGGCGGGTTTGCCGTCGTTGGTCACGCTGACGAGGCCAGCGCCGTCGTCGCGCGTGATCTTGACCGCCAGCCCCGGGCCGGCACTGTACGCGCCGACATACTGATCGAGTTCCGCGGCCGGCAACTGACGCGCCGGCGGATCGTCCGAAGCGGCCAGCGTCTGGCTCGAGATCATCAGCCAGTGCCCCTGTTTCCTGCGCCACACCTCGATCGATCGGAAGCGCCCGTGGTAGGTCTGGCCATAGGCGTTGAACGTGCCGTTGTCGGTGAAGCTGGTCACCGCGACATCGCCTTCGATGTGAATCGTGAAATCGGTCTGCACCAGCGTGTTGTGCACACCCGCAGGCGGCGGCGTGGTGCCGGTGACGATATCGTGCTTTGTCGCGATCTCGCCGCCTTCGTTCATGAAGACGACGGCGTCATCGAGGTATTTTTCCAGGGTCTGCGCATCGCCGCTGGCCGAAGCGTCGGAAAATTCCTTCGACTGGTGCTCGATCACTGCCGCGTCGTCGTCGCGCGGCGGCTGCGCCAGCGAAACCGTCGTGGCGACGAGCAACAGGCAGGGCAGCAACGGGCGCATGGTGCAATTCCATCGGTAATCCGGAACCGGATCGTTGCGCACACGTCGCGAAGACGGATGTGCCGGACGTAACGCACGCGCAGATGCAGTCGGTCCCGACCTCACGTTGCCGCCAGCGCCGCAAGCTTCAGCACCGTGTTCCAATTGCGCGCCGTGCCGGCAACGCGCAGCTTGCGCTCGATCAGCGCATTGGTCAGTTTCGAATTGCCCTGGCCTTCGGGATAGATCAGGTACGCCTCGCGCCCGGCGACGTGGATTGTCTCCGGACCTTGGTAGCCATCGCGCAGTGCCTTGATGGCGGCGGCATCCGGCGCGCCCTTGAGCGCCATCAGAATCAGGCGCGCCGGATCGTGCTTTGCCGCATCGGGAAATGGATTGCGCGCGATGATCGCGTCCCACTCATCGGCCGCGCGCAGCATGAACGCGATGGTGAAACCGAAGCGACGCTGCGCTTCGATCTCGAGTTTCTTCTCCAGCGCCGCTGCGGAAGCCTTCGCGTTCAGAGCAAATACCGCGTTGCCGCTTTGCAGGAGCGTGCGCGGATTGGCGCAGCGCAGATCGGTGAGCATCGCGCGCAGGTCGGCCATCGCCAGGTTGCGGCCACCGACATTGACGGCGCGGAGCAAGGCGATGCAGCTGCTGCGGTCAGTGGATATGGCCAAGGCGTACGCCCGCTATTGGCCCGCGGCGGGTCCAAAAAAAGCCTACACCATTCTACCGTCATTCCAGACGCTGCCCGCGGGCCCGCAGATTTTCGCCGGCGGGCTGGTCGGAAGCTCGATCACGATGTCGAGCGATCGTCGCGAAGAATTCCCGCGCCACGGCCGGCACGGCGGACGTCTTACAACTGGCCCGGGACGTTCCTGCCGGGAAACAGCCTGATCATGTCCTGCAACCGCACGACGCTGAGCCTTTCGTCCGATCCGAAGCTCACGCCGCTCGCGCTTCACGGTGGCTCGATGCGCACGCATGGGCTGTCCATCGGAAGCCCGGCGATCGATGCCGGAAGCGCTGGTGGTGTGACGAGCGATGAGCGCGGCAGCGGGTATCCGCGCACAGTCGGATCCGCTGCAGACATGGTGCATTCGAGCGCCAGGCCGGCGACGACGAGCTGTTCCATTCGGGGTACGAATGACACGCAGCGGCTCGAGCGCCGCCAAAGCTTGATGCGCGCTTCGCCGGCTACAACGCCGCGTCGATCAGTTTCGCCAGTTGCGCCTTCGACGCCATGCCGACGTGCGTGGCATGCACCGCGCCGTGCTTGAACAGCAACAGCGTCGGCGCCGCGCGCACGCGCCAGGCCATCGCCGTCTTCTGGTTCTTGTCCATCTCGACCTTGACGATCTTCGCGCGCCCGGCGTAGTCGGCCGCGAGCTGGTCGAGCATCGGCGCCATCGCCTTGCACGGCCCGCACCATTCGCCCCAGAAATCGACGAGTACCGGCGTTTCGGATTGCATCACGTGCGTGCCGAAATCAGCGTCGGTGGCGGAAGTGATCAGGGCGTTCATGGCGCGACTCCTTCATTTCCCAGCTGCAAGTATCGGCCTGTCGCCGTCGACTTGCACGCGGCACGGCACAAGACGTGCGGGCTGCGGTCGCAATGCGTCGATGTGCCGTTGTTCAGACCGGACAACGGGCAAAGTGCTCCGCGAGCCAGAGGATGAGTTGCGTAGGATACGGTGAGCGTGAGCGAACCGCATTCTACGGCCTGTCACCGTTCTCCGGTCCAATCCCGGCCGACGTTGCCGAAGGCGGGATCGTAGGCGCCATCCTGCGCGTTGACCGAAAAATGTCAGTGCACTCGCGACGATCAAGGCGGCGCAGCGCGGGAACGATGTGTGCGAACCCATGACGACGGCCCCATCCGGATGACCGCGGAGGGTGTCCCCAGAAGCAAGCCTAACCGCCCCCATCCCTTTTCCCTTCGCGCTGCTGCGCCAGCGCCGTTTCGAATTCGGCGCGCGCAGCGCGGACAAAATCGCGATAGCCCTGCGGATCGATGAACGCGTTCGTGCGGGGATCGGCTTTCATGCGTGCGATCTTGCCCTGTAGCGACCAGGCGCTGCCGTGTTCGGCGAGAAAAACATCGCACGGAAGTGACGCGAGTGTTGCGAACGTCCGCGCGAAATCCTCGGCAATCGTTGGATAGGCGGAATCGTTCACCAGTGGCGTATCGGCTGGCAGCGTCACCTGGCAGGCGAAGACGACGTCGAGCGAGCGCCTGCCATCGCGCACCCTCGTCGTCCATGTCGTGCAACCGGGCGTGTGGCCGGCGGTCAGGTGTGCCGTGAGCGTCGTCTCGCCGAGCCGCACGGTATCGCCGTCGTGCAGCGTTCGATCGACCTTGATCGATTCGAACAACTTGCGCTCGCCACGATAGAACGTGCCGCGTCCCTCGTTTTCGAGCGGCACGACTTCCTGCGCCATGACCTCGAACTTCGCTCCGCTGTCCTGCTTGAGCCGCGCGAGCCCGCCGGCATGATCGGGATGCGCATGGCCGTTGAGGATGATCTTGACATCAGCGAGTCTGAAACCGAGCGCGGCGATGTTCTGTTCGATCTGCGGCGCCGTTTCGGCAAAGCCGCCGTCGATCAGGATCAAGCCGCGCGACGTCGCGACGAGGTACGAGGTCACGTCGGACGCGCCGACGTAATACACGCTCCCGGCGATCCGGAACGGTGCGACCGGTTGATTCTTCGCTTCGGATTCGGCGCTCAACGCGCAAGCGTCGGCCGTCAGCAACAGCAGCAGGCACGCGGCGTATCGGCTCATGCTCGGTTTCGGCCTTCGAAACAGTTAACACTGCTGATCATACCGCTCGAAAAAAACGGGACGGAGCTAATTATTGCGCCTTAATTATCCACGTCCCTTTCTGCATTTTCTTCACGCCCCTTTGATATGACGTCCTGCGAGCATTCCGGGATTCGGGGCACATCAAAGCGGTTCGCGAAAATCAGATACACGTTCTGATGCGCGCCGAGGTAGAAGAAACAGGGCTTCATTTTCCGCCGCGCTTTTCGCCCAAGATTCAAACGCGCGTATGTGAAGCGCGTCGAGCGTCAGGCTATTGTCAGCGGTCTCGGTGTATTGTTCGCGCGCCCTCGGTGGGGAAATCGAAAGGCACCAGTTTCCAATCGCGCAGATCCTGCACGAGCGGAAGGGTGCGCGCGTATGTTTCTCTTCGCTGGCCCGGTCACTCGAGCGGGCTTCCGTGTTTTTCGCGACATCAACCTGGAGTTCTGTTGAATGAAGCTTACTACCGTGAGTCTTGTTTGCGTTGCAGCTTTGATGGGCCTCGGCACTGACTGCGCCAGTGCATCGAATGCAAGCGCCGAAGCGCTCCACACGTGGCATGAGTCTCTGAAGCATTCACCACCGAGCACAGAAGGATGCTTCCACGCGGACTACCCTAGCGTCGCTTGGGTGGAGGAAGCCTGCGAACCGGCAACCAACTATCGCTCCAATCCGCATTTTTCCGGCGTCGATACCGTC
>Ga0157375_10000579_pt1 | contig 32679 bp, 38 predicted proteins | sample M35metaG_FD_115311 | JGI IMG/M metagenome (GOLD analysis project Ga0157375, IMG submission 115311) | Miscanthus rhizosphere microbial communities from Kellogg Biological Station, Michigan, USA - M3-5 metaG | ecosystem: Host-associated > Plants > Roots > Rhizosphere > Soil | place: USA: Michigan... | reverse complement strand
TGCGGCCCCTCGGACAGCAGCGCCGCGAGCTCGTGAATCTCGGCCGGACGGATCGAAGCCACATCCTGCGCGCCGGCGCGGGCGGCGCTGATGTACGGACCTTCGAGATGGATGCCGCAGATGTCCGATCCATCGTTGAGTCGCGGCGCGCGCACGATCGTCGTGACGGCATCGTGCAGATCCTGCCGTGACGCCGACAATGTCGTTGCCGCCATCGCTGTCGTTCCCTCGGCTGCATGAAAGCGCCGCACGTGCGCGATTGCGTCGTCGGTCGCGTCCATGAAGTCCGCGCCGTTTCCGCCGTGAACATGGACGTCGATGAATCCCGGAACGATCACGCCGTCGAACGCATCGCTGCCTAGTGGCGGATACGCGGCGTCGCGAATGTCGGCGATTCGTCCGTCGTCGATGCGGATCAGAGTTCCTTCGCGGAGCTCGCCGCCGACGAAGGCGCGGCCGAAAATCGTTCGGTCGCTCATAAACAGATCTTTCCGAGCACCGTGGCGTGGCCGCCGGTCACCGAAGCGACGTTCGTGTCGAGGCCGGAGATCGAGTCACTGGCGATCAGCGCCATGGCCATCGCTTCTTTTTCCTGCAGGAACTCGTAGACCTTGATCTGTGTGTCCGGTAAACGCTCGCGCAGCATTTGCAGCATTCCTGGATTTTTCGCGCCGCCGCCGGCGACGATCATTTCGTCGACGTGACTTCCGATGAATTCGCGATACGCGTGCGCGATGCTCTCCGCGGTGAATGCGGTGGTGGTGGCGATCAGATCGTCCGGCGCGACGTCCTGAAAACGCTCGGCCATGCGCGCGGCGAACTGGCGGCCGAATCGCTCGCGTCCCGTCGTCTTCGGCGGCTTGAGTTGGAAGTACGGATCGGACATGCACCACGCCAGCACGTCCTCGCGCACGCTGCCGCGCGCGGCGCGCTCGCCATCGCGGTCGAACGTCTCCGCGCCTTGCGTGACGAGGTACATCAATGAGTCGATGACCATGTTGCCCGGACCGGTGTCGAACGCGACCACCTCGTCGAGCGTTGCATTCGGCGGAATGAACGTGACGTTGGCGATGCCGCCGATGTTCTGCATGGCGCGCGCGAGTTTGGGATGACGGAGCTGGCCCCAGTCGAAGTAGGCGACGAGCGGCGCGCCGTGACCGCCTGCGGCGACGTCGCGCACGCGCAGATCGCCCATGGTGATGATGCCGGTTCGCTCGGCGATGACGGCGGCTTGGCCGATGGCGAGCGTCGAGCGCGTCGTGATCGGTTCGTCGAGCCACGGCAGATCGGCAGTCGATGGTTCGGTCGTAGGACGCGGACGATGCCAGATGGTCTGGCCGGCGGCGGCGATGAGATCGACGTCGTCGTTCTTCATGCCCGCGTCCGCGATCAAACGATTCGCGGCCTGCGCGAACAGCTCGCCGAGGACGAAGTCGAGATGACAGATCTCCTCGATCGTCCACGGCGCGGGATGTTCGCTGGTTTCAGGATCGGTGAGCTTGCGGTCGCGCTCGCGCTCGAAGAGCAGCTTGATGCGCGTCTGGATCTCCTGCGGGAATCCGAAGCTGCCGAAGCGCAGCTTCTCGATGCGGGCGCCGTCGCGCGCGTTGCCTTCGATGCGCACGAGCACGGCGTCGATGGCGTCGACCGAGGTGCCGGACATGAGGCCGATGACGACGCGTTTCTTTTTCCGCGCAATCTCGATGAGGCGCTCGACGCGATTCACGTTTCGAGCACCTCGCGCAGACTTCCGTTGTGCGCATCGAGCAGCGCGCGCGCGTCGTCCGCGGTCATCTTTTTGCGCGCGATTACCGCTGCAAGTTTCACGTTTCCGTCCGCGTCGCGAATGGCCTGCACAGCCGCAGTACGTTGCACGCCCGCCGCCAGCTCGACCATGCGCACGGCGCGGTTGCGCAGTTTTTCATTCGTGGCGGGCATGTCGATCATGAGGTTGGAGTAGACGCGGCCGAGGCGGATCATGACGCCGGTCGAGAGCGTGTTGAGCACGAGCTTCTGTGCCGTCCCGCTCTTCATCCGTGACGATCCCATGACGACCTCGGCACCTATCTGCGGCGCGATGACGATGTCGGCCTCGCTGGCCAGCGGCGAGTTCGCATCCGACGTGACGGCGACGGTGAGCGCGCCGAGCATGTTCGCGCGTCGAATCGCTGCGACGGTGTAGGGCGTTGTTCCCGAGGCCGCGATCCCAACCACAGCGTCTTCCGCCTTGACCTCGGTATTCACCGCTTCGATCGCAGCAGCTTCGTCATCCTCGGCGCCTTCGACCGCGTGGAAGAACGCGCGATCGCCGCCGGCCATGAGCACGCGCACGAGCGTCGGATCGATTCCGTACGTCGGCGGCAATTCGGAAGCGTCGAGCATGGCGATCCGTCCGCTCGTTCCGGCGCCGGCGTAGAACAATCGGCCGCCGTGCGACATGCGATCGGCGATCTGATCGATGGCATGCGCGATGCGGTCAGCCTCCGCGGCAACAGCGCCGGCGACGAGCGCGTCCTGCTCCTGAATGATCCGCACGATCTCGCGCGCCGATCGCAGGTCGATGTCCAGACTCGCTTCGAGCCGCTCCTGGCTCATGGCCCAGCGAAGATATCATCCGGACCGATGCCCACTCTCATGCAGAAGATCCGGCTCTACTTCCGCGGCAGGCAGCGTCGCCGCGAGGAGCGCGAGAAAGAGTTCCTGACGCGCAATGCGTCGTGGGGCGCGGCTGCGCCGGTTGTGGCAGCGGCGCCTGCGAAGACGCGCACGTTCGCCATCGACATGGAAGGGCTGACCGTCGCGTATCTCGACGACTCCGGCCAACTCGCACATTTTCTCGATACGTCCGACGGCGAAATCGTCGATGTGCGTATCGCGGAGGCGGCGAGCTATGCGGAACCACGCTACCGCCGCATCCCGTCGCGAAATCCGAATGCGGATGCCGAGGATCGCCGCGCGTTCATCGCATCGCTCGATGCGTCGCCGTCGCGCGACGCGCTCGCGCGCAGCAGCGATGCCGATTCGTTTCGCCGCGCGTTGTCCGCCGATCGCACGCTCGAACGCGCCTGGTATAACTTCCGGAACGATCGCGCCATCGCAACGATCGAAGCGTGGCTGGATTTGTCACCCTAACAAATGTTGTGAGGCTCGCGCTCGTCGCGCAAGCTGTGCGAACCGCCGCGTGTAGCGGCTTCAAGAGGGTAGCGAGGGGTGCGAGCAGCTTCATCGCGAGCACCCCTCGAACGAGAGTCGAGAATGAAGTTGTGCCGCGTCAGCGGCACTGGATGGAGTGTTACATTTTCTTGTGCCGCTGACGCGGCACGAATCCTGTGTGCGTTCTGATTCGAGGGGTGTTCGCTTCGCTCTCACCCCTCGCTACCTTCTCGAGCCGCTCTGCGGCGAGTGCGAAAACGTTGGGCGGCGCACGTTGCTGCGTTCAGAAAAAAAGCCGCGCCTCGCGGCGCGGCTTCTCGTTCACGCGATCGGATGAGTCTTACGGATGCGGGAAGTTCGGGATGTAGTTGGTTCGCGGTACCGGAACGATTTCTACTTCCACTACCTGCAGTTCGGGGTACAGCTCCTCACCGTGACGCGGCATGATCGTCTCCGGCCGTTGTTTGTCGGTTTCGTTCACGCCCTCTTCGATCCACTGTTCACCGTCGTAAATCCACATTGGGGCGTCCTTTCCACTGCTCGCTCGGAGTCTCCGAGGTTGCTGTACATACTTCAATTGGCCTGCCAGCGCGGCGTACGGCCAAGCACCGTGATTTCAATAGGTTCTACGGATGGTTCCGGCAGATGGTTTACGGAGGTTGTCCCCGGCGGGACTCAGTGCGTCCGGTTCGCGGGTCAGCCGTTGGAGGCCTTGAGATGCGCAGCCAGCTTGCGATACGCGTCGCCGCGATGGGAGACCTGGTCCTTCTCCTGGTCGGTCATCTCGGCGAATGTTTTCTTTGATCCGCGCGGCTGGAACCAGGCGTCCCACCCGAAGTGGCGTTCGCCGCGCGGCTCGACCAGAACCTCACCTACGGCTTCTCCGCAGAAGATGTGGCCTTTCGATCCATCCCAATACGCGACGCAGCATTCCGCTTTGGCGGCGCGGTTGTTGAGCGCGTAGGCAATTGCGGCGAGGCCTTTGCCGCCGGCGGCTTCGAGCAGCCAGCGGACGAACGGTCCGGGGAAGTTGCCGAGCTCGTCGAATCCGAGGGAGACGTCTTCGACGATCAGGCGGTTGTAGCCCTTGGTGCGGGCCGCTTCCAGTTTGTATCGGGTAACTTCCTCGACGGTCGCGGCCTGAATCTCAGGCAGGACGAGCGACACGCGGAGCAGAGGGATGCCGAGGATCCGTTCGGCCTCGATACCTTTGTTGGGATTCGACGAGACGAGAATCAGTGGATCGCGATCGGGCACGCGGCGATTCTATGACTCGGTCGTCAGGGCTCGAAAACTTCGCGAGAGGCGCTGACGCAATCGCTGCGGTGCGGAATCGCGGCTGAGGCGCTTGCAGATGAACATGCGCAGGCGGCGATGGATGCTGACGCGCTGTTCGCAGTCGGGGCAGATGCTGACGTGAGTCTTGAAGTCGTTCTGTTTGTTCTCGCCGAGCTTTCCGTCGAGGAAGAAGTAGGCAACCCGTTTCACATCGTCACAGATCATTACAGCGGTTCTCCTTGGCAATCGGGTGGTGACGACTCTGCAACGAAACGGAACTGGCGGGACGGAAGATGAATTCCGGTGAAGCAGTGGATCAGTAGATCAGTGGATTAGTCGATCAGAGGCGTACAGATTTTGGGTCTCCGCCGCGACCTGATGCCTTCCGGGAAGTCATTGGTCACTTCCGGCAAGGCATCGATGCCTTCGGGGAGGTCATCGGTGCCTTCGGGGAAGGTATCGATGCCTTCGGGGAAGTCATCGGTGCCTTCGGGGAAGGTATCGATGCCTTCGGGGAAGCCATCGGTGCCTTAGGGGAAGCCATCGGTGCCTTCGGGGAAGGTATCGATGCCTTCGGGGAAGCCATCGGTGCCTTCGGGGAAGGTATGGGTGCCTTCGGGGAAGCCATCGGTGCCTTCGGGGAAGGTATGGGTGCCTTCGGGGAAGCCATCGGTGCCTTCGGGGAAGGTATCGGTGCCTTCGGGGAAGCCATCGATGACTTCCCCACACAGCAATATTGGAAACATTCGACGGAGGATGGGCTCATCACCGATTCCGCCCGTCGGGCGATACGCCACTCTGGATGCAGGCGAGGACGCTCGCACGACGCCCTTCCTGGGTGAAGATCCACGTCGTAAGAATCTTCACGTCGCGCGCAGAAAGGCAGGGTTCGTACAGCGGCCGTCGACATCAGCTGGCTTCCTGATCCACGGATCTACTAATCCACTGATCTACTTGAAACACTTCGGGCGGCCGAGAACAACCGGCCGCCCGAAACTTTGGATGCGAAAAATCTGAAGTTACTCGATCTCGAACTCCGGCTCTTCTTCCTCTTCGATCTCGAGCTCGACGTCTTCGTCGTCCGCGAAGAGGATTGCTTCCTCGTCGGCTTCCGGCTCCACGATGTCGGTCTCTTCGCCGGTCTCGGGATCCTTCTTCTTGCGGCCCTTCGTCTCGTCCTTGCGCGAGCGCATCTTGGCCGGCTCGGCACCGCCGCGGATGTAGCCGTACTTGCGCGCGTACTCCAGCAGCGTCCGCTCCAGCATCTTGCGGCCGCGGTAGAGGCGCGACATCACGGTGCCGACGGGGCAGTCGAGGATCTCGGCGATCTCTTTGTAGGAGAAGCCTTCGATGTCGGCCAGGAGGACGACCATCTTGTAATCGTGCGGCAGGGAGTCGAGGGCGCGCTTGACGTCGGCGTCCATCATGTCCTGGAAGATCTCGCTCTCCGGATCCTTGATGAGGTCCGGCGCGTTCTTCTGGATGACCCGTTCGTACGACTCTTCAATCTCGGAGAAGTCGATCTTGTGCGGCGTGAGCTTCTTCTTCCGGTAATTGTTGATGAACGTGTTCTTCATGATCTTGAAGAGCCACGCCTTGAAGTTCGTGCCTTCTTCGAACTTGTCGTAGTACTTGTAGGCCTTGAGGTACGTCTCCTGCACGAGGTCTTCCGCGTCTTCGGAGTTCCTCGTCATGCGATAGGCAGTGTTGTAGAGGGAGTCGACGTAGGGCATCGCTGCCTTTTCGAAGTCCCATCCCTGCTCGTGATCGGTTGCTACAGCCGTCTTCATCGTGTCTCCCGTACGTCTGCTTCCAAAAAATGCGTAAGTCGTGCCGTTATCGCTATTAGATGCGGTGGCAAATAAAATGGTTACCGGTGGCCCCTGAGTTCCTGGGATGCGCTGCCGAAGTCGTTGCAATGGTTAGCTTTACGATTCCGGGCGGCGATTGCTGAAGCGTCTCCTCGACGTGAAGTCGGGCCGGCGTCCGCGTCACCGCGACCGGACACGTCCGTCCTCAATGTTGTTTCGTCGAGATTTACTACGGTCTACGGAGGGGAAGTGCCGGTGAACAACCTGTGAACTACCCGAATTCCCGAACGGTCATTATACACGTCCGGCGGCGAAGGGCAAGCCCTCTATTGGTTGTAGATCGACAAAAGCGTCTCGTACGCCCTCGTGATCTCGATGAATCGCGCCGCGGCGGCGGTCTGCACTTCCGCTGATTCGCCGAAGACTTTGTCGGGATGATGCTGCGCGGCGAGCTTGCGATAGGCGGCGATGACTACGGCGCGCGAGGCTGGAGCTTCGATGCCGAGGATACGCAGCAGCTCGGCGGGCTCGCGGTCGTCGCGTGAGTAGAGCGGCGTCGAGACGCCGCCGCGGTCGGCGCTGCGCGGACGCGCGTTCTTGGCGTGATCGACGTAATCGAATCCGTAGGTATCGCGCAACTTTGCCAGCGCGTCGGTCTGGAAGCCGAGAGCGAAACTGAGGTCGAGCAGAGCGGAGTACTGGCGGAGTGGGACGGGCGTCGTGCGGTCGGCGATCAAGCGGACGGCGGTGTCGAGAAGCCACAGGCGCTGTTCGGGTGTGGACATCTTCGCGTAACGCTCGCTCCAGCTGGTGATGTCGATCGACGCCGTGACCGGCGCGGCCAGGCCCGCACTTTTGCGGATCGTGCGCATCGCGGCGTCCGCCGGCGTTCCGCCGCAGACCAGCAGATGGAAGAGCAGCGATGCGGCGATGTGATTGCGGTCCGGCGCGGCCTTCGCGCGCGTGGCGCCGCTCATGTCTGCTTCGCGCTGCGCGGCCGCGAACGTGATCATGACCGACGCCGCCAGTCCGACGCCCACGGCGAGCATGATGATGACGACCGTCAGCTCCACGCCGGGATGGGTTCCGCGAGCAACAGGTCGATCGCGTTGATCTGTGCGTCGAGCGCGTCATCGCTCAGCGCCGCAACGGAGCCGTCGATGTCGATCTCTTCATCGATGCTGACCCAGCTCCTGCATCCGGAGTACTCGGGCTTCATGACGACGTCGGCCGGATTGGAGAGGCGATGCGCGCGGACGGCGATGACGTTGATGGCCTGATCCGGCCGGAAGCGATAGCGGGTTTCGATCGCGGCGGAATCGAGGATCGTGAGCGCGTCGAGTCGCGGCAGCATCGTCGAGCCGCGGATCTGCCACGTCTTCACAACCTCGGCCCAATGTGTGATCCGCACATGCGTCGGTTCCGCGCCGCCGGCATCGTGGTAATTCGTCGGAAAGAGATAGAAGCGCTGCGCCTCGACGCCGAACGACTGATCGGCGAGGCCGCCCTTGAGAATGAGCACGATCTGCGCGCCGCTGCCGAGGGCGTCGATGACCGAGGCCCACTCCTTCAGCGCGGTGTGGTTGGCGATCTTGTTCATTTCACGGACGAAACGTTACGGAGTTGACCGGCCCTTCCCAGATGGTCACCGCTGTTACAACAGCATCCTCGGACGAAACCGCCGCGCCGAGCTCGCGCGCGAACCACTCGGCGATGTTCTCGGCCGAGGGATTGATGCGATCGAACGGCGGGACGTCATTGATACAGCCGTAGTCGAGCGTCTTCGCCAGCGCTTCGAGCTTGTGCCGCGCGCTGACGAAATCGACGGCGATGGCGTCGGAGTCGATGCCGCCCGCGCGCGACGCGAGGTCCGCGTCAACCTTGTACGAATGCCCATGCAATGGCTCGGAAATGCCTCGGTACTCGCGCAAAAAGTGAGCGGCTTCGAATCGCGCCGATACGCGGACGGTGAAGCGTCGGCTGTCGGCTGTCGGGTGTCGGCTGTCGGAGATTACGGTCGGGCTTTTCTCCGACTCCCCACTCCCGACCCCCCACACCCGCGCAATCATTTCCTCGCTCATCCCCAGCTCCCGCACTTCGTCCGGCGTCGATTGCGACCGGAGCAAATCCTCGGCGCGGCGATCGTCCCAGCAGTCGGCGGGGCTCGATCCCTGCGCCAGTTCGATCAACGTCTGCAACGTCTTGCGGCGCGCCGCGTCGTCTCTGGGCTCCACGGCCGAAGTGTACAATGCGCCCCCCGACGATGCCCCTGCCGAAAAGCATCCTTTGCACAGCCTGCAAGAAGACCTACCCCGAGGGCTGGAAGCGCTGTCCCTACTGCGGTTTCGATGAGATGCGGGCGCGGCAGGACGGGCCTATCCGCAAGTACATGCAGCGCAAGCTGCAGGAGTTCGAGCAGCGGACGGGAAAGAAGGACGAGCGCCGCGGCGGCGCGAAGCCTCCCCGTCCGGACGCGCGTCCGCAGCAACAGCAACAGCGCGAGCGTGGTCGCGACGGGCGTCCGAATCGTCCGGGACGCGGCGGCGGTGGTCCGCAACAACAACGACCTCAGCAACAGCAGAGACCCCCGCAGCAGCAGTCCGCGGCGCCGAAAGCCGAGGGCGAACGGACGGGACGGCGTCGCAGGCGTCGTCGCGGCGGAAACCGCGGCGAAGAATCGGCTCCGAACCCGAACGCCGGCGCTCCGCAACAGCAGCAGCAACCGCGTCCGCCGCGCGAGCCGCGTCCTCCCCGCCCGGCACAGGCGGCGCGTCCGAATGCCGAGGGTGGAACGCCAACGCCGCGTCCGGAAGGCGATGGACCGAAACGGCGACGCCGTTTTCGTCGCCGCCGGGGCGGTGGTGGAGGCGGCGGGCCGGAGAGCGCGCCGCCGGCGACGTAACGCGGAGACGCGGAGACGCGGAGAAAAAGAATAAAGCTCCGCGGGTCCGCGCCTTCGCGTGAACCGTTTTTAAGCCTCTTCGGTCACGATCAGCATCAGCACCGTCCCGCCGATCTGGAACTCCGACTTGTCCTGGATCTCGACCGGGGCGCTCAGCTTCTCGCCATCGACGATCGTGCCGTTTGTCGACTTCAAATCCTCGAGTAGGACGAACTGGTCGCGGACTTCGATTGCGGCGTGCTGGCGTGAGGCTTCGCTGTCGTTGATGGTCAGATCGGCGGAGCGGCCGATGGTGATGCGCGGCTTCTCAATGCGATAGACCATGCCTGCGTCGGCGCCGGCGATGATGGCCAGCGACAGCCGTCGTCCGCGCGGAAGCTGCGGCGTTTGCAGCGGGCCGGTGTCGTGTTCCGGCAGCGGCGACTGCGCGGTGGTGTCCTTCGGCTCGGGCACGCGCGCGACTGTCGTGTCGCGGCGCGTGAACGTCGTATCACCGGCAGACGTCTCAGGCTTCGCAGCGAAGGCGGGATTGTGAATCTCGAAGACGCTGCTGCACTTCGCGCACTTGATCTTCTTGGACGGCTTCCGCTCGAAGCGCTCTTCGTCGTACTGGTACCGCGCGTGACAACTCGTGCACTCGATGATCAACGGCACCTCGCCCCCAGCGACGTGGCGCGACGATAGCAGGCGTTCGGCTCGCATACAATCCCGCCTCTTCGAAGGAGAGTGCCATGAAACGACTCCTGATCCTCCTCGCGGTCGCCGCCGCCTGTCAGAAAGCAGAGATGACGCAGCCAACGACACAATCCGCCGCCAATTCGCTGAAAATCGCGCCCGACGTGGCGCAGCGCATGGCCCAGCTGCCGCGCACGGTCATCGATTACGACCACTCGCTGCTCGACGACAACGAGCGGCAGGTCGTGGCGAAACTGATCGAGGCGTCGAAGCAGATCGACGAGATCTACTGGCGCCAGGTCTCCGAAAAGAATCCCGCGCTGCGCGAGCAGCTGGCCAAGCAAGGCGGCGCCGCCAACGACTACTTCGTCGCCAACAAAGGTCCGTGGGACCGGCTCAAAGGCGACGAGCCGTTTATCGGCACGGAGAAGAAGCCGGCCGGCGCGGCCTTCTATCCGCCCGACATGAGCAAGGAAGAGTTCGAAAAGTACGTGGCCGCGCATCCGGAGAAGAAGGATGAATTGCAGGGACTCTTCACGGTCGTCCGCCGCGACGGGGCGAACCTGGTGGGCATCCCGTACGGGACGTATTACAAAGAGTTCCTCGAACCGGCCGCCACCCACCTCCGCGAGGCCGCGAACATCTCGAACGACGGCGCGCTGAAGCGCTTCCTTGTGCTGCGCGCGGACGCGCTCAAGTCCGGCGATTATCGCGAGAGCGATATGGCCTGGATGGATCTGACGGGCAACATCGAAGTCGTGATCGGACCATACGAGGTCTACGAGGACAATCTCTTTAATTACAAAGCGTCGTTCGAATCGTTCGTCACGGTCGTCGACAAACCGGAGAGCGCGAAGCTCGCCGCGTACGCGCACGCGCTGCCGGACATGGAGCGCAATCTCCCCGAACCGGAGCAGTACAAGAATCCCAATCGCGGCAGCGAGTCGCCGATCAAGGTCGTGCAGGAGCTCTACACCGCCGGCGACGCGCGCCGCGGCGTGCAGGCCGCGGCGTTCAATCTTCCGAACGACGAAGTGGTGCGCGAGAAAAAGGGATCGAAGAAGGTCCTGCTCAAGAATGTGATGGACGCGAAGTTCCGGCAGAGCGGCAAGCCAATCGCGATGCGCGTCCTCGATCCGCCGCTGACGAGCCTCGTGTCGTTCGACGCGTTCTTCAATCACGTCCTCTTCCACGAGCTCTCGCACGGACTCGGGCCGGGCTTCCTAACGCAGGATGGCAAGCGCGTGGAGGTTCGCATCCCTCTGAAGGAGCTCTACTCGACGGTCGAAGAATGCAAAGCCGACGTGCTCGGCATCTGGAATCTGATCTACGCGCAGCAGCACGGGTTGGTGACGGCATTCGATGAGCGCCAGCTACTTGCGACGTACGCCGGCCTGATGTTCCGCTCCACTCGTTTTGGAGTTGGCGAAGCGCACGGCCGCGGCACCGCCATCCAGTGGAACTGGCTGCGTGAGCGCGGCGCGGTGACGCCGGTCGCCGGCGGCAAGTACACGGTCGATTTCGCGAAATCGCGCGACGCTGTTCGCGATCTCGCCACGGAACTGCTCACGATCGAAGCGACCGGCGACTACGCCCGCGCGAAAACGCTGCTCGACAAGTACGGCAAGGAGACGCCGGAGATGACGGCCGTGAACGCGACGCTGAAAGACATCCCGGTCGACATCACGCCAGTGTTTGCGGCGGCCGGAGAGAAGTAGTCGTGGAAGGCCAAAGGCAACTCGTCTGCCGCGACTGCGGCCGAACCGCGTCGGTTCGCGGCGAGCTGCCCGAGGAGTACACCGCCTGCTTTGTCGAAGTTGTCAATCGCGACGGCTTCGTCCCCGCTCCCGGCGACGCCAACAACGACTTCCTCTGCGGCCGCTGTCTCGCCACCTACAAAGGCAGCGAGACAGCGGACGATGAGGAGAAGTTGCGGAGTTAAGCGAGTTTCGCCATCGCTTCTTCAACCATCTCTGGCGTCGGCATAACCGGCTCGACGACCTGGCCTTTGAACCAGTCGAACTCGCCCTTGAGCAGGTGCATGACCAGCTTGTAGGCGGCGTCGTCGTGGTCGGTGAAGAGATTGTGGAAATTGGCGTCGATGCGCATGCGCGCTTCGCGGCAGAAGACGTCGGCGAGGTCGATAGCGTTCTTCTTTTCGGCGCCGCCCTTCTTCGCAAGCATCGTGGCGTAGCTGATCGAGGCGGCCATGGCGAAGAGATCGGTGCCGATATCGACGATGCGGAAGAGCACCATCTGCTTCCGTTCCAGCTTGGCCTGGAAGCGCATCATGGCGTGGAAGATCGAGCGCGAGAGATGGCGTGAGTTGCGCTCGATGTAGCCCATGTGTCCGGAGAGTTTTCCGAATCCGCCGAACTTCGGGAAGTGCGACCAGCCGATGTAGCGCGACGGATACCACGCCGCGTAGTGCGCGCCGGCCTTGGCGGCGGCGCTGAGTTTTTCACCCGTCGGCGTTTCCGGCTGCAGGATCTTGTAGCCGCGCTTCATGTGCGGATCGACGGCTTCGCGGGCGATGAAGAGATGCTGGATTTCGCTCGTGCCTTCAAAAATGCGATTGATGCGCATGTCGCGCATGATCCGCTCGACCGGATAGTCCTTCTCGCCGCGTTCGCGCAACGAGCGTGACGTTTCGTATCCGCGTCCGCCGCGGATCTGCACGAGGTGATCGCTGATCTGCCACGCGACCTCGGTGTTGAAGAGCTTCGCCATCGCCGCTTCGAGACGGAGATCGACGTTGCCCCGATCAGCGAGACCCGACGTCAGCCACACGATCGCTTCCATGGCGAAGGTGTGTGACGCCATCCAGGCGATCTTCGCGGCCACCGCTTCGTGTTTCCCGATCGGCGCGCCCCACTGCACGCGCTCGTTCGCCCACTCCTTGGCGACGTCGACCATCTTGCGGCCCGCCGCCGCGCAGCCGGCGGGAATGGTGAGGCGTCCCGTGTTCAGCGTGATCAGCGCGAGTTTCAGCCCCAGGCCTTCACCCCAGAGGAGGTTCTCGTTGGGGACGAACACATTGTCGAATTTGAGCAGCCCGTTGCCGATGCCGCGCAGGCCCATGAACTGACAGCGGTGCTCGATCGAGAAGCCGGGCGAATTCGTCTCGACGATGAACGCTGAGATCTGCTTTTTCTCTTTGCCGTTGACGATCTTCGGCGCCGTCCGCGCCATCACCACCAGCAGCTCGGCCTTCGTGCCGTTCGTGCACCACAGCTTCTCGCCGTTGATGATCCAGCCCTTGCCGTCAGGAGACTTGACCGCGGTCGTCTCCATTTTGGCCGGATCGGATCCAACGCCCGGCTCAGTTAACGCGAACGCCGAGATCGCGCCCTTGGCGAGACGCGGCAGGTACTTCTTCTTCTGCTCGGGCGTGCCGAAAAGCTTGAGCGGCTGCGGGACGCCGATTGACTGATGCGCGGAGAGCCATGCGACCGTCGATCCGCACCACGTGGCCACGAGGCCGATGGCGCGGTTGTAGTTCGTGGCGCTGAATCCGAGGCCGCCGTACTCCTTCGGGATCTTCATGCCCCAGGCGCCGAGCTGGTTCAATCCATCGAAGAGCGAGTAGTCGTATTCGCCATCCTCGTCGATCTTCTCGGCGTCGACGGTCTCCGCCAGGAAGCGCTCCAGGCGGCCGAGGAAATCGTCGGCTTCGGCCTTGTCTTCGGCCGGCTGCTCGGGGAAGGGATGGATCAGATCGAGATTGAGTTTGCCGAGAAAAAGGTCGCCGACGAACGACGGCTTTTCCCACTCGGTCTCGCGTGCACCTTCGGCAACGTCCATCGCATCGACGGCGCCCTGTGATTTGACTTCGGCCATGAGAAAACTCCTTTGGTCGCGGCTGCTTACAAAAACGAGGCCGCCGCAGAATGGCAGGTATCGCGCAGTATGAATGAACGCTCATTCAGTTGTCAATCGGGGTTGACAATCACATAAACTCCCTCGGCTATGAGTATTGACATCCCGTCGAAGCTCGCTGTCGCTCCCGAAGTCGAAGCGATCGTCGAAGACCGAAGCATCCTGACGTCACCGCGGCCGACCGTCGACCGCGAGCGGCTCCAGCATCACCTGCGCGAGGCGCTCCGGCTCCTGCACGTGAACATGGAGGACGAGAACATCACCGATACGCCGCGCCGCTGGGCGGAGTCGTTAGTCCAGATGACGAGCGGCTACGACTACACGGACATCAAGAAACTGACGACGCTCTTCCGCAAGGCGTGTTCGGCGGCGGACGAGGAGTGCCAGAACCTGGTGGTGATCGGCGGGACGTACAAGACGCTCTGCGCGCATCACATCCTGCCGTTCTTCGGACACTTCATCGTCGGCTACATCCCGGAGCGGATGATCATCGGCGCGTCGAAGATTCCGCGCATCGTGGAGGTGCACATGCGCCGGCTGCAATCGCAGGAACACTTGGCGCACGACGTGGCGGATACGATCGAGCAAATCCTGGAGCCGCGCGGCATCGCGGTCTGGATGGGCGGCATCCACATGTGCATGGTGATGCGCGGCGTGGAGCAGGAGTCGTCATTCATGGAGACGAACGTTCTCCGCGGCGAGTTCCGCGACGACACGCGGACGCGGGATGAGTTCATGTCGATCGTGAATCGTCGAGGGCAGCGCGAGTCGTAAAAGGGAACGGGTTCACGCGGAGACGCGGAGGAGCGGAGAAAAGCAAACTCCGCGGCTCCGAACCGAGTTAGGAGTGATCGGATTCGTAGTCGGCGTTACCATTCGATGCGTATGAACACCGCCAAAGAAGAAGTTCGCAAGCTGCTCGACCGCCTTCCTGACGGGGCGAGCTTCGAAGACATTCAATACCAGGTGTATGTGCTGGATGCGATCAGCCGCGGCGCCGAAGAGATCGATCGCGGTGAGGCAATCGAGCACGAGGAAGTCAAACGCCGGCTGGCGAAATGGCTCGAAAAATAAGATGGGCTCCTCGTGCTGCCGACATGCTCGAAGAGGCTGTCGAATACATCGCCAATGATTCTCCTGCGGCGGCTCGCCAGCTGGCGACGGCCGTGGTGGCCGCAGCCGAGAGTCTCGCCGACCTTTCCGAACGTGGACGCATCGTGCCAGAGCTAGGCGATCGCCGATACCGAGAGCTACTCGTGAGTTCTTATCGTCTGGTCTATCGAGTTTCAGAAGAGGCGGTCAACATTATCGCTGTCGTGCATGGAGCGAGAGATTTTCGTTCGTGGTGGAAACGAAATCGGCCAGAGCGCTCCCCAAACTAACGCACCGACGTGAATCGCTTCCCCACTTCCTGCACCCTCGCCACATCCTCGGCACGTGACACTGACAACGGTGTCGTGCTGTTTGCCGCTTCGATCAGGGCATCCACGTTCAGCGGCTGTTTCTTCTGCAGCGATCGGTAGAGCGCGGAGATGACGGTTTGCTCGATTTCGGCGCCGCTGAAGCCTTCGGTGGCGTCAGCCAGGGCGGCGAGGTCGAAGGCCTCGGGGGTCTGTTTGCGGAGGCGGAGGTGGATGGCGAAGATCGACATCCGCTCCTCGCGCGTCGGCAGGTCGACGAAGAAGATTTCGTCGAAGCGCCCTTTGCGCAGCAGCTCGGGCGGGACGTTCATCAGATCGTTCGCGGCGCCGACGACGAAGACTTCGTCCTTCTTTTCCTGCAGCCAGGTGAGGAACGAGCCGAAGAGGCGCTGCGAGAGGCCGCCGTCGGATTCGGCGCTGCCGCCCTGCGCGAACGCTTTCTCGATCTCGTCGATCCACAACACCACCGGCGCCATGGCCTCGGCCATCGCGGCAGCTTTGCGGAAGTTCTTCTCCGATTCGCCGACGTATTTTTCGTAGAGCCGGCCGGCGTCGAGTTTGAGCAGCGGCAGCTCCCACTCGCGGGCGATGAACTTCGCGGCCAGCGATTTGCCGCATCCCTGCACGCCGACGAGCAGCACCCCCTTCGGCGCATCCAGATTGAGCGCCCGTGCCTCCTCGGAAAACCCAACGCGCGCTCTCTCCAGCCACGACTTCAGCCGCGCGAAGCCGCCGATCTCGAAGGTGTTCTCCTCTACCGGGAAAAACTCGAGGATGCCGCCGCGCTCGATCATCTCGCCTTTGCAGCGGACGATCGTGCGGATGTCAGCGGCTGAGAGGCGTCCGTCTTCGACGATAGCCTGCGCGACGACCTGGCGCGCTTGATTGATCGTCAGTCCCTGCAGCGCTTGCACGAGGCGGAGTGCGTCGTCGCGCGAGAGATCGACCTGCACACGCTGCCGGGCGCTGATCGATTCGACTGCGAGCCGGACGACGTCGCGCAGCTCGGTGACGTCCGGCATCTCCAGCCGGAACCGCACGGCAAGCGCTTCGAAATCCTTCGGCAGCTCCAGCGGCTCTCCGGTCAGGATGATGGCCGAACGCGTCGACGTCAGCTTCTGCGCCAGCTCGCGCAGGGCGCGGCTGATGTTCGGATTGTCGAGGTGGCGGGCCATGTCCTTGAGCAGGAAGATGGCGTCGGTGTTCTCGATCTGAGCGATGTGGTGCAGCGCGGCCAGCGCATCCTGCGTTCCAGTGATCGGCGCGCCATGCACGCGACTGAAGCCGCTCGTCAGCGACCACTCGAAGAAGGGGAGTTTGAGATCCGTGGCCACTTCCATCAGCAGCGAACGGACGCGATCCTCCTCGACGGTTTCAATCGCAATCAGCGAATGAAACGAGAGCACGAGGCTCTTGAGATCGTGGACGGAGTTGCGGTGCGACATGAAGGCGCGAGTCTAACGCGCCGAAAACAGAAAGGCGCCGCGAGTCCGACGCGGCGCCTTTCAACGAAAGAGGGGAAGGAAACGACTACCGGCTCTGGCGGCGTGATTGCCGCTGGGCCTTCCACTGCTCGATCTGCGTGCGCTGATCGGGCGTGAGAATGTTTACGAATGCTTTGTGCTGCTGCTTGCGCGCCGCTTTGAGCTGCGGGCGGAGCGATTCGAGATGCGCCTTCAACTCTGTGGCGCGTGCATCGTTGCTGCCGCGGAGCGAATGAAGCTCCTGGCGGGTGGAACGGGCGTCGGCGAAGAGCTGCGCGTTCTGCTGCTGCGTCGTTTCGCGGAGCTGCTTGAGCTGCGACTTCTGCTCGTCGCTGAGATTCAGGTTGCCGAAACCGGCGCGAATCCCGCGGCGGGCAGCCATCCCGCGGCCGAAAGCGCGGTGGGCCGCTTTGAGCTGATCGCGCTGCTCGGGGGTAAGGATGTTGAGCATCGCCTCGCGGCTGGCCTTGCGGGCGGCTTCGAGCTGTGGACGCATGGCCTTGAGCTGGGCCTTCACGTCATCCGCTTTGGGATCGTTGGCCTGTTTCAGGGCGCGGAGCTCCTGCAACTTCGCGTGGAAATCGGCGTAGAGCTGCTTGTTCTGCTCGCGGCTGGCGGTGCGGATATCCTTCAGCTGCTGTTTCTGGGCGTCGGTGAGATTGAGTTTCGCGGCGATGCGGCCGAAGCCGCCGCGATGGCCGCGGGCGTGTGGCGTACCCGGTCCGGCAGTCTGGGCGAAACCGATCGCCGAGGTAGCCGTGACCAGGAGTGCAATGACAAACTTTTTCATGACGTTTGATTCCTCCGTGGATTGACTTCAATTCACTACTACGATGGAGCCTCCGTGACGTTGAAACGCGGGATGCTCTTCCTCGAACAAAAAACGCTTTACTGCCTCTCGAATGCATCAGACTGCCGTGATTGAAAAGTGCGTACGCATCCATGGATAAGAAAAAAGTCTTCTACGAAGTGCGCGTCTTCCTCCTGATGTTGCTGGTCATCAGCTCTCTCCGTTCGGCGCTGGCCGACTGGAACGACGTCCCCACCGGCTCGATGATCCCGACCATCGAGAAGGGCGATCGGGTGGTCGTCAACAAACTGGCGTACGACCTCAAGCTCCCCTTCACGCTCGTGGAGCTGATGAAGTGGAGCGATCCGAAGCGGGGGGACATCGTCGTGCTCTTCTCGCCCGCGGACGGCGTACGGCTGGTGAAGCGCGTCGTGGCGGTGCCCGGCGATAAGTTGGAGCTTCGCGAGAATCAGCTCTTCATCAACGGCCAGGCGGCGATCTGGAAACCGGTCGGGCAACGCGAAGATGATGAGCAGGGAACGTCGTTCATCGTCGAGGAGACGCTCTACGGAAAGACGCACGATGTGATGTTCACGCCGCAGTTTCCGGCGACGCGTTCGTATGGTCCGCTGGTCGTGCCGCCGGGACGCTACTTCGTGATGGGCGACAACCGGGACAACAGCAACGACAGCCGCTACATCGGGATGATCGAGCGGCGGCGCATCGTCGGGAAGGCCACCGCGGTGGCCTTCTCACTCGACCGCGCGCACTGGTTCCGTCCGCGTTTGGACCGATTCTTCAAAGGGATCCACTAGCCGGCACGGCCGGCAGCCTACGAAAAAGGCCCGGCAGCGCCGGGCCTTTCTGGATCATTTCTTTGTTGCTTCGATCGGGAGTCTGGCTTCGTTCCAGCCGTTCCAGCCGCCGAGGAGCGCGGCAGCGTTCTTGATTCCATGAGCATTGAGATCCAGCACCGCACGGGCGCTTGTGTGCTCATTCTGTCAAGCACAGTACGTGATGATGAACGTCTTGGGCGGAATCTCCTTCACGCGCTTGAGGATGTCTCCCAGCGGGATGCTGATGGCATCTTTGATGTGACCCTGATCGTACGCATCCTTTCCGCGCACGTCGACGAAGACCGCTTTCTTCGCCTTGATCATTTTGATCGCTTCCTCGCGTGTGATCCGGCGCGCCTCTTCGACCGGCGCTTGTGCCACCGGGATGGGCGTCGTCGCTTTGACCTGCGGCTGCGACGGCGGCGTACCCGGCGGGACTGCCGATTTCATCTGGGCGTAAGCCAGACCGCTTGCGAGAAAGCCGACCACTGCTGTTGCGGCAACGAGATGACGCATCTGTGGCAAGCCTCCTTTGAACTCGAAATCGAAACCTGCGAAAAGCGTAGCATGTTCCCCGCCGCAACTCTGTGAGGCGCGCTCCGTATCAATCACCATCATGAGAGACCACGTTCGCATTCTCGGTTGGTGCTTCATCGCCTACAGCGCACTCATCGTCCTGGTCGGTCTGGGGATCGGGAGCATCGTCCTCTTCGGCGGCGCAATTTCCGGCGATCACGAGGCGATGTTCATCACCGGCGCGGTCGGCGCCGCCATCGCCTGCTTTCTAGTCCTCGTCTCGCTGCCGGGGATGCTGGCTGGTATCGGTTTGCTGAAGATGCAGCCCTGGGGACGCATCGTGGCGATCATCGTCGGCGTCCTGCACATCCTCAGCTTCCCCTTCGGCACGGCACTGGGCGTCTACACGTTGTGGGTCCTGCTGAACGCCGAAACGGAGGCGATGTTCCGAGGGCAAACGGTCGCCATAGCCTGATTACTCATCCTTCAACGACGAAGCGTTTGCGTCGCGAGAGAGTCAGCATGATGCCCCTCACCGCCAGGTAGAGGACGACGGGCATCCCCGGCGTGAGCATGCGGATGCCGTAGTTCGTGATGTCGGCCACCGCGATCAGCGGGGCGTAGTAGGCAGCCAGGAAGACGAGTGCGGCCAGGTCGAGATCGTCGATCTGCCGATCTCGAAGAGACCACCCCAGCAGAAGCAGCACGCCCGCCCACGCCGCGTACCAGTGCCTCAGTGATCCGAACTCCGGCATCAACCCGTGCAGGTATCCGAGGACGTAGAGAATTCTGCGGCCGTAGAACGGGAACGCGTCGCTGATCGACGATGGGTGAAACCAATCCTGCCGCGTCGTGAGCACGCGGAGATCGAATGTCGCCGTCACCGCGTAATCGCGCCAGAGGATCAGGCCGGCCATGAGAACCACTCCCGCGATCAGGATGGCGCCGTTGGCGATCGTGCGCCTGTCCCTCTTCCGATAGAGGAGCAGCAGCGCCCATGCGGGCGCGAGGAACAGCGTGTTCGGACGTACGAGGAAGCAGGCGCCGGCAAGAAGCGCCGTCGCAGCCGCGGCAAGCCGCGAGTTGTTGGACAGCAATCGCTCGAACGCGATGAAAAGCGGCGCGAGCAGAAAGATCAGAAGGTTCTCGCTGAGAAGCCGGAAGGTATAGAAGCGAAAGTGATCCAGGTAGAAGAAGACGATGACGAGCAGGCCGTAGGCAAGAAGATAGAACGAAGTCAAACGCCGGCGAAACGCGTGGACGAAGCCGAGAACGGAGAGAGCGAGCAGGAACGTCTGGATGAGGTAAACCGCATCCGAGCGGACGCCGAGAAATTTGTAGACCGCGGCGACAAAGTAGACATATCCGAATCCGCCCGGACGCGTGTACGGGCCCGGCACTGCCGGCATGCTCATGCCGCCGTCGAGAACACTGACCGCGAAGCGATGGTAGGACCACCAGTCATCGCCCGACGGGCTCACATCGTTGGCCAGGGGAAAGAGCGCCTGAACACCGGAATGGAAGGCGATGATCATCGCCCCGGCCAATACGCAATAGATCGCGATCCGCCCCGCGCGCGTGGCGGGGAGTCGGTTGGGATGGTTCTTCCGAGCTCGACTCATCGATCGCGTCGGTTATCGCTGATTTTGTGGATGTTTCTGGACCGTCCGCGGCGCGTCGCCGCTGGCGGAGAGAGTGGGATTCGAACCCACGGTACGCGTTAACGTACACACGCTTTCCAAGCGTGCGCCTTAAGCCACTCGGCCATCTCTCCGTTCAAACGAACTCTTGATGCACGCGGAAGTCGATTAGTACGAAATGGTGGTGGAGGCTACGCCAACCAACGCCCCGCGCCGTGCGCGGTGGCGGAGAGGGGGGGATTCGAACCCCCGATACCCGTGAAGGTATAACGGTTTTCGAGACCGCCGCGTTCAACCACTCTGCCACCTCTCCGTGACCTGCGACCGCTTGCGCAACCCTTGAAAGAACTCCTGCAGAAGCCTTCTCGACTCCTCGGCGGCAACCCCGCTGACGACTTCCAGCCGGTGATTGAGCCGAACATCCTGGACCAGATTTCCGAGCGTACCGCAGAAGCCGGCCTTCGGATCCGATGCCCCGAAGATCAGTTTCGCGACACGCGCGTTGACGAGCGCGCCGGCGCACATCGCGCACGGTTCGAGCGTCACCACCATCGTCGTCCCTTCGAGCCGCCAGTCGCCGATCGCTCTCGCTGCTTCGGCGATGGCGATCAGCTCCGCGTGTCCGAGGGGATCGCCGGACTCGCGGCGATTGCGTCCGCGTCCGATGATGACGCCGTCGCGATCGACGACGACTGCGCCCACTGGAATCTCGCCCGCCGCGCTTGCTTCTTCCGCCAGCGCGAGCGCCTCGTGCATCCAGTGCGCTTCGTCCATTCGTTCAAAGATTACAACGGCGGGCTCATTGCCCGCCGTCGGATTGCTGCCTGATTGGTGCACCCAGGAGGACTCGAACCTCCAACCTTCTGATCCGTAGTCAGATGCTCTATCCAATTAAGCTATGGGTGCGAGCAAGCGACGTTAACCGCCCCTGCCGGAATCGCATTCCGATCCGGCGCGGGCGCGCATTCTAAGTCCAGCCGACCGGGGAGGCAAGCCGCAGAAACTGCTTTACGCGGCCCGCTCTACTTGCGGTAGACTTTCGTCTCTCAGCACCGTTTTCGCGCTTCCACGGTTGGCCACTGCCTACCCACCCTTCCCCAGCCAACCGTGGAGGCGCGATGTTTCGGGGCCATGCCGCTCGACAAAAACTCCTTCTACGCGCGAACGATGCACACGCCGGATTCGCCGGAGCGGGCCGCGCTGCGCGGCGCATTGCGCGACGTCTCGAAGGCTCTCCTCCCGCTGCACCGCGCGCTGATCGATGCCGCCGCGGACGACTATGCATTCGGCGTCGCGCCGCTTAAGCCGTCGCAACTGCTGCAGCTCCTCAAAGAGGATCCCTTCTTCGCGTGGCTCAAGCCGCTGACGTCGCTCATCGTCGACATCGATGAGATGGCGCGCGTCGATTTCGAGCCGTCCGACGTCGCCGCCATCGCCGACCGGATGGACCGCCTGATCGGGGCGAAGGCGGAGGAGGCGTTCGCCGCGCAGTACCTCCCGATGCTGCAGCGCAGCGTCGACGTAGCCGTCGGTCACGCGGCGTTGCGCAAAGCCGCGGCGCGCCTGCGCGCCTAACGATCGGCGCTGCCGTAAGGCCGCAGTAGCTGCTAAAGTAACGTTTCAGTCACTCTACTGATCATGGACTTCTTTCCGTTCGACGACGACTACGTTCGCCGTCTGCGGGAGGGGGATCGCTGGACCGAGGAGCATTTTCGCTCGTATTTTGAGCAACTTCTGCTGATCAAACTCCGCCGGCGGTTACCCTCTCTCGAGGCGATCCACGACGTGCGGCAGGAAGTGTTTGCCCGCGTTTTCAAGGCTTTGCGCGCGCCTGAGGGCGGCATCCGCGACGGGCGGAAACTCGGCGCGTACGTCAATACCGTCTGCAACAACGTCGTCCTCGAACAGTACCGCCAAAGCAACCGCACCGAGCCCCTCCTCGACGCCCATCTCGATCTCCCCACCTCGGAAGACGTCGAGAAAGCCCTCGTCAACAGCGAGGAACGCGAGCGCGTACGCCGCGTCGTCAACGAGCTCCCGCCCCGCGACCGCGACATCCTCAAAGCCCTTTTTTTCGACGAGCGGGCAAACGATGACGTCTGCGCCGAGTTCGGCGTCGACCGCGGCTACCTGCGCGTGCTGCTGCACCGCGCCAAGGAAAAGTTCCGCAGCGCCTGGTCGCATGAGGTGGTGCCGATCCGCCCGGATGAAACGGATTCGCCCAAATCGTCACTACCCAAATGAGAGACGGGTAAAAGAGACAGGTACATGACTCACGACAACGCAATCGAAACCATGGCCGCAGAGCGCTACATCCTCGACGAACTCGATCCGGCAGAGCGCGATGCCTTCGAGGAGCACTTCTTCGACTGCACCGGATGCACCGCCGACGTGCGCGATGCCGCCAAGATCGCCGCCGGCGTGCGAACGCGGGTGGTGCCGGCGAAACACTACAGCCGCTGGGCTGCGGCAGCAGCGGTGGCCGCGGTGGCGATCGGACTGGCATACCAGTACATGCCTCAGATCCTGCATCCTTCGAATCCGCCCAGCCAGGCGGCGCATGCCACCCCCGCGGCGCATGCCATCCCCGGTGAGCAGTTCATCGAGCTGGACGCGCCGCGTGCTCCCAAGGAGCCCTTCATCATCCTCGGGAAGCAATCGGTCTCTGTCGATTTCGTCATTCCGGTAACTGATCCGCATCCGCCTTACGTCTGCGAACTGCGCGACGAGGCAGGCGTTGTCATCGGTTCGACGACGGTGAGGACGAAGGACGAGGCGGCGAACGCGGTGAGCCTGGTCATGCCGGCCGGCAAGTTTCACAACGGCAATTACACATTGGGAATCCGAGGCGGGGACCGAGAGATCCCTCCATACCACTTCGCAGTGGAGGTTCAGTAAGAGCAGAGAGAAGAGGAGGCAGTCATGTCATTCGCATTTAACGCGAGCGCGCTTGCATTCGGAGCCCGTTTCGAGCAGCCAGACAACAGCATCATTCCCAGTCAGGGTTCGGTGGCTCTTGCACCGACCGGCGGGGACGGCTACGAGACGGTTCGGAATTTTAACTACAAAGGCCTCATCACCTTCGACGAGGCATCGGTGAATGTTTCCGGCAGCGAGCACGGCACAGTTCGCAACACGCTGGCGACGGTGACGATCAGGAACCTTAACGTGCTCAATCTGCTGCACGCCGATCTCCTCTCCAGCCGGGTTACGTCAAGTCACGACGCGGGAAAGGACGAAGGCCAGATCACGTTTTATGGCACCAGCGTCGAGAATCTCCGCATCGCGGGCAAGCCGGTGCAGGTCAACTTCAATCACGACTTTTACTCACGCTATTCAACGCACAAGACGCTCTCCGAGGCGCTCGCGAAACCCGGCGCAGACAATGTTCCGGGAATGGAGCAGCTCATCGAGCAGGACGCAACGAAGTGCGGTTGTCCCGCCGCTGAATCGCGCAAAAAGACCCTCGCGCAGCTTCTGGCCGACCGCTTCTGCTGGGATCCGATCGAATGTGGCGCAGGTGCTCCGGGAGACGCGAAAACCATTCACTGCTCCCTCGTCGATACGATCGACGGCATCGAAGTCGTCGACGACAAGAAGTTCGATAAGGATGAATTGCGCGCACACCATCCGGTACGCCGGCAAGGCTACGTGATCACGGTCGCCGAATTTGGAACGATCAAGATCGGAGAGTTGGTCATCAAGCCCGGCGAGCGGCGACTGAATCTCGTGCGGTTCGACTTGGGTTGCCCGTATGTGGGAAGTGCGACGGGCGCGTCCGTGATGACTAATGGCGCTGAAATGGTTCCATAAGCTGCTTCTGCTTCCGCTTCTGCTGGTGTCCTTCGCGGCAGCACCGCGCGGCGAAGAAGAAGCTGCGTACCAAAAAGCCGCGGAGCTCTGCGACCGAGGCCATTGGGGCGAGGCTGATCCGTACATTGCCGCGGCGTTGCAACGCTTTCAAGGGAGCGATGCTGACGCGGTATGGCGGCTTCGCGTGTTGCGTGGCAAGGTCTTGATTGCCCGCAACAACGCGCCGGGAGCGATCGCGGCTCTGCCGACCGCGTTACCCCCTCGTCTTGCTCAGAGTAGGACCGAGGTTTACCGGCTGACGTACCTCGCCGGTGCGACCTACCGGCTTATGAAACACGATGCGGCCGAGGCTCTTCTCATTCGCGCCGAAAAACTGGCGATCAGACGCCACCCGGAAATGATCCCCGAAGTTTTTCTCTATCGCGCGAACATGGAATTCCACCGCAAGCGGTACGTCGACGCAACCCGTTATGCGCGCGCTTCCGCTGCGGCATCGCGAAGGTATCGGCAACGCACCACTGAGATCAGCGCGATGATGACCGGAGCTCTCGCGCTCACGGAGCAGGAGCACTACGACGAGGCGATCGACCTGGGTTTGAGCCAACTCGTGCTCGCGCGTGCGTCTGACGCAGAATCGACGATCGAAAAAGTTGAAGGGAATCTCGCGTGGGCCTATGAGTCGATCGGAGATCTCGAGAATGCTTCGGCACTATTGGACCATGCGATTCCGCTGGCAAGGAAGTTAGACGCTGAACACGATCTCATCACATGGCTGAACCTGGCCGGGGATGTCGCACGTCTCCGAAGCGATAAAGGGGCAGCGCTTCGTTACTACGGCGAAGGCTTGACGATCGCACGAAAAGTCACTCACCGCGATCTCGCCGACTTCACCGCCAATATGGCTACGGCTCAGCTTGAGGTAGGCGATCTCCGCGCCGCGCGTCTGTCCAATGCCGAAGCGGCAACCTTGGCTCATGCGCGGGATGACCAAAAGGAGCTTCTTCGCACGATTCTGATCGACGCACGTATTGATGCCGCATCCGGCCAACTCGACGCCGCTGTCGAAAAAGCGGAGCGTGTGCTCAATTTCAAGAATACGAGACCTTCGCAGCGTTGGGAGGCCGAGGCGCGTCTCGCGCAGTTCCATGTCGCCGCTCACCGCGTTGTCGATGCGGATGAACACTTCCGTCGCGCTATCGAAACAGCCGGTGAAGCGCGCAACGATGTGAAGTCCGACGAGCTCCGCTTGTCGTTTGGGACGCTGATACGCGAGGTTTACGACGACTACGTTTTCTTCCTTCTTGGCGCGGGGCGAGTCTCGGAGGCACTAACGGTTGCAGAGGTGAGTCGCGTTCAATCGCTCGCGGACGCGCTGGACGACCGGTCCCGGCCACAACGCACCGACCTGAAACATCTGGCGCGCGAACACCACGCGGTGTTTCTATCGTATTGGCTAACTCAGCAACGTTCATACGTTTGGACGGTCACGCCGAGTTCGATCGAAGTTACCGAGCTTCCGCCTGCGGCCACCATTGAACAGAAAGTCGAGTCCTACTCGCGCGAGCTCCTCAGCTTGCGCGAAGGCCCCAGTCTCGTTCATGGTGCGGAGTTGTACGACATCCTCGTCGCGCCCGTCATCAAACGGATTCCCAAAGGCTCGCGCGTCATCATCGTTCCGGACGGCAGGTTAGATGCTTTCAACATGGAGACGCTCGTCGTCGATCCCACTACCCGTCGCTACTGGATTGAAGACGTTACGATCGAAACGGCTGGCTCCCTCGAGTTACTCAATCGAGTGCGGAGTGGTTCACTGCCGGATTCGATGCTCTTGGTGGGCGACCCGCCTTCAGCCGGTGCGGAATTCCCACGCCTTTCGAAAGCGGCAGAAGAAATGAGTCTCGTGCAAAAACATTTCGTGCCCTCGTGTACGACGCTGAGAGGAGCACAGGCGACGCCGAGTGCCTACAAGAGCAACAAGCCCGGCCTGCGTGGTTACATCCATTTCGTTGCTCATGGCATGGCCACACGTCAACGCCCGCTGGACTCCGCCGTCATCCTGGCGCGCGACGGCGATTCCTACAAGCTCTACGCGCGCGACATCATCAAACAAAAACTGCAGGCTCGCCTTGTGACCATCTCCAGCTGTCACGGCGCCGGCACGCGCGCGTACACGGGCGAGGGTCTCGTCGGATTGGCGTGGGCTTTTCTTCACGCGGGCGCGCATCAGGTCATTGCCGCCCTGTGGGAAGTGAACGACAACGCCACGCCCGCGCTCATGGACGATCTCTACGCCGGCATCCGCGCTGGACTGGATCCCGCCACCGCCCTTCGCAACGCCAAACTCAAGCTCGTTCGCAACAAGTCCTCTATTTTCCGGCAGCCGAGGTACTGGGCGCCGTTCGTTCTGTACTCAGGCTCGTAATCAGTAGACTTCGCGCATGGTTGCGATCGTCACCGGCGCTTCGAGTGGATTGGGATTGTCGATCGCTGAACTTCTGCGAAGCCACGGGGCGCAGGTAGTCGGCGTGTCGCGGCGCGCGACGGCTGACGTCTCCGGCGATGCGTCGAAACGTGAGACCGCGTTGCGCGCCATCGAAGCTGCGGAACGGCTCGGCGAGATTGACCTGCTGATCAACTGCGCCGGCGCCGGCATCTTCGGGCCCGTCGGTTCGTACGATGACGAAGCAATCGCCGCGATCATCAACTCCAACCTCGTCGCCACGATCAACTTTTGCGAGCTGCTCTTCCCGCGATTCAAAGAGCACGGCGGGACGATCGTCAACGTCCTTTCCACCGCGGCGCTCATCGGAAAGGCCAACGAGACCGTTTACTGCGCCGCGAAGTGGGGCGCGCGCGGCTATGGGGAAGCGCTCAAAGCCGAGGCGAAGGGGACGAAGGCGAGGATCATCGCGGTCGCTCCGGGCGGGATGAACACGCCCTTGTGGCCGGAGCCGCGGACGGGCTTCATGGATCCTGCCGACGTCGCGGCCGCGATCGTCGACGCCATCGAGCGGCCGGTCGACATCAGCGAGATGGTCATCACCAGACGATAGGGTGTTAGAGTTACAGAAATCCTGAAATTTTGCGGAGGTGGTCATGCGTCGATCGAGTTACGTCCTCGCCGTTTTCTTCCTCGCCCTGCCGCTGTTTGCGCAGACGCCGTTTCCCAGTGAGCCGTGGCCAATACCGTCGGCGACTCCCGAGGTTTACTGGCAAAAGCTCATGATCGGAAACGCTACCTATGTGGCCGGTGCGCTGCCGTATACCGGACTGGCTGCCCGGCGGGCGGCGACGGCGGGCGATCAGAATCCGCCGGTCGGTCAGAATCCGCCGGTGACCGTCCTCTCCTGCTCCGACAGCCGCGTTCCGGCGGAGTTGGTGTTCGGCCGCACGGTTGCAGACATCTTCGTCGTTCGCGTAGCCGGCAATGTGGCCAGTCAATTCGATATCGCAAGCATCGAGTACGCCATCGACAAAGGATGGACGAAGCTGATCGTGGTCATGGGACACGAGAAGTGCGGCGCCGTCGAAGCCGCGCTCAATCAGACAGATCCCGGGACGCCGAGCCTGGTTGCGCTCGTTCAACGAATTCGCGAGTCCTTCGTCGGATGGCAGACCTGGCCCGACACGGGCCGCGTCGAACGAGCCGTAAAAGCCAATGCCCGCAGCTCCGCCGCGTACCTGCTCGCACACAGCACCGTCATCCGGGGAGCCGTACTGGATCCGCGCCCCGATCATCGCGTCGGACTGGTCGTGGCGTATTACAAACTGGGAAGCGGACAGGTAGAGGTGGTGCAGCCGTAGCGAATGCTATCGTGCTATCATACGGTCTGCAATGGCCCAACTGCTTGTTCGACAGCTTGACGACGATGTGAAGGAAAAGCTCCAGAAACGCGCTCGCCGACACGGCCGCAGTACCGAGGAAGAGGTACGGGAGATCCTTCGCAACGCGGTCAGGAGCGAGGGAGATACACGCCCCGGATTGGGGACCCGTCTCGCAGCTCGTTTCCGCGAAATCGGTCTCACGGAGGAGATCCCTGAGCTGCGGGGTTATCCCGCGGAGCCTGCGGACTTCGACGAGTCATGATCCTCCTCGACACGAACGTGATCTCAGCGTTCATGAGGCCGGAACCAGATCGAGCCGTGATGGCATGGCTTGACAGTCAACCGGCGGAGTCGATGTGGACCACTTCCATTTCCGTCTACGAACTCCGGTTCGGTATCGAAATCCTTGCGTCTGGCCGCCGCCGTCGCGAGTTGGAGGAAGCGCTCTCTCAGGCACTGGAAGAAGATTTTGACGGACGTGTCGTTCCGTTCGATGAACCTGCCGCGCAGGCCGCTGGCCGTATCGGGACTGCGCGACGCCTGCTTGGTAGAACCGTAGAGATGCGCGACCTCCAAATTGCTGGTATCGCTCTGGCTCGTAAGGCGACGATCGCGACGCGCAACGTTCGTCACTTCGAGGGACTTGGAATCGCGTTGATTAGTCCTTGGGCGGAACAAGACAACTAGCGACCCTTCCAAACCTCCGCCACCTTCGCGCCCATCGCGCTGGGCGCTTCGACGACGTGGATCCCGGCCGCTTTCAGGGCGGCCATTTTTTCGGATGCTGTGCCTTTGCCGCCGCTGATGATGGCGCCGGCGTGGCCCATGCGGCGTCCGGGCGGGGCAGTTTGGCCGGCGATGAAGGCGACCACCGGTTTCGTGACCGACTCCTTCACGAACGCGGCTGCTTCCTCCTCGGCCGATCCGCCGATCTCGCCGATCATGATGATGGCCTCGGTGGCCGGATCGCTTTCGAACGCGGCCAGGCAATCGATGAAATTCGTGCCGGGCAGCGGATCGCCGCCGATGCCGACTGCCGTCGACTGTCCGAGCGCGCGCGTCTGGCCGACTGCCTCATACGTCAGCGTTCCCGAGCGCGACACGATCCCGATCGGACCGGGACGGTGGATGTGGCCCGGCATGATCCCGATCTTCGCTTCGCCCGGCGTGATGATGCCGGGGCAGTTCGGGCCGATCAGGCGCGACGGCATCGCGCCCGACATGATCGCCCGCGCGTTCGACTTCCGCAGAAAATCGTGCGCGCGCATCATGTCGTTCACCGGGATGCCCTCGGTGATGCAGACGATCAGTTCGATACCCGCGTCTGCCGACTCCATGATCGCGTCGGCCGCGAACGGCGGCGGCACGAAAATCAGCGAACAATTCGCGCCCGCTTTTTCGCGCGCCTCGCGCACGCTGTTGAAGACTGCGAAGCCTTCGTGCGTCGTCCCGCCCTTGCCCGGCGTCACGCCGCCGACCACCTGCGTTCCGTAGTCGCGGCATTGAATGGCGTGGAACGTCCCCTCGCGGCCGGTGATGCCCTGCACGATCACTCGTGTGTTTTTGTCTGCCCAGATGGCCATCAGCTATTTCCCTTGCGCGGCGGCGACGACTTTCTGCGCCGCGTCCCACATGCCGTCGGCGGTGATCAGCGGGAGTCCCGAGTTGCTGAGGATCTCCTTGCCGAGGTCGACGTTCGTACCTTCGAGGCGGACGACGACGGGAACCGGAAGCCCCACATCGCGCGACGCGCTCACGACCCCCTCGGCGATGCGATCGCAGCGCATGATGCCGCCGAAGATATTGATCAGGATCGCCTTCACGTTCTTGTCCGAAAGGATGATGCGAAAGGCGTTCTTGACCTGCTCCGCGCTCGCCCCGCCGCCGACGTCGAGGAAGTTCGCGGGTTGTCCGCCGGCAAGCTTGATGATGTCCATCGTGGCCATGGCCAGTCCCGCGCCGTTCACCATGCAGCCGACGTTGCCGTCGAGGGTGATGTAGTTCAGGCCGAACTTCGACGCCTCCACTTCGAGCGGATCCTCTTCATTGAGGTCGCGCATCTCCGCCAGATCCTTGTGGCGGAACATGGCGTTGTCGTCGAAGTTCATCTTGCAGTCGAGCGCGACGACGTTGCCTTCCTTCGTCACCATCAGCGGATTGATCTCGACGAGCGACGCGTCCGTGTCGATGTAGCAGCGCATCAGCTTCTGCACGAAGTCGACGCACTTCTTGTATGCGTCGCCGCTCAGTCCCAACGCGTTCGCGACGGCGCGGGCCTGGAACGGCAGCGCGCCGAGGACGCCGTCGATCGCCTCGCGGTGGATCGCGGACGGATCGCGTTCGGCGACTTCCTCGATCTCCATCCCGCCCTGCTTCGACGCCATCACCACCGGCATGCCGATGCGGCGGTCGAGCGTGATGCCGAGGTAGAGCTCCTTGTCGATGTTGAGCGCTTCCTCGATCAGGACTTTGCGGACCTCGCGTCCTTCGGGGCCGGTCTGGTGCGTGATCAGCGTCATGCCGATCATCATCTTCGTCAGTTCCGCGGCTTCGTCGGCGTCTTTGGCGAGTTTCACGCCGCCGCCTTTGCCACGGCCGCCGGCATGGATCTGCGCCTTCACGACGACGCGTCCGCCCAGCTCCTTCGCCGCGGCGCGCGCCTCGTCCGGATTCTCCGCGACGATACCGCGCGGCGTCGGAACGCCGTAGCGGCGCAGGATTTCTTTGGCCTGATACTCGTGGACTTTCATAGGGCGCGGAGTTTTATCACATCGAATGCCACGCGCGCGGGAGCGCCCGAAAGTTGCATTACACTGCCCGGCCCGGAGGTTCGCGATGCCGATCGATGATGCTCATTTCAGGCTGGCGCTTTCGCATTTCGCCAGCGGCGTAACGGTCGTAACGACGGCGCACGATGGGCAGCTGTACGGGATGACCGTGGCCTCGTTTGCGTCGCTCTCGCTCCATCCACCGCTCGTCCTGGTCTGCATCGAACGATCGGTGAAGACGCATGACGCGATAACCGCCGCGGGAAAGTACGGCGTCAGCATTCTCAGCAGCGCGCAGGCGGACATCTCCTCGAAATTCGCCTCGCGCAGCGACGACAAGTTCGCCGGCGTCGAGCTCGTGCCCGGCGAGATGGATTTGCCTCTCATCGCCGGCGCGCTCACTGCGATCGAATGCCGGCTGTACGATCGGCTTCCCGGCGGCGATCACACTATTTTCATCGGCGAGGTCATGAAGATTCACACCACAGAAGGCGATCCGCTGCTCTACTTTCGCAGCGGCTATCGCGAGATTCGATCCTGATGCAGCCAATGCGCGACACGCTGCGCACTGCCTTCCGGCGCGCGCTGCGGCTCCCCAACCGGCGAAAGGAAACGCGGCGCGGCACTCTCGATCACATCCGCGGATTCCACTCGAACATCCTCGGCAACGATCGCGACATCACCATCTATCTGCCGCCCGGTTACAACGACCGCGATGACGTTCGCTATCCCGTGCTTTACATGCACGACGGCCAGAATCTTTTCGAAGGCGAGCGCGCGTTCATCCCCGGCCAGCACTGGCGCCTCGGCGAAGCGGCCGACGAGGCGATCGGATCGCGAACGGCGCGGCCGATGATCATCGTCGGCATCGACAACACCGGCGCGTCGCGCATCGACGAATACACGCCGACGCGCGACCCGGCGCGTTACGGCGGAGGGAAGGCAAACGACTACGGCCGGATGATCATCGAGGAGCTGAAGCCGATCATCGATGCGCAATACCGCACGCTGCCGGACGCGTCGAACACCGCGCTCGGCGGATCGTCGCTCGGCGGTCTGGCCACGCTGCACCTCGGCCTTACGCATCCCGATGTGTTCGGCCATCTCGCGGTGATGTCGCCCTCGGTCTGGTGGCACAACCGCGCGATCCTGTCGGACGTGGAGAACTTCTCCGCGCCGCACCGCCCGCGCATCTGGCTCGACATGGGCGGACGCGAAGGCGTCGAAGGGTTGAACGACGCGCGCTCGCTGCGCGATCTCTTGCGAAGGAAAGGCTGGCGCGACGAGGCTGACTTCAACTACTTCGAAGATCGCCGCGCCGATCACAGCGAACGCGCCTGGGCCAAACGCGCCCCGGCCGTGCTGGAGTTTTTGTTCCCGCCGTCTGAGTTGTCTGCGCTGAATGGCCCTTGACGCGCTCGGCCGTCCCCTTCGCGACCTGCGGATATCAGTTACAGACCGCTGTAACTTCCGCTGCACCTACTGCATGCCGAAAGAGGTCTTCGGCCGCGACTTCGCCTTCCTCGACCGTGCCGAGCTGCTGACGTTCGAGGAGATCGCACAACTCGCGCAACTCTTTGCGAACGAAGGCGTTCAGAAGATCAGGCTCACCGGCGGCGAGCCACTATTGCGTCGCGATCTCGACCGGCTCATCGCCATGCTCGCCGCTACACGCGGTGTGCAGGATATTGCACTCACGACCAACGGCTCTCTGCTGACGCGTGAGAAAGCGATCGCGCTTCGCGAGGCCGGACTCAATCGCATCACCGTCAGCCTCGACTCGCTCGACGACGCGGTCTTCCGGCGGATGAATGACGTCGAGTTCCCCGTCGCCCGCGTCCTGGACGCGATCGATGCGGCCTCGGACGCAGGACTCGGCCCGATCAAG
>Ga0157375_10000577_pt1 | contig 32883 bp, 17 predicted proteins | sample M35metaG_FD_115311 | JGI IMG/M metagenome (GOLD analysis project Ga0157375, IMG submission 115311) | Miscanthus rhizosphere microbial communities from Kellogg Biological Station, Michigan, USA - M3-5 metaG | ecosystem: Host-associated > Plants > Roots > Rhizosphere > Soil | place: USA: Michigan... | reverse complement strand
GACTCGTGGGTCAGTTACGGAAATAACGGTGAAGCTTCGGACGTTCTTCGACTGGGCTCAACTCCACAACCTCGTGCTGGAAAATCCGTTGCGTCATGAAGTCTTTGCACAGAACACGTTCACAGCGATGAACGAACGCCGCGAGATGATTGAGATCTCAGATTCCATTAGGCGGTACGAGGACAACGTTGTCGAACGCCTTGGTCATTATATAGTGACGCCTGACGCTGACCTTAGAGAGGCGTTGGTTCTGTATTTTATTATCGTTCACAAGCTTACCGTCACAGAGATATGTAAAGCAAAATTACCGTCCTTAGCGGCCGAGACAAGAGGCACGTGCGATCGCGCAAAAGACTTTGAGTATTTGCTGTTACCAGTGCGCCAACCGACCCGGGGCCAACTCTCAAGCGGACGTGAGGACCCAATCCTGAAGTATCCGAAAGAGGCAGCGTGGTGGCTCCGCCCGCTGTTAGAGCGGTACTTAAAGCAACGAAGGAACAACGTTGGCTCTGAATATCTATTTGTTGGACCGTGTCATTTGGCCCGTAACAATAGACCAGTGTCAAAGAGAACTATCAACCGGCTGGTACATAGGGCTTCACAGCGGGTATTGAATGCGATGATTAGCCCGCGTGACCTTCGTAACACGGCTGCTGCGATTAGGGCGAACAAGTCAAAGCGCCGTGGCGCGATCCTTACAAAGCTTGGCTACAGCAGTGAACGCGCCACTCGGTTCAACTATCTGGAAACCTTTCTGCTGGAGCCGAAGCCATTCAAACAGCGCCAGCCCCCAGCGGGGGCGTAGCGGAGAGAGCGGTGCGAGGTGCGCCGAGCGCGCGAGCGAAGCGGGCGCAAGGGGGAGAACTAATAAAATAGCGGGCGTTTGATAACAGCGATTCCGTTCGGGAGCGCCGCCAGGCGCTGTAGTTGGGAGAACGGAATCTCCTGTTATCAGATGACCGTCCGATTTGAGGTGCTTTGTGCCGAAACCCTCAAGTTTTCGAATACGATCGCAAGTGCTTTTCTGCGGGATTCTTTAATTCAGGTGTGCAGATTGTTTGCGTGGATTAGGGGAAACTCTAGAAAAGAGCGCGACTAATTCGCGGGTTCGCGTCGTCTTCTTCGAGCAGAACATGGGCCTGCATCTGCATGTACGATAAATTGAGACATGAGCCATGCTTGCAGTTGGGATAGAAAACGAATTGGGCCAATGGTCTGTAAGGTCCAGGCATAAACGCAAAGCCAGCTTGAGAGCTGGCCTTCCGGTTGGGCGAGACATTCAGCCTCGTAATCCGTTTTCACGAGTGACGAACCTAGGGCGAGCGTCAGAAGTCACGTGGTAACACGTGACGCTTCTGACTCTCTCTCTAACGTGGCGCTCAAATCAAATCAAAGGTGCGGGCTGAGTTATTGTCGAGGAACGACAATAGCTCAGCCCGATGCTATGAGCCTCAACAGAAGACCAAACTTCGCCGATTGTTGGTGAAGTAAAACTACGTGCAGATGTTTGGGCAGACGGGGATACTACTACCGAGAGGACCACCGCCAGTGAACGCAAGAATTGTCGCCGCGAACCCGCCGACTGCAGCGCAAGAGAGCCCTACATTACCTTGTCCATTCAGCGAAATAGGTTGATAGAGAGTTTGCTTTCAGTTCCTATCACAATCGCTCTCATTGATTAGCTTCTCAACGCATAGAATTTTTCGCCAGTCAAGTGCTACGCACTTGGCTGGCGATATCTCAGGAAAGTGCGCAGATCGATCAAGCCCGTTGCTTTCTCAAGTGTTGAAGCTGTTAGGCTGACCGGATTATCGCTAGAGTGGACTAAAATCTGGGCGTGGTATCGCCGAGCAGGGATCGCCAATCTTTGGTCCATCCTTTTTTTTACCATTAGGACGAATGGACGTGTAATCCCGTCTCCTTTCCTATTTCGCAGTTGAAGCGATGATGAGGAGCGTAAACTTTTTACGCCAAAGTCGTTCGCGCCAAGTTATTTTTCCTACTCGAAAGGCTGAGCAGACGTGCTAGTCCTACCTGCTTTTTGCTGGAGAACGTTCTTGGACCCGTTGTCAACTATTATTCTTATTAGAAATAGAGTAAGACCTGAGAACAAACACCCTATCGGACCAACTTCATTCACACATCTCGAGAACCGCGCAGGGCTATTTCCCAATCATACAATAATGTGGGTACCGTCGAAGGTAGTGAGATTGAACCCTGTGAAGTCTTCGTTGTAACAGGCCTTCTGCTCACGAAGCAGCCCGATCGCAACCTGTTCACCGAGTTTTATTGATTCCGTTCCATCTGAGCGCCAATGAACGCCGGCGATGTTGCGACCGAGCGCAACGTTTGAGGCAATTTTATTGAGTTCTCCTCCGACAGTTAGATCTCCGGCGTCTGATCCAGCATAAACCTCGAGATTTACCCCATCCGTACTTGGTTGCATCGGCGTTACACCGAGATCGACCAATCGTGTTGACTCATCGAACCAACACTTCAGAATGGTCACACACGCACCCGCGACTGTCGCATGCCCTGCGCCATAGGCAGGATGGGTCGGAGAGCCTTCTGCAAAAGCCATCGGCAATAAAGCGTTGCCGGGTGGCAAGAACCCGCCGAGCCTGGCCCCGGAAGAGATCGAAGCAAGAATGTCAGGATGTACCGGGTATCCTGCGCCGTTGTAAAGCGTGCGGTGGACACGCGCCGCGTGCACCTCTGGCCGCAACCTTCGATGCACAAACCATTTTTGATACCAGACCGACTTCAAGGCGCGTGTCGCTACTTCACACAGAACCGTAGCGATATGAGGACCACCAAAAGTCCCAAAACCCTCCTGTGTCGGATTGGATTTATAAGGATTGCCATCGTCCAGCGGCGTATTCAATCCAGCAATAATCAGAAAGGCTTGGAAGTAAGCTTGAAAGAGCACGTCGACGTGTACCCACTGACCGATGTCACGTCCGTTGCGCATGTAACGCGGGATTGGATCGAGTGCCGTTGCGGGTTGATTGAGTCCACGCTGTACGTCCAGCCAGGTTGCAAAGTCGATCACATAATTTAGACCGGGTAGTGCGGTCGTGATCTTTTGTTCAAGTTTGTTCGCGCCGAAGTTGCAGGGTTGATAAAAGAACTGAGACAGGTATGGTCCTTTTTCACAGCCCGGCGCAACACCGCGAAAAAGAGTGGCTGGAGTAACCGAGCCGTTATCTTTTGCACCTTTGAATGCAGCGCCATAACTGGTGAGATCATTAGCAGCCGCATTGGCGATTGGATTAACGAGGTATTCGCCAAAAGGCACATCGCGCAGTAACGCCATCCAATAGTTCTCGGAGATTTCGGCAGCCTGCTCACGACTGGCAAAAGCAGGTGGTGGCGGTTGGACCAATGCGTGAGAGTCTACACCTTCCAGGTCGAACGCCAATCCAGATTGCGGGTTCGTTAGCTTACGTTGGCCACCGAGCGGAATCACATTGAAATCCTGGTTATTGCCGCTGTTCACTGCCTTAAGCAAAGCCTGGTAGGCGCTCAGTACGACCGTGCCGTCATTGTTGTGTGGCAGACCTTTCGAGTAATTCGCAATCTTGTTCGGATAAAGATCTTCATCTGAGTTGGTCGGGTGTTGCAGGTTTTGCGGCGTGTTGAGTAACCCGGTTTGCGCAGCGTCGCGTCGGAGTTTTGTACACGCGTTTGCACGTTGATTAGCACCTTGGTTTGCAGGTGCAGCATGAACTTGTGATTCCTCAGACTGAAGTAACGGCTCGATGCCCAGAGTTCCAGTCATAACAGTGGTTGCGCCGATCGTGCGAAGGAAGGTTCGTCTATTGGAAAGATGCTTTTGACTCATAAGATCTCCTGGAGAAATGATCAAGAGGCCACGCGATAAAACACTGAGTTACGTTGCCACTCTTTTTTATTTGGTTAGAAATGACAAACCGTCCGCACGAAAAGCGGCTTGTGAGCTTCGTCTCGTTTTTGGGACTGACGCTATAGTTGCCACAGTCGTGAAGCTCGACTGGAAGAAGTTGGTCTCCTGCGTTGTCAGATCGGTGATGCCGGATGCCTGAATGAAGTATTGAGTGGAGTTCGCCAGCGCGACAGACGGACTGAAGCTCGCGCTGCGGCCATCAGCGGCTACAGTAATAGTTCCCGCTAACGGCACTCCTGTGTTACTCGGAAACACTCGGAAGGTATTGCTGTTCACCGTCAGCGGATTGACCCGCTCGCTGAAGTTTAGAGTGACAGTTGTGTTGGTGGCGACGCCAGTCGCTCCGTTAGTTGGATTAATAGCAGTTATCTGTGGCCGAATGAGATCAGCACCGGGGCCGGTGGTGAAGTTAGTAGTAACGGGTGTGAGCAGATTATTACCCGCGATGTCTTTAACACCGGTGATGTTCAAGCTATAGAGCGTGCTGGCGGCCAGCGGCACGGTTGGTGTGAGTGTCAACGTGCGATTGCTGTTGCTGAAGGTGCGGGTGACCGGCACAGTTACAGCTCCGGCCTTGAGCGTCACCTGATCGATGCTCTGCACTTGAATGGGCTCATCGAAGACAATCATCAGCTGCGCATTAATGGGCACCTGCGTTAAGCCATTACCAGGACTGACCCCGAGTACCTGTGGGCCAACCGTGTCGGCAGCAAAGGAAGTGGTGAAGCCGAAAGTCCCGTTGGTGAGAAGATTGCCCGCCAGATCCTGAATGCCCTGGAAAGAGAGAAAGACAGTGTGACCGCGACCCACTGCCAGTGGCGTATTGGGCAGGAACGAGACCGTCCGGCCATCGGCACTGATGTTGTAAGTGCCTTGCAGACTAGCGCCGGTAAAGTTGTCGCTCACAATAAAGCTGTTGTTATTGACGGTGAGGGGGTCGACCGGCTCATTGAGCTCGATGCTGATAACGGTGTTGACAGGCACGTCAGTGGCGCCGTTGAAGGGGTTGCTGCGCAGCACCTGCGGGGAGCTGACATCAGGCCCGGCGCCGGTGGTGAACTGCGTAGTATGAGCCACCACGGCATTGCCGGCAAGATCTTCCACGCCGTCGATGGTGAGCATCATCAGGGTAGCTTCGGGCAAGGGGGACTGGGGCACGATCAGCACTTCGCGATCGTTATTGGTAAAGCTGATGTTGCTGGGCATGGCCATATGGCCGGGCGCGTTTACGGCTATGGTAGCCCCGCTCACTGTCAACGGATTGATGGGTTCATCAAAGCGCACGTGGATCTGTGCATTGACGCCGACGTTCAGTGCGCCGTTGGGTGGCGAGACAGAGACCACTTGCGGATTGGTGTTGTCAGTCTCAGTGCCGGTAGTGAAGAAGAAAGTATTGGTGAAGGTAGGTGACATCCCCTGCAGATCTTTAATGCCGGTGGTCACCTGATAGAAGTGATTGGTGTTGGCTGCCAGGGGCGCATTGGGCACGAGCCGAATCACGCGTCCGCCGCTTACCAGACTGACAGTGCTCGCCACCACGGATTGACCACCCGTATTCTGTCGCAACACGACATTAGTACTATTGATGGTGGCGGGATCGAGTGGCTCGTTGTACTCGAGTTCGATGACCGGGTTGAGTACCACGCCGTTGGTATTGCGCGGACTGGTGCGCACCACAAATGGTGCGGTGGTGGCAGGATCGATCTCGGTACGGAATGAACCCTGATAGTTGTTCAGCGGATTGCCAGCCAAGTCGGTAGCGGTGCTGTCCAGAAACACCTGGACCAGCGCGTTGTTCTGCCAGGGCCCGGCCGGCGTGAACTCGATCACCTGCCCATTGCCACTCACATTGGTGGTGCCATTAACCAGTACCCCATTCTGCGATATGTGTAAGGCTCCTGCTACCGAGGCCGCATTGAGTGGCATATTGACATACAACACCACACTGCTGTTGAGTGGTACGCTGCTGGCGCCATTGCCGGGTCGTTGGCTCACCACCGAGGGGCGGTCTGTATCCGGTTGGGACACGGTGCTGAACTGACTGCGGAAGTCAGGCAGATGATTGCCTGAAAGATCCAGCACGTCCTGCGTCACTACTACTGTGATCACACTCGGTACCGGCAGCGTGGTAAAGAACGAGACGGTGCGATTGTCGGCGCTGCGGCTGAGCGAGGTACTCAGCCGGTTATTACCGGCAAAGAGCGCAAAGTTATTACTGTTGATTGTATTCGGGTTCAGCGACTCCGAGAACGTCAATACTACTGAAGCATTTGGCCCAATCTCCGTGGCGCCATCGACGGGCGTGACCATCACTACCTGCGGTGGCGTGGAGTCAGCCATGGCGCCCGTATCGAACGTACTCTGGAAGAAGTTGTTGCTGTTGCCCACCAGGTCAGTCACGCTGAAGGCCTGCACCACGATGCGCGTGCTGGCTGGCAGCGGTGAGGTAGGCGTAATAGTGATCATTGCGCCACTAATAATGAAGGTGCTGCCTGACACCTGCGCTCCGGTCTGTTGCACAAACAGACGCACGTTGCCATTGCCGACGCTGGTGGGATCGATTGCTTCACTGAAGGTCAGCACCACGCTGCTGTTGACCGGCACTCCAGTAGTTCCATTGGTAGGCGTGACGGAAGTGACAAAAGGTCCAGTGGTGTCAGCGGTGGCTGAAGCTGAAGTTGTGAAACTACTACTGAACGGCACTACCTGATTGCCCGCCACATCACTGAAGCCGCTCACGTTAACGTTGTAGAGCGTGCTAGTGGCCAGTGGGCCTGTAGGCGTGAAGATCAGTGTCTCTCCGCTGAGCACGGTATTGCCTGCTACCGGCGTGCCGCCTTGTGAGAGCGTCACCGCCGTATTGCTCAGGCTCAAGGGGTTGATGGGTTCGCTCAGTCTCACTACCACATGGGCATTGACCGGTACGTTACTGGTGCCATCCGGTGGACTGACAGCCACCACGGTGGGGGCTTCCGTATCCACTCCTAATGAAGTGGTAAAGCTGGTCTGGATGAAGCCAATGTCCTGGACCGTCAGATCAGTAATGCTAAAGGCCTGCACGAAGTAGGTAGTCGATGAGGCCAGCGGACTAGCAGGCGTGAACGTCGCACTCAATCCGTCTGCAGCTACATTGATGATCCCTGTAACCGGCACCCCGAATTGCGAGGTGAACACCCGAAACGTACTGCTGTTCACCGTCAGCGGATTGACCCGCTCGCTGAATTGGAGGCGAATGACAGCATTAGTCGGCACTGCTGTAGCACCATTGACAGGATTTACTGTTACGACATTTGGTCTCACCGTATCAGCAGCATTACCAGTAAGGAACGTGAATGCGCCGGGATTGCTTAATGTATTTCCCGCGAGGTCCGTGAGCTGCGCGGTTGTGGTGACAGTAAACAACGTATTCTGGTCAAAAGGCAGGGCAGCCGTAAACGTCAGTCTTCGGTTAGCATCAGAAAATGCAAGCGAGCCCGGTATGGGTGTTCCGTTCGAGGTGATTTGAATTCCTCTCGACGCATTAATAACATTTAGCGGCTCGTTAAATTGAAGCACCACGATCGCGTTAGTGGGGATGTTGACACTTCCGTTAATCGGGCTATTCGCAACCAGCAACGGGCGCTCATTGTCTATGCTGAAAGCTGTAGTGAAACTGAAGGCCCTGAACCCTAATGAATTTCCTGCGGCATCCTTGATGTTTGAATCAAGAAAAACCGTGAAGGATCTTCCGACAGCGAATGGTTGATTAGGAACGAACGAAACAGTTCGTCCACTTGCATCTGCCTGAATCAAGCCGCCGACGTTTTGGGATGTCGTGTTGTCTCTGACAGTGAAATTGGCCTGAGTCAAAGTGCCGAGGTCCATGCGTTCGCTGAACTCGACGATAAACGGTGTGTTGACCGGCACGTCGGTCGCTCCGTTTGTTGGGCTTGTACGAAGGACGTTCGGAGGAGTCGTGTCCTGGAACTGTCCGGTTGTGAAGGAACTGGTGAAAGTTCCCACCATGCGATTACCCGCGCGGTCTTTGAGTCCGTCGATTTGGACCGTGTGCAGAGTAGTTGGATTCAATTCCAGTGTGGGTGTGAAAGTGACAGACAGACCATCACCGGAGAGTGTCACGGTTCCCGCCAGCGCGGTGTTCTGACGTAATAGTCTGACTGTGCCCGCTACGACTGATTCCGGTTGCAGTGGCTCGGTAAAGCGGGCTACGACCACTCCATTGATGGGTGCGCCAGTGGCGCCATCGACCGGAAAGATTTGCGCTACGGCCGGAGGCACACGATCTGGGTTGCGCGGATCAGTGCCCATCTGAAATTCTTCGAGATTTGTCAGGCCATCATTGTCAGCGTCTTCATTTGCGTCAGTAGGATCAAGTGGCTTCAGGTTAAAGTGCGCTTCGAACCCATCAGGCATGCCATCGCCATCCGTGTCGGGATTCAGCGGATCGGTGCCGATCAAAACTTCACCCGCGTTAGTTAGACCGTCACCATCGTTGTCCATGCTTGGAATGAGGATAGTGAGGCTGTTCGCGAGCGCTGTGAACGGATCAGAACTACCCGCGCTGTTGGTGGCGACCAGAGCAAAGGTGCCCACTGCATTCGCATTCACCATCACGTTCAGAGTCGCAGCAGTTCCCTGCGGGTTGATCGAGGCTGAATTGACGACGATGCCGGGAGGAACGAGTGTTGGCAGGAACGAGAAGGCTGAGCCGGTCAGGTTCAAGCCCGTGATTTGAACACTCGAGACTGTCGCGTTTGAGAGCGTGAATCGCGGATTGATCGAAAGAATTACGGGTGTCGCCAAGACTGTGAAAGGCGTGCTTGAGGTCGCGGTGTTAGCGCCGACCGTGACGGAGATTGGGCCAGTAGTCGCACCGGCAGGCACGGTTACAGACAGACTGGTTGTTGTTGCTGAGACAACGGTTGCCGCGACGCCGTTGAACTTGACGTCGTTGGCGGACGGAGTCGTGCTGAATCCCTGTCCCTGGATGGTTACTGATGTGTTCGGACCGCCGCTTTGTGGTGTGAAACCAAAAATGACGAGACTTCCTGGCGAAGGGAGCAGCGAACGCTTGACCTCAACAATATTTCCTACCGCGTCGTAAACGTATTCGATTACGTTACCTGTTGAGTCGACTACTCTAATAAGCTGTCCCGTATCATCGTAAAAATATTGAAATGAAACTGGTTGTTGGGAAAAAACGGAAGTCGCGCATAACAAAATGAATAGCGCAGAGCCTAAGCTGATTCTGAATTTCTGCGAGTACCAACTCATATCATTAACTCATTGTTAGTAATTCAACAGGTTCTATTTCCGAGCGGGACACGAACTGCCTCTTAATGCATTTCTAATGCGGTTGTAGGAATCGTAAATAGTGCTTCCACTCGTGATAATGTCGCTGAACTTGCCAAGCAACTCAAAAGTGTGAGAAATGGCGGGACCTGGCCCAAACAATGACAAAGATAAATCGAACAACGTCACTGCGTCAGATACCGCCTGTTGAGTTTCCGGTGAACTATTGCTGACTATGAGTTCGGGTATACTGCCCGCAATCTCTGTGTTAGTGAACGATCCGATTAGTTGCGTCACTCCAATTGAGGCAGAACTGGTGCCATAAAGTATGAGTCCGGCTGATGCGAAGGCACCCACTACTGAAGGAGCAGAAGGTGATATCGCAACCCCGACTGCTGTGGTTGATACGCCTCCTGCGATGTTACCCAAACTTTCGATGAATTGCCGGAGTAGAAAAAGACCTGCTGGATCGGTCGCATTTACGGGCGAGTTATTGACGTATGCATAAGAACTGAGACCATCAAACAGTTCGATGGGATCCGGACTAATAAATTGGCCAACTACCGAATCATAGTAGCGTGCTCGGTAGTAATAGAGGGATGGGGTGACTGCTAACCGGCCTGAAAATTGGAATAAATAGCCGTCTGGTGTACGTGTGGTCTGTCCAAAAGGCTCGTAAAAGAACTCGCTTTTAATTGCGCCGGCGCCATCGGTTGTCAACACAGTACTGTTGAGCGCGTCATTAAATCCAACCTCAGCTTCGCTGCTCTCTACTGTCGCAAAGTGCTGATCGATTCCGTTTCCAGTTAAGACTGATCGCTGTTTACCTAAGCTATCTGTTTGGTAAATAACATTTGTTAAATCATCAAGCACAAAGTTCTGTGTGAAATCTATACTGGGTCCGAATACCCGGTGACTTATTAAATTGCCGGCGAAATCGTAACGAAAGCTCCTCGTAATTCCGTCTGGCGTTGCTATTGATTGAAGTCTGTTCCGGGCGTCCCAACCGTATTGAGTTGTCCCTGCGGAGTTGGTTTCTGTGAGGCGATTCCCATTATCGTCATAGGTGTAGGTCGTCGCTCCACTGCGCAACAATTGATCACTATGTGTGTCATATTCATTGACCTTCGGCTGCGTAATTAGCGGTTGAGATATATTTGCCTGCTGAGATATCCGATTTCCTGTCGCATCGTACGAGTAGTTTTGAGAATTGAGTACGGTAGAACCCTTAACGTTCTCGATCGATTGCACCTGCCCTAATGCATCATATGTATAGGTAGTTACGACTCCATTAGAATATGTAGCAGTGTCACGTTGGTTGATGTCGTTGTAAGAAAAAGTAACTGAGGCTTGAGGCATTGAAACGCCGAGTAGATTTCCTACAGCATCGTAGGAGTACTCAGCAGTCGGTTGGCCTACTACCTTCCTCGATTTGGTTCTACTAGCCTCATCGTATGAGTATTCTACAGTTCCAAACTGACTTGCTGAACTCTTAAGCCGTCCGAGTAAATCGTAAGTGTACGAGAAGACACCGCCGATGGAATCTTCCACACGAACAAGATGGCTGGCAGAGTCATAGAATCGTGTGACTGTACTGCCGTCATGGAAAACTGTTTTCGTCAAACGGTTTAGCGCATCATATTCACGTGTGCTGATGTGCCCGAGACGATCCGTAAATTCGACAGTGTTGCCGTTAAAATCGTATTTTCTGTTATTGGTTTTTCCTGTAGGCGCAGTGTGCGAAATCAAGCGGCTCATTGAGTCGTAAGTAAACGAGGTATTGTTGCCGCGTGGATCACTAATGGAGAGCCAATTGCCGACGGCGTCGTACGTGAATTCCGTGCGAGCGTTTGAGGCATTAGTGGAAACCCTGAGTCTATTTAGCTTGTCATACTCTCTCTTACTTTTTCTTCCGAGCCTGTCAATGATCTCGATAGGCCGTGAGATTCCGTCGTACCGAACGGAGATCTTGTTACCCAATGCATCGGTAGTGGTTACGAGATTGGCAGAGGAATCATAGGTGAAGGCGGTTTTCTTATTGAGAGGGTCAGTGGTTTCCACGAGTAAACCAAAGTCGTTATGACGGTAAGAAATCGTTTTCCCTTTAGCGTTGGTTTGAGCCGCCAAGTTCCCGTGTGAGTCATATATAAAGCTTGTGATGTTCCCGACAGCATCTTTGACTGATGCAACCTTATTGAAGACTGGTTCATACGTGAGATGTATTGTGTTGCCCAAAGCATCACTCTTTGATAACAGGTTGCCGAGTTCATCGTAAGTAAAGAACTCGTCGCCACTGTTGGCATTCCCGCACACATTGCATGAAGCAGGGCCCTTTACGGCTAACAGCAGATTACTTCCAGGATCGCGATCGAATTGCTTACTCTGACCCAGTGCGTCAGTTACGCTGCTAAGAAAACCCTGAGTATTGAAACGATAGGTTGTTTTAGCGCCGAGCGGATCGGTAACAGTGGTTTGCAATATAGGACTTGTTGGGGCCAAGGGATTAACTAAGACGTAGTCAAAGTGCAGCTTGCCCCCATCCGCTTGCACCTGCTCGATCACACGTCCGTTTGCATCGTACGTGTTCTGCGCTATAACGATGCCGCGCGCATCGGTTACACGAGTGAGACGGTTTTGCGCATCGTAGTCATAGCGAGTTATGCCGCCCTCCGGATCGGTTACGGTTTCAAGCGTGCCTTGCCCGTTATAGGTGTAGCGAACCGAGCGGCCGATGGGATCGACGATGGACGTTATTCTGGTGGCTCCATCGTAGGTCAATACCAACCTCCTGCCGACCGGATCTACGACTTCATCGATCTCACCCAATTGAGCGGAGTTTCTCGTCAGAGAAACAGTGTTGCCATTCGGGTCAATGATTGATTGCAGAACGGAACCAAGTAAGAACGTCCCTGGCACAAACTGATATACAACCCCATCCTTCCATCGCAACGTTGCGGTAGCATCCGGCGCAGTGGTTATCACAGCCCCACGTAGTGACGGCACGGTTGAGTTGATAAGCGTTCCGTTAGCCTGCCGTACAAAAGCGAACCGATTGCCGTCAGGCATAATGAGATTAAGAGTGGCACTGTTTTGAGGCTGTGTTGTGTCGAGCCGATAGTCGTAGTTATGCGACGTTCCCACGCCGAATGGACCACCAACGGTTGACAATGAACGATACGTTCGTTCGATCGAAATACTTCCGCGCCCACCTTTAATGGCTATGTCCGTTTGAGTGATGACTTCCACCCCGGATGAAATGTCGACTGGTTTGCCCTCCTGTGGACCACATGGACCATCCGGACTTGGGTTTACGTTGGGCCCAGGCGGAGGCATTTGGCCGTGCCAGTCGAAGTGGACCAGGCCGTAGCGCTTGCCTGGGTGTGCCGGATCGAGATCCGGAATCACGTTGCTCCCATCATTTGCTACCGTGCCCGTGCCGTAAGGAACCATCGAACCCTTAGTCGGATCGAGGGTCATCAGCACCATGTTTGTTCCGGGTCGGGTGTTAATGGTGTTCGGAAAATAGACGGCCACCGGCTGGCTCGCGGTCGCGTTGGCTGGTTGAAAGGCGACGATGAACACCATGACCATGCCCGGCGCAGGTGGCTTGGCGTCAGGTAAGCGGTCGACTGGAACCTGCACCGCCGCTAGTGGGAAAGGATTCGGCTGTGTTCCATCCACCAGCGTGAACTTCGTGCCGGCGTACACAGTCACGGACAAGCCTGGCACCGTCTTGAAGTCGAAGGTCTGATCTTCACTCGCGTTCTGTTGGACCATCACCGTCTCTTTGTCGTCGATCCGCGGTAGATGGACCAGCACCGGCGATGCGGTTACCTGGTTAGAGACGATGTTGTAAATGAGATCGACTCCCGCATAGCGTCCGGCAGGCGCCGTCGCGGTCAACCCGTCGTACCTAATCAGTTGTTCTCCGACACATCCGGCGGGTAGATCGGTGAAGCTGAAGTTTCCCGCTGCATCAGACACCGTCTGCGATGAGCAGTTGGTGGGATTGCCGTTGCTGTTCTTTCCGACGAACGTCACCGTCACGCCGGCCAACGGTGTTTCGAGCGTGTCAGCAACCACGGTGCGACCTAAAAATGATGTCGTTACGGGTTTGACGTTCAGCGTTGCTGCGATTGATGACGTGAGTTCTATTCCGTCGACAGTAGCCTTCGCTGATAGAGTCAAAGGTGTTTCGCCTAGCGGCTGGCCCACTGATACGGATATAGTCAGAATGGATCCTTGTCCGGCCGTTATCTGTTGCGGTTTGAATGAAGCGGTAACACCGGATGGCAACCCGGAAACGCTCAGTGCAGAAAGTTGGGTGAAGCCATTATTGCTGTTCAGAATGAGCGCAAACGAGCCTGATTGCCCTCGAATAACTTCGATGCTGCCCGGCACAACCGCCAAATCGAAAGTTGACGAGGCAACGACATTCAACGCATCAGCCGAAGTGGCGCTTTGACTGCCAACTCCGATCGCGAGTGGTCCCGTTGCCGCACCGGCGGGAATGACAAAGGTCAAAGTAGTCGGAGTAGAACTGCTGACTGGAGCAGTGATCGTGCCACCACCTTGTTTGTTGAGCGTAACCTGAGGACCAATGCCTCCCTGTGAAAAATTGGCGCCTGTAACTGTAACCAGAGTTCCTATCGGACCTGACTTTGGGGTGAAGTCTGAAATCGTGGGTGGAACAGTGACCACGACCGCGAACCCACCCGCCAAGGAAGCTTCCTCCTGATTCGTTTTTAAAGTCACGGTTCGTGGTCCAGCCGCGGCTGAAGCACCGATCTCTAATTGAGCGGTAGCCGAAGTCGTAGAGAGAACGTTTACAGAACCAAATCCACCCGCTTGTCCACCACCGACAGAAATACCCGCACCAAAGCTCGCCTGCGTCACACCCTGAGCAAAGTGTGTATTCTCTCCGGTAATGGTCACTGAGAGCGTCTGACCGCTTTGGCCGCTATTTGGATTAATAGAAAGTATTTTGGACACGACGAGAAACACTTCGATCGACACTTGACTAGTATTGTTCTGAGAATCTTTCGCCTGAACAGTAATCGTGTTGCTGCCTTGTATGAGTGTTATTTGCGTAGTGAAAGCGTCGTTAACAACGGGCACAATCGTGCCGTTCACTTTAAGTTCCGCGACACCGGAAATATCAGTTACCTTGCCGCTGACCGTAATTGGTGAACTGTTGAAAGTTTGTCCGGATTGAGGCTGTTCGATTGTGATAACCGGGCCATCGTGATCCTCGACTCGACGGACGATTGACACGCTTATCAAGCTGTTGGGTGGGCCACCCTTCAGTTGAACGTTTAAAGTATTATTCGCGAGGGGAGTGATCGTCTTTTCTATTCGCGCGCCTTTGTTAAAGTCCTTCTGCGTAATGACTTCTACCCCGTTAAGAGTTACGGAACCGTTGGTAACTTGACTATTACGTGTCGCATTACCGTTCTCAACGATTAATGTAAAGGTTCCCTGTAAAGAAGAAAGAGAGAAATTGTCGGTAAAAATATTTTTTGCGCCGTTTTCGCGCGTGTAGGTCTTGGGGCCAAAGACCAGCGTCTGGGCGAACACGTTTGAAGCGCAAATAGCGGATATGAGAACGGCAAAGAGTAATCCGAATAGACGAGACTTAGCCATATTCTTCCTTCGCAGTTGATGGTTGTCGCTTTGTGTGGAGCGGACAGTAAAAAACGCTCTGAGTGGTGGCAGAGGAGTACCGGATCTGCCGGATATGAGTATGAAATGGGGCAAAGGAGACATGGGGGCTAGCTCCTCGCGTACCGGGGTCTTAAGCTCTCTAGTTTTTAATTTCCGTCACTTCGTTGGCAGGTCGCTTGATGAAGAGTGGGATTTGGTCCCACCAAATTGCCAACGAACAATTGTTGCCGAAAGTGTTCTATAGGGCTGGATCAACGAGTGTGCAAGGAAGCATCGGCCCGTGAGAATTCAGCCACTTAGTTTTGAGCGGCGACACACTATTCTCATTATGGGGAGGATGTCAATAGAAAAATTTGAAAAATTTGGGAAAATTCCAACCTGTAAATTCCAACTGTTAAAATGTCCCCATACTCTGCCTAGAGGAATCGACTCATCCACAAGGATCTACTGAGCATTGACCTCAACTCACGTGAAGAGTGTGAAGAATTCTCTGTCCGACTAGATGAGCAGTACATCAGAATTCGATGTTACCTTAAGCACCTTAACTCCTTGCGAACTAAACTTTCGAGAAATGGCTGCAGAGCTCGGCTGCCTTCTCGAGTCTGACGAATTCTTAGCCTTACTCAGGGCGAGTGCGATGACGTGTAATCTCACTCAACCAGGCATGTTGGCGGAATGCGACCCAGTCTCTCAGAGAGCCATAGACTCTAGCGTTTACCAAGATTCTGATGTGCAGAAAGCAAGAATCGCTTGCAACTCGAAAATGTCCTCTCGACCCATAAGTCGATTGACAACAACCTAAATTGATTGTATCTATCTCCCACCTTGGCGTAGTGGAGAGCTGGTTCTCTAACTTTCAACCACTCTCTGCAACAAAAGCTTGAGCAACTCATTAATGGTCGCGGCTCACGACGGTACTGTCTTCAATGTTTCAGCTAACGGAGATCACGAGACTTGTCCGCTCGCGAATTGTCCTTTTCGCTTTTAGTCTGCGAAGTGTAAGCGTCTCCACATGTCATGACTGCACTACCTGCGCAGGTATTGCGAGTAATGCCTAACCTTTGGAGAACTTCACCGATAGCTGGTTGGCGGACCGCTCTAGGTAGCTGACAGTTATCGAAACGTTAGGAGCGCATCGTGACACCTCAGGTTGAGCACCTAGACGTGTCCCAAGGCCATTTCCGGTATCCGGACAAACCCGGTATTGAAGTAAAGGAACGGGAGGAAATCAGCATGACAACTGGTTCCAAGGTCGAACCTCTAACCCGCCTCCGAGCGGATGGACAATTATATCAACGCGATTCCGAGGTCGAGAAACAGATTGCCGAGGCAATCTCAATAGACGTCTCTGAGCTTATTGAGCGCGTCAAAATCCGAGACTTTAAAGCGCCGGACTATTTCCAGGAAGAAGTCTTAGTTTATCTCATTCGGAACTTTCATAAGTTAGGAAACGACTCGATAGTTAATTCATTAACACAAGCATTGATTGCGCGGTGCGCGAAACATATTAATAAATTGATTGAGGCAACTGTTGAGAGGCGGTTTGTTGGCGAAGCATACACAGACTCGATTAGCGAAGTTTTTAGTCAAATATTGGATTTAACCTCCGACCGTTGCGATTTCGCACAAAAGAGGTTTTGGTTTTGGCTTGATCGCGTATTGATGAAAGTTTTTCGTCGTTATTGGAAACAACAGGCGCAGGATTGGAAAACGGATTCGCTTGATGATGTGCGCGACGAAGCGAAACAAGCAGAGTTGTGGCAGCAAGTTGACTCCAAGGTGGACCGCTCGGATACACCGGAGCTCCAAGCTATAAATAGAGAAGCTCTCGGCATTCTCGAACCCGAGGAAAGAATGTTGTTTATGCTTCGTTATTACGAGGAAATGGAAATTGAGAGCAAGGATCCGTCAGTGATGACGATCAGCAAGTATTTTGGGATCAGCGATAGGGCTGTGCGCTACCGCCTGGTTAACATCAAAGAAAAGTTACGAAGATGGACGGAAGGAGCGTCATGAATAAAGGGAGAGAGGCACCCTCGTTGGATGATGTGTTGGATTTTTATTTGATCTCTTCAGAGGAAACGGGGACGGACACTCTAGCTGAGATGATCAAATCATATCCACAGTATGAGCATGACTTGCGCGAACTTTCCGCATTCAGGAAGGTGGAAGCGTTGATTAGCGGGCCTGAATATACAGAGGAACAGGAGGCCACTCTTCAGGCTCGCGGAATGAGTATCGTGCAAAACTTGCTTTACGAACACCGACATCCTGTGAAAGGGGATGAGCGGAGAGAGTTTTCTTCTCTGAGAGATGAAATTGAGCGGCAATATGAGCAGGCGGAGGTCTTTTACAAGCGGACGGATCTTAGCGAAGGGATTCTTTGGACGCTGGATGATCGTCAGGTGCTGTTCGAATCTATCCCTCGGATGGCAATCAAGAGGATAGCAGAGGCACTGGACAACGCTTTCGCGAGCATAGCTAACCACCTTCGCGGTGAGATGCAACTCGAAGCGGTTTATTACAAAGCAGCGGCGGCTCCGGCAGCAACGAAGTGTACGTTTTCGGATCTGGTAAATATGGACGACGATCTTACACCTGAACAAAAAGCTTATTGGTTATCGCAACCGCCGATGGGAAGTGTGGAGGATCGGGTTTGAGCAATTGGGACAGGGTCCGACTGCTGGCGCAAGAGTTTCATGCCGAAGTATGTGAGCTGGCTGGCGGGCCTGTTGTAGCGGCTAAAGACCTTCTTGCTCTCGCAGACCAGCTAACCGGGATTAGACGAAAGGGTTATCGTAAAGATCATCCATTGCTTCGTGGCTCACTAGCTCGCCTGGAACGAAACACAATAATTTTCGACAACAGCGTTGAGCCTTGGTTAGCGCTCTATCATCAGGCCCACGAATATGCGCACATGCGATTGGGGCATGGGCCACGACACTGCAACGACGCTGATATCGATTACGAGGTATCCGAAGACAAGCTGCCACTGGGAGTACATCGTGTCGAAGGTTATGGGCCACAGGAGAAGACCGAGTCGGAGGCGAATGTTTTTGCCCGCGAACTCCTGTTGCCCTGCAATGTTCTGAAGGGTTGGTTTGTTAATGACGGACTTGAGGCGCAAGAAATTGCAACACGCGTGGGGGTCTCGATTGAGATGGTTTGTCATCAACTTGCCAGGGCTTTGCTTACTCCTGAGATCCGCGCAGTCGAGAGCGACGAGAAAAGTAATTTTAAGCTCGATGACAGTCAGCGACGCGCGGCGGAGGCGCCTGAAGGACCGCTGCTAATCACCGCCGGTCCTGGGACCGGAAAGACGCGCACCCTTGGAGCGCGTGTCATCTATCTCCTGAAATCAGGAGTTTCTCCTTTAGCAATCCTCATTCTAACCTTTTCCAATAAAGCCGCCGGAGAGCTTCGAGAGCGGGTGAAATTAGCATTACCTGATCAAGCTCAGAAGATCAGAATCGAGACTTTCCATTCCTTTGGCCTCGATCTTCTACGCAAATATGGCGCGTACATCGGCCTGCCCCCAATGCCGAAAATAATCGATCCAGTAGATGCGATGTTCTTGCTGGAAGAGTCTCTTCCTGAGCTTGCGCTGGATCACTACGAGAAGCTGTCCGAGCCGACATTTTATTTGAATGACATTCTCAAAGCGATTTCGCGTGCCAAGGATGAGAATGCGGATCCGCAACGGTATCGTGAACTGGCCTTGGCAATGCAACCGAACACTTCTGAAGCTAACGAAATGATTGCGGCCGAAAAGGCACTTGAAGTGGCAAGGGTATATGAATTCTATCAAGGGCGACTAAAGGATAACGGATCGTTGGATTTTGGCGACCTACTATGTCGATCGATTGACCTACTGCGCAACCATTCGAACGTGAGGGATGAGGTTCGAAATACTTATCAGCACGTATTAGTTGACGAGTATCAAGACGTAAATCGTGCGAGCGGTTTGTTGCTGAAAGAAATTGTAGGTGATGGAGAAGGCTTGTGGGCCGTGGGTGACCTGCGTCAATCAATTCATCGATGGCGAGGTGCAACAACCGAAAACATTCTAAAATTTTCGTCGGATTTCCCTAAAGCAAAACCGCCGTTAACTCTTGAGGGGAATTATCGTTCCCGACCAAGTATCGTAGATGTGTTTTCAACTCTTGCGCCCAAAATGAAGGTAAGTGTCGGACAACCATTCACGAGCTGGAAGAAGCATCGATCAGGCAGCAGTGGTACGCTCAAATATGAAATAGCCACTAACTTACGAGCTGAAGCCATTGGAATCGCCAATGAGATCAAAGCCAACTATGAAGCTGGCATGCCATTTCGAAAGCAAGCTGTAATTTGCAGATCTCATACTTCGCTTGCAAGGTTCGCGCGAGTGCTGGAAGAACAGGAGGTGCCGATTCTCTACTTGGGCGATTTCTTCGAGCGGCCAGAAGTCAGGGACATGTTGTCACTGCTATCTCTGGCATCCGAGGCAAATGGCAGCGGACTTTTGCGAATCGCCAGATTTCCCGAATACAACATTCCGCTGGCTGACGTCCTCGCGTTACGACAACGAGCAAATGAACAAAACGTTCCTTTCCCAAAGGCACTTGGTCTTGCGTCCGACATAGAGGAAATCTCTGCACAGGGTAAAAAGGCGCTAGCATTGATAAGGGCGCACCTTGATGGGTTGACCTACGGACGTTCGGCTTGGCACATGCTCACTCGATATCTATTTGTTCGTAGCAAATATTTACAGACTCTGTTAAATGACAGCACCGTCGCTGGCCAACAACGACGTTTGGCTCTGTATCAATTGATTCAGTTTGCCCACAGTCATCTCGGACGTAAGGTAAAAAAGGGTGTCGATCCGAAAAAGGACCTGCTGCAATACATTCGTCGGCTGGAAGCTTATGGTGAGGAAAAGCAATTGCGGCAAGTGCCTGCCTGGGCTGATGGCATAGATGCTGTGCGGATCCTGACGATTCATGCAGCCAAAGGACTGGAGTTTGGTGCAGTTTACCTACCGGCTCTTTCGAAGACTAAACTGCCAATCAATCGAAGCTACACACATTGTCCGCCTCCCGCAGGTCTGCTCGATGAGAGCTTAGCTGATTACCATATAGAGGAGGAAGAATGCCTCTTTTTTGTGGCGCTCTCACGCGCGCGAGATTTTCTCTGCATATCCCGAGCACTGTTCTATGGGCTAAGAAAGAACAATCCTTCAGACTTTCTTTCCTTGATCTCCAGTAGTCTTCCACGATCAGTTGAATCTGAAATAACGTGGAAAGCACCGGCGGCGCCAGAACAACCGGCGCCTAGACTGGAGCCTCCCACCGATTTGCCGATTTTTGAATTGCAGGCTGTGGACATCTATATGGATTGTCCGCGAAAGTATTTCTACCAAATTGAACTGGGACTAAGTGGTCACCGCGACGATTCGAGTTACGTTCAGTTTCATCGCTGCGTGTACGACGTATTGCGTTGGTTACAGCAGGAACGAGCCGCCGGAAGATTTCCTGACGAGGCTAGTGTCCGTACCATACTAGATAGCATCTGGAAGGACAAGGGACCTGTGGGGCATCATCTCGAACAACGCTATCGGGAAAAAGCCGATGACATGCTCAGAATCGTCGTACATCAAGGGCCCACAACTGGTTCCAAGCCCGGCGAGTTCGATTATAAAATTAAGCTGAAGTATGGTCGGATTGCGTTCACGGTTGACTATGTGGAAGTTACTGACGATGGTCGGCACTCATCGATCTTAATGCGCCGACATCGGACGGGGAGGCCGACTAAGACGGAAGACAAACCGATTTATGCCTTGTATCTGGCAACGATGCAGCAAGTAAATAAGGGGCGGAAGACGAAGCTAGAAGTTCTCTTCCTCTCTACGAATGAAACTAAAGAAATAATATTGAAGCCACAAAAAATAGATACCGACCTAAAAAAGTATGACAACGCGATGATTGGAATACTGACCAATCAATTCGAACCAGATCCCGACGAGCGAAAATGTCCTCGCTGTCCGCATTACTTCATCTGCCCAGCGGCTGAAGACACGATGTCTCTTCACGACCTCAAGTAATCGCATTCACTTTCTAAATCCACAGCGGCTCTTCCGGTCTAACGACAGCACGCGTATTGATGGCCCTGTCAGCCAAAATGCTGACATCGATACGGCGCCATCGAACAGCAGGCTCCAATTTTGTTTGCGCAGTAATGCGCGACGTACGAGGTAAACCTAATGAACGATCAAATTGAAATATTTCTTCAGGGCGAGGGAATTCGCGAGGTAACCCTGATTCGAGTTCCGGCTGATTCCACAGTGCGTGAACTCATCAAATACGCAAAAACACAAGCTGGAATCGCAGCCGGTGAGGAAGATCTCGTTGTTCTTCTCGAGGATCAGGATGAACCGTTGCGCTTGGATGCGAAAGTGAAGGATGTCGGCATATCTCATCGTCATCGCATTCACTTTCACCGCTGTCGGCAGGTGAAGGTGTCGGTGAATTTCAACCAGGCCACCAAAGAAAGGTCATTCCCTCCTTCGACCACAATCAAAAGAATCAAGAAGTGGGCAGACGATCAGTTTGAGTTAAAAGGTGTCGACGCAACAGAGCACGCGCTGCAGGTTTGCGGAACCAACAACCGGCCCGATCTCGATGCACATGTTGGCACTCTCGTGCAGCACCCACAATGTCAGATTTGCTTCGACCTGGTGCCAAAGAAACGAGTTGAAGGGTGAAATCGCGATGACACCAGCAGAAAAGGTTTTTCGCGAACATCTTGCGGGAGGGCCATTTCAAAGTGGTGTAGACCGGGGCCGCTGGCGTTTGGTCTCCGTCACTTGGCCCTGTGCCGTAATTGCGGTCAGTGCCGCCGAGCGAACGAATGGACCAGCTGAGTACGCATTTCGATTCGAGCTGAGCAACTATCCAGTCACGCTGCCGACGGCACAGCCCTGGAACGAAAAGGAGAACGCGCCATTAGCCGCACCATCTTGGCCAGGCGGAACAGGACGCGTCGCCCACGCTTTTAATCCGGGTTACAAAGGTGGTTCTTGTCTATATCTCCCTTGCGACCGAAGTTCAATTGAGGGCCACGATGCATGGCGAAGCCAGCACCCGGAAATGATCTGGGATCCTAAGGGTGACATTACGCAGTATTTGAGGATCATTCATGACCTTCTCCATTCGGAAAACTATAAGGGACTTCATCGCGCCTGAGCACCGGTTGAGTTGTTCAACTCGACTCTGGAAAGCAGGGCTTGCAGAGTTACGAAGGCGCACTGAAGGAGTGCATGAGAGCGGGGCATTTTTATTGGGAGTGCGGGAAGGTAAACGCCGTCGTATAACGCGCTTTGCTTACTACGACGATTTGGATCCGCATTCATTGAAGACCGGAATCGTTGTCTTCGACGGCGCCGGATACGGACCATTGTGGAAGTTGTGTCGCGAGACGGGCCTCGCGGTTGTTGCCGATGTCCATGTTCATGGGGGAGCAGCTCTGCAAAGTAATAGCGATCGTGAAAACCCGATGATTGCACAGGCGGGCCACATCGCATTAATTCTCCCGGCACTCGTTGAGCGTGTATTTTGGGCGCAGGAACTGGGAATTTACGAGTATCAAGGAAATCACCAATGGAAAGAGTGGCTCGGCAAAAAAGGTCAAGACTTCTTTTACATTGGATTCTGGTAATAGGAAGGAAGCATGTTGAACGCAGCACAAATTGGTAATGAGCTTAATCGTTCAGTGAAACTAGCCATCGATAGTGGCGAAGCACGTTCCATCGAGGAAGCTCAAAGAATCTTTCAGGGATACAAGTTATCCATTGTTGTAGGACCAGATCTAGCCTTTTCTGCTACAAAGCAGGCAGCACTCTTAACGGCCGTTAATACTGGCCGGCGCTGTTTCCTTGGTGGCGTAGAAGTTCGAGAGTGTCCTGACGCCGAATTAGTGGTCCCCTTGCTTAATTGCAGATCAGTACCCGAAGCAGTAGTTCAACTTGGGGGGACCTTGGTTAGTAAAATTACCGATGAGATTCCGCAGATTGTGATCGGAGATGGAAGTCTGACGAATGCTCAGGCTGAGTTTTGTTTGCGTGCCACGTTCGATGGCTGGCGGGGTGGTGTTGTACCTATTACCGAAACGACACGGCTTGATGAGAATCAGGAGTTCACGCCGGCCGGGATTATGTGCGGAGCGCTGGCGGTTTCAGAAGCCTTTCAATACGTGCGAGGACGTAACGCCCTCGCCGGACGTCGTTCGTTTGGATTGTCCCTGTGGGAGCCAGATAGTATGCGTTCATGGCTTGACAACCCGGAGTCTGGTCCCAACTTAGAGGTGTTACCCTCAAGCCTATGGTTGATCGGTCTTGGTCACTTGGGACAAGCGTATTTATGGACTTTGGGATCGTTGCCTTACCGAGATCCCGTGGCGCTACAACTGGTACTGCAAGATTATGACCGGTTGGTAAAGGCGAATGACAGTACCTCCCTCTTAACAAATCTGTCGCTAGTAGGGCAGCTTAAGACTCGTGCAATGGCCCAATGGTGTGAGCAACGCGGCTTTCGCACTCGTTTGGTTGAGCGTCGTTTTGGCGGCGACTTCAAAATAAATGATGAAGAGCCGCAAGTCGCTCTCTGTGGCGTTGACAACGAATCTGCTCGCGCTGCTTTGGAGGACGTCGGCTTCGCGCAGGTAATCGAAGCTGGCCTAGGTAAAGGCGACGAGGAGTATTTGGCGGTCCAGATGCACAGTTTGCCAGGAGAACGATACGCGCGTTCGCTCTGGTCGAAGAACAATGATGTCGACGTATCGGAGACTTCTAATGAACAACCGGCTTATCAGGCGCTGAGCGATGCAGGCATCGACCAATGCGGTCTGACGCTCTTAGCCAATCGGTCGGTTGGTGCCTCCTTCGTAGGAACGGTCACAGCGACACTAGTCGTTGCTGAACTGTTGAGGATGGCAATGAGTGAACATCGATATGGCGTGATTGATGGTAGTTTACGATCAGCCGAAAGCTTCGACTTTGTGAGAAGTGAGAATCTATCAAGTCGTCCTTTTAATCCGGGCATAACTGAAGCCATCGATCATGATCTATCAAAGAAAATATTAGCTGCTTAAATCAATTTCTCTGGCGAAGAAACCAAAGGGCGATGAATGGAAAAAACATGCGACCATTGGAGTTCTGCTGGATGCGCAGCGGCACTTTTGCTGTCGGAACGATCAATCTGGTGGCAAGCAGAAGATGACACAGGAAGTTAATTGTTTGATTGGCATAACATTCGGAATGTTTTCGAGTAATTGGGAAAGGGATTGATCGCATGGACATCTTGTCCTGTAAGCTGAGCCATGACGGCGCCATCGCGAACCTACGAGATGACGAATTGGTTTTCTCGATAGAAGCCGAGAAAAACTCGAGCTTCAGGCACTCCGATCTTTCCTTCAGCGAATTGGTCAATGTCTTTAGTGTGATCGAAACTATCCCGGACGTATTTTGCTTGAGTGGATGGTGGCCACCGGACGGTCATGCTAATAGCAGCCCACAAATGGCGGGATATCGCGGCTTATCTGAAGGAGCCATCATAACGAGCGAGCGTCGCTTCCTCGGAAAGAAAGTTCGGTACTTTTCCTCCTCCCATGAGCGTTCGCATTTGATGTGTGCCTATGGAATGTCGGAATTGCCGAAAGGTACTCCTAGCTACGCGCTGGTTTGGGAGGGGGTCATAGGCTCTTTCTACGAGATCGACTCGGCCCTGAATATCACATTGCTCGCCGATGTGATGAGCGAACCGGGCCACCGCTACGCCTTGCTTTATGGCTTTGCCGATCCAACCTTCGCGAAGACGTCCGGATTCTCTAGGCTATCAGACGCGGGCAAACTGATGGCGCTTGCAGCGTACTCAAACCGTCGGAAGCCGACGGCGGAAGAGGAGCGACTCACCAATTTCCTGCTCCAGGGAACCAGTCACCTAGAACCAAAGGCATGCGAGGCCCTAAGGGAGAGCCAATATTACAATATCGGACATGATGATAATGAGTTCAGGAACTTCGCCGGGATCTTCCATGACAAAATATTCGATATTTTTTATCAGTATGCAAAAGCGAATATGAAGAAGCGGTTGCCGCTTCTGATATCTGGCGGGTGCGGATTGAATTGCGATTGGAACACTAGATGGTTGGATTCTGGACTTTTTTCGTCGGTTTTCGTGCCCCCAGTCGCGAACGATAGCGGCGCCGCAATTGGCACGGCTATCGACGCCCGGTACTACTATACGAGAGATCCGAAGATAAATTGGAGTGTCTATGCCGGGCTTGAATTTGTCCTGGGTGATGGTTTCGATTCGGATTTGTATGATGTTTATGAGGCGACTGCTGACACCGTTTCATCTCTCCTCGCCGATGACCTAGTTCTGGGATGGGTTCAAGGCAAGTTCGAAATCGGCCCGCGTGCGTTGGGCAACCGCTCGATTCTCGCGGCTCCGTTCAGTGAGAGCACTAGGGTTAGGCTTAATGAGATCAAGGGACGCGAACAGTTCCGCCCTATAGCACCGGTATGCCTTGAAGAGGATGCCCTCCTATTCTTCGGTTGGAGTCGGCCGAGTCCCCACATGCTTTACACACAAAAGGTAATGACAGATGCGCTCCGAGCCGTCACGCATGTGGATGGTACAGCACGTATCCAAACAGTGTCGCGTTATTCCAACGCGCCTCTTTACGACCTTCTTGTCGCCTTCAAGGCCCGCACCGGCTACGGTGTATTGTGCAATACTTCGCTGAATTTCAACGGACGCGGATTTATAAACAATATCGGAGACCTCAGCAAATACGTCCTTCAACGTAAGTTGGACCGGTTCGTGGTCGCAGATAAGTGTTACTTGCGTAGGGACTCGCAGTTTCATAATAGTCCGCACAATTGATGGGCCATGGAGATGTCGACTATTGATTTGCGCAATCGCGGTAAACCAACGGTCTTATCATATTGTACTGGTGGTGAGGTATTCTGCTCGTCAATGCTTCTCAAGTCTGCAATCTCACGCTCGGAAGACGACCTCTTTCGGTCTCACTTCGTTCGCGATCTAGTGCAGTGTTCAATGAGTGCCGAACCGCACGCCTCTTACCCGTCCAGCAAGTCAGTTCCAAAAACGATAATACAGTTCTGGGATAACCCGGTGGCAATTCCGAACGACGTCTCTCGCTGTATGGAGTCTTGGCATCAAGTTCGGCACGAAGGATTTTCGCTCACATGTTTTGACGACTCATCAGCCCGACGCTTCATCGCTAACAACTTGGAGTCCCGTCATGTTCGAGCGCTAGATGCTTGCTATCACCCTGCAATGCGATCCGATTACTTTCGGTTGTGTTTCATCGGGTTGTTCGGCGGGTGTTACATAGACGCTGACGACGCTTACAGTGGTGAAGCTCTGGGTCCAGTGTTTGCCGATGGACGATTAAAACTGCATCCACTCTGCTACGACGCATTGTCTGGCGGAATGGTACCGCAAAATGTATTTACTAAACGCGGCGCTAACTCGCAAAATTGGATCTTCTACTTCAATAACAATCCACTAATCGCTCCGCCACAACATCCGATCGTCCTCCGCGCATTAGAGCGATCTACGTCTATACTTAATGAAATGACTAGCGACGACCTCCCTGAAATTCAGTCTACAACCGGTCCAGGTAATCTCACAGCCAGCGTTGTTGCGCACGCGATGATCTGTCGCGGGTCCAACTTGGGTGCGCTGATGACCATGCTGGACTGGGAGCGATTTGCAACCACAGTGTGGCCACTTAGCTACCGTATCGATGCTAGGAACTGGCGGCTATCGAACAAACAGCCCTTCACCCCACTGCGTTGAAGCATTGTATCGTCTCGGTGCCTTTTCGAACCCTCAATGAACCTTTTTCAGAATTCGAACAAGTATTTTCGACTGGCCTATCGTGCAGCGCTATGGACCAGACACGTTTTGGGAAAGCAACAGTGCCGAGTGTTTGGAGAACCAAGACACGCGCCAACTAAGGCGGCGGTCGGTCGGATATTTGTGATCAATCTAGACCGGCAGCCGCATCGATGGCACAGGATGGTCGATGAACTGAATCGGGTACTCGACGCTTCCGGTCTGCCACTTACGCACCGAACGACTCGGGTGTCGGCAGTAGACGCGCGTGAGGATCATGACCACGCCCGAGAAGGACTAGTTGAAACCACTTATACTCTCGGCGACCAATTGTTTGTTGACCCTCATCCTCTCGCTTGTCCAGACAAACTTAACCTCGACCAGCGTATTGAGATGACTCCCGAGGAAATCGCGGTCGCATGCTCCCATATCGATGTGTGGCGCCGAATTGCATCGGGACCTGACGGGTACGCGCTGGTGCTTGAAGATGATGTTTGGTTTGATCCCAGATTTGCAACCTTACTGAAAAGGGTATGGTCGGAATTGCATTCCGCTGATACCGATGCCTCAGCGTTTGACGTTTTGTATGTGTCATACCAAGAGGTGGACTATGGCGCCGAAAAAGTTTGGGTGTCCAAGTCTTTGTTCTCACCATTTCGGGGCCTTTGGCACATGTCTGGCTATGTCCTTTCCCAGGGCGGAGCGGAAAAGCTCCTAAGCTTTCTTCCTGTTCGGGGTCCGGTCGACCTTTGGATGAACCACCGGTTCGATCGCTTGAGAGTGTACGGAACAGCGAAACCGATCATCAGGCAGCGGCAAGACGAGAAATCTACCAACTCATATTCCGTGCTTCCGGTTCTCTCTCGCGTTGGCGTCATCAACACCGAGAAGCCAGGATTATTCTTGGGACGTCCTGAACTTAAGCCGATTTTCGCGATTGGTGATAGTTATACGGGGTTGTCGTCGCTAGCAATGGGTCTTTCGATGCTCGGATATCGATGTTGTAGCGACGTCGACGGGCTACCTGACATCGAAATGGAGCGTTTACTAATGGGCAATCCCGACCGCGTATTTGACGCTTACGTCAATGTTGGCGGATTGGACGAGCACCTCGGGAAGCTTGCTTACTTGTATCCGGAGAGCCGTTTGATTGTGACCGTTGCCAGCTCTGCGATCACCGAGCGGGGCGAACTATATGGCATGAGTTCATCTGGAGGTCATGTCGAAAAGATCTATGGGGATGCACTGAACTCTGACGCTGGAATCGGCGCATGGCGCGACAGAGTTCTAGTTCTACCCTTTGGGTCACCGATAGTTTGGAAGCCGCTGTGTCAGTTCCTTCGGTGCGTGCCGCCGCCGGCATCCTACCCATATTGTGAGGATTTGGGCCAGCGGTCCATGGCTATCTCTGATGATAGAACTCTTGCATCGTCACTGGGGCGTAATGGCAAGATGCCATTTGACGAGTCGCCATGGGTCGCTTCGCCGCTCGCGTCTTGGCGAGGTGTCCCTTTAGCATCAGTAGTAGCGGACATAGAGCTCGACAGCAAGATCGTCGGTGTATTCGATGACTTCAGCAAATCGGATTTCTCTTTGTGGAAGCTGAGGGACGACACATTTCCAGGGAATCTAGCTCTTTTCAGGCCATCGAACTTCATTCCTGCTGCTTGCGAGCCTGCTCAGTTGGTTCTTCGCCAAGACAATATCGGTGTTCGGAAGTACAGCTCGGCGGCTCTGCATACGCGCGCCAGCTTTCTCTACGGACGTTTCGAAGTGATTCTGAGGCCGTCGCGAGTGCCCGGAGTGGTGACCGGGGTGTTTCTCCATCGTAACTCTCCGCGACAGGAGATTGACATCGAGTTTGTCGGCAAACGTTCGCGGCAAATGCTGACGAACGTGTTCTACAACCCTGGAAGCGAGGGGGCTAGATTCGATTACGGTTACCGCGGCACACCGATTTTCATTGACCTCGGCTTTGACGCCGCGGACGACTATCACCACTATGCGATCGAATGGCTACCAAATGAACTGCGCTGGTATGTAGATGGCGATCTTGTCCATCGAAGAGTGAATTGGGAACCCACGCCTATCCCACACCTTCCGATGCAATTCCATCTAAACCTATGGCCGTCGCGCTCGACCGAACTTGCAGGAAGACTTAGATCTCGCTATCTGCCGACTTCCTGCAGCCTGAGGTCGGTGAGACTGAGACCAGTGACTACTGTAGTGGAAGCTGAACCTATTGTCCGAGAGGCTTCGGACGCTCTTGGTGATCCACGGTTGTTATCCGCTTGGAATTGAGAGCAGCGGCCATCCCCCTATGCCCACGTCAACGATGCTAGTGCATACGACAACGCATCCTGGTGGTGCCAGCCCATTGTTCGCGGACGCGAGTGAAGTTGGTCCGCTGTTGGATTCCAATCCAGTGACATCCCGGAGCGTAAACAAGAATCAAGGATCGAAATCAGGCGACCAGACGCATCGAAGGCATTCTCGGGGCAATCGATAATCTAATTTTTTGCTTCTCCGCGTTAGTCGCAGGAAGAATCCAAATGGATTCTAAGGAGCGTTAGCTCCTTGTCTACTGCCTAGCCGAAGCGAGGACGGTAGTCAACGGCGAAGCGAGCGAAGCGAGCGAAGTTCATCGAGCGCAGCGAGACCGTTGACGACCGCCGCAGCGGAGGCTACCGCTCGTGTGCGAAGTCCGCAGGCACGCCGAACAACTAAGATGTCTGACGGCTGACGCAGGAAGAGTCCAGGTAGCGCTTGCTTGGATCGCAAAGGTTCGGAGTTATTGAATTATTAACGGAAGCGAATCTGTGAGTTCAACGTCGACTCTGCCGTGTCGACTGCCGGTGGAAAGTTAATACGGGTGAAACCGATCGCAGTGCTGTTGCGGAAATCAAATTGTTAGTTCGAGTTCGTCGTCGATGATCTGTTCAACGGCAACTCCTGCGAGGCGGGCGTAGGCGAGCAGGATGGCGAGCGGCAGTTCGTTCTTGTCGAGTTCGTACTTGGAAATAGTCGTATGGTCGATCAAAGCTTGAACACCAAGTTGTCTGACCAACTCTCCTTGAGACACTCCCAAGCTGCGCCGGATTTGCAGGAGCTTCTTTGCAAGATGTTTCGGACGAGGCCGCGAGTGTCCCATAGTTTTCAGCTTTCGGTGAAAAAGGTTTTGTTTGTGCGAATGACTGGAGCGTCTACTGGGCGGCAGGCCCAGAAGAATCAGTGCAAATTATTCGCTGGTCGGATTACGGGTAGTCGAGAATCTGCGGATTGTGAAGCTCGTCTGCAAATTCTGCGATAAAGGCTTGCGCTTGTTCTGCATCCTTGAACATGAATCCCGTATTGAAGTCTGTAGAGAACAGGCTCGGAACGCCTGATACGTAACCTTGCAATGTCACTATTATTACCCCTGACTCCGTTTCTCCACCTGCCGCATCAATTCGCCTTAGACGTTCGAGCATTGCCTGATTGATCGCCTCAGCATAGAGTTCATCTGCCTTTGGAATGTGACCGACCTCTAACAGGTGAACGTTGGTGCCAAGAATAGCGAGCAAGGCTAGTCCAGCTCCGTCAGTTCCTATTTCGGCATCTTCTGGCACATCCATTAACCAGTCGAGCAGTTCATGTTTAGTCGTTGGCATCAGTTGCCTCTCTTTCTTCTCGCGCAGAAGAAATCGCGGTCCAATTCACTTCCAGTCGTCACCTGATACGAGTGGCTTATCTGCAAGCTGGACCGCGATTGTTCTCCAGGAACCTATTTGGCTTTTGCTTTCTCGATTAACGTGATCTCTTTGGTGAGTGCGTCACGAAAGCGTGTGAGAATGGCAATAAGCAAGTTGATTTTGGCCAGGGATCGACGACGCTCTCGCTTGGTGCCCAAAAAGAATTCAATCTGGACTCTCCGCCGACAGTCGGCAATGGTAAGCATGTTGTGACCCCACCTGTATTCGCCCTCGTTCGAGGATTCAACTTCAGCGAAGATATGCGACGTATAGCCGGTTGAGATAGGTGAGAGAAATGAACGCTTGCGAAGAGAGAAAACATTTTTCATGTTAGCAACCTCGGAGGAATAAATACGTGAAAACCTCCGTGTCTCTGTTCAAAACGATTGCAGTGTCGCGCCTATTGAGAGACAGGGAGGCTGGAATACGCCAAGAACGCAGCGTGTGGCTTATTTGGTCCAATGCATGAGCTTTGAGTTTATGGACCTGGGCCGGCGAAATCCCTTCTGCTAACGCTAACGCCAACTGAGTAGCTGACAATCACTTCCTCCCCAGCTGCGGGAGTTTGGTCAATAATCAATCCGGGTTGAACGGCCGGATCGTAACGTGTCGCTAATAGACGAATGTTCAAGTTGGCGGCGTGAAGCTTCCTCTCGGCGTCTTCATAGGTCAGTCCTTTGAGCAGTGGCACTTTGGTCTGAACTGGTCTAGACCGGCGCTCACGTTGGACGTCAATACTGAGGCCCAAAAGCGCAATTGCCGGTATAACGACGTACACCACGAGCGCCAGTGTCACAAGAAATCTGATAAGCAGTTTCTGTTTGCCTCGTACGGTGTAACCAACGAGGACGCCAAGTAAAAATCTCATTACGGCGGTTCCTTTCGGAGATCCTTAGTGAATCACCGACTCGTTAACCGCCTCTTTTTTCTTATTGCTTGAAGGGAGCGTTGAATGGACCAATGGTCAATCACAGGAATGAAGGCAGAATTGGAAAGTGTGAGCGAATTCTAAAAACGCAGGCCAAATTCAGGCCATCGTATTTTGGGACGCGAGTGTAAGTCTTTTAGATTCTTAGTTTGGGGGTGAACGGTCTTTTACTGAGCCAAGCGGGCAATCCTAATGAAATCGCAGTTTTCAAAGAGGTGGGACCAAATTTACCCCTATTCTTACCCCTCAGTCAATGTAGGTAGAAAAGCGCCATATAGTGTCGTGTCTCTAACGTTCTAACAATAAAATGATGGTCCTTTGGCAAAATTATTGAAGGTAATGATGCGAAGAAGACGGCCAAGCGCTGGCCCAACGAGCGCGTATTGTTCTGGAGAATGCCTGTTAGCGTCTATTCCATCGATGCCGACTGTGGGGCTCTATCTATGCGACGCATGCTGTCATTGTTACCAATGTGAGGGCCATTGGTTTGTCTTCAAGCAACAGCGCTTTGCGCCGTCAGTCTAACCTGATCGTCCACGCCGTTCTCGGCCCGCGTCGTTGCCGCTTTGCATTTGAGTACGACTGCCGTTAGATCGTCTTTCTGTTCCGTGCCCTGACAGAAATCTTCGACCGAAAATCGCAATCTTGAGATCACTTCTTCGGCGCTACAGTCGTGCGACTGAAGTATCACCGATTCCAGTCTGTACAATCCAAACTCTTCCCCATCCGGGTTCTCCCATTCATAAAACCCATCTGTCACCAGGACAATCATGTCGTTCGGCGCGAGCCGTCTGACGAGCGCTTTCTCGTAACTGACTCCCGCAATCATTCCGAGCGGAATTCCCTGAGCCTCGAGATTTTCCACTTCGTGTGTATCGTGCTTGTATAAGAGAATTGGACCATGACCAGCCGACAGCACTTCCACTTCAGACGTTGTTGGATCGAGTAAGATCAGTGCGAACGTTACAAACCGGTTTGCAGATAGATCGTCAGCCAGCAAGCGATTAAGTCGATCGAGCACCTGATGGTGTTCATCGTCAATGACGAGGTTGGCGCGCGCATAAGCACGGCATAGAGCACTAACCAGCGCCGGACCAATACCGTGACCAGTTGCATCGCCAAGGCTGATAGCAAGACGACCGTCCGGTAGCGATTGCCAGTCGAAGTAGTCGCCTCCCGTTTCATCGGCAGGCTCATTCCATCCTGCAACATCGAAGTTTTCCAGAGTTGGTGACTGAGCGGGAAGCAGATCCTGTTGGATCGATCTCGCGATGTCGAGATCATGATTAACCTGGTCGAGCTTGCTCTTCAGTTCGGCTTCGCGGAGGGCCGCAGCGACGTGGGTTCGAATCCGGCCGGCGACAATGGCGGCGAGAATGCCACCCGTCAAGATCACGCCGGCGTAGATGAAGTAAACAGTCAGAGGAAGAGCATCTGACTGAG
>Ga0157375_10000576_pt1 | contig 32915 bp, 31 predicted proteins | sample M35metaG_FD_115311 | JGI IMG/M metagenome (GOLD analysis project Ga0157375, IMG submission 115311) | Miscanthus rhizosphere microbial communities from Kellogg Biological Station, Michigan, USA - M3-5 metaG | ecosystem: Host-associated > Plants > Roots > Rhizosphere > Soil | place: USA: Michigan... | reverse complement strand
TGGCGATGCCAACCGACCCGCTCTCTTGCTGGCCGCTGTAGAGACGATAAGGAAACGCGTTGTCCGCGCTGACGTGATAAAGCTGCGCAGTCGACTGGTTGTACCACGAACTCCAGCTGGCGCCGCCGTTCACTGTGACGATCGCGCCCTGGTCGCTCGCGAGCAGGATGATCTTGGAATCGTTAGGATTGATCCAGACGTTCTGATAATCGTCCCCGCCAGGCGCGCCGCGCCAGCCATCCCAGGTCTTGCCGCCGTCGCTTGATTTCCAACAGACCACGCTCGCTGCATAAACAATTTTTGGGTCTTGGGGATCGATCCGCAGCACCGGCAAATCACCGCCGCCGATGCGCGCGCCCGGGCGTTCGTCGATCGTCGCCGGGGTCCAGGTTTCGCCCGCATCTTCGGAGCGATAAATTTTTCCGGCATCGAGTGTGGCGACGGCGGCAAGGAGCGTGTTCGGCGCGCTCGGTGCGATTGCGAGCTGCGCCTGCACGATTTCGTTAGGCAAACCTTGCCTCAGCGGCTGCCAGGTCTGGCCGCCGTCGCTCGATTTGAAAATGCCGCCATTGGTTCCCTTCCATTCCGCGTTTTCCCACGGGCCTTCGCGCGCTTCCCAGAGCGACGCGTAGGCAATCTGGGGATTGGTCGGATCGAACTGCACATCGGCCGCGCCGGTGTTTTCGTCCTTGTAAAGTGTCTTCGAAAACGTCTGCCCCCCATCGCGCGAAAGGAATATGCCGCGCTCCTCGTTAGGCCCGTAAGGATGCCCGGGGGCGGCAACGAGCAAATGTGCGGGATCATGGGGGTCGACCGCGATCTGCGCGATTTGCTGGGCGTCGCGCAAACCCAGATGCGTCCAGGTCTTGCCCGCGTCGGTCGATTTATAGATGCCGTCGCCGACTGAGAGATCGGGGCGATGCAGTCCTTCGCCGCTGCCGACGTAAATGACGTTTGGATCGGAAACCGCCACCGCCAGCGCGCCGACCGAGCCGGTTGCCTGATCATCGAAAATCGGTTGCCAGGTACACCCGTAATCGTTGCTCTTGAACACGCCGCCGTTGACCTGCGCAAAATAGAAAACGTTAGGCTGCGACGGCACGCCAGCGATGGCGCGCACCCTCCCGCCGCGATAGGGGCCGATGTTGCGCCAGCGCAGGAGATTGGAAAAGTCCGGAGCCGCCAGGGCACTGAGGTGAAGGGAAAGGATAAAAAATGAGGCAACGCGCACTTTCACGCCCGCACGATAGACGACTCCGCGCGTCGCTCCACCTCTGGGCAGCGCACTCGTCCCGAGTGCGTCGCGGTGTTCCACCGTGACGAACTTTTGCGAGGCTGGCGATCGCGCAGATCGCGCGCGTCAGGAAGTTCGCGACAGTGGGACACCGTCGCAGCACTAAGAGACGATTGCGCTACCCAGGCGCAGGCGTCGCCGCCGCCGCCGGTTTCTTTTTCTCCGCCGCTGCGGCCAGCGCCGCATCGACCGCTTCAGCTTCGAGCGGATGAATGCGGTGGTAGTAATCGTTTGATTTCGCCAGATCGTTTTTCTTCATGAGAAGCGCATCGAAGCGCTCGCGCCGGCTCAGCTCGAAAACTTTGTCCATCTTGATCGCCTCGAACGGGCAGACCTCGACGCAAATCTGGCAACTCATGCAGACTGAGATATCGATGTCGAAGATCGCCGGATAGAACTGCGGCTTGCCGGTGTAGTCCGGTTTCTTGTCCTTGCTCTTGACTATGTAGATGCATTGCGGCGGGCACTCCTTCTCGCAGATCTGGCAGGCGACGCAACGCAGACCGGCTTCGGCATCATTCGTGTCGTAGACGAGGAACGGGAAATTGCGCGAGTTTTCCGGCAACGGCGTGCGTTCCTCGGGATATTGCACCGTCGTCAGGCGATCCTTCTCGAAATAACTCCCGAGGAAGTTCCGTCCCGTGACTGCCATGCCCTTGAGTATTCCTGAACCGATCATCGGTGTGAGTTCCTAAACTCGCGGCGTCTTCCCGCGCAACCCATCTTGCACGTGCGGCGCGCGCTCTGTCAACGGGCCGCCTTTTTCCGGTTCGCCGATGTCTGCACTTCGAAGCAGCACTGGGGGGAGGATTCGCGTTTGCAGACCTGGCGGACCGGTAGGCCGATGATCTGGGTGAGGAGCGCCTCGAGCATGCCGCACACTTCCCCATGATTCGCCGTCACCTCCGCGAGGGGACAACCCGCTCCCCGGATAATTGTCTTGCCCTGCTCCCGCGCAACGCGCGCTTGCCCGCCGAGGTTTTCAATGGCTTGCAACGCGCCCTCGAGTCGGGCTTCGAGTGACAAATATTCGCCCGGCGTGTGGGAGGCGGCGAGGTGGCGGCCGACCTTCTGTAACGCGGCTTTGATTTTCTGGATTTCAAAGTCGTCTTTCAAAACGGCCAGCAAATCGTCGAGCACCGCAGCGTAAGCCTTGGGAAAAAGCTGGTCGGCCTCAGCCGTCAGCTCGTACGAGTAATGGGGTTTTCGAAAACCGGCGCGCGCGCCGCTCTGAAGCACAAGCCCATCACGCTCCAGCGTGGCGAGATGGGCCCGGACGGCGTTGTCGGTCAGGCCGACGGCGACGGCCAACTCCGCCACGGTGCTAGGTTTTTCGCGCAGCAGAAGGATGATCCGGCCTCGGGTGCTCTGCAGGAAACGGCGGGTAAAGCGAAGGTTTTTCACCGGCCACAAAAGTAGCGGCCTTCGAAAAATAAGCAAATAAATCAATATAATCATTGACTTATTAAAGGGTATGGCTAAACTGGCCGCATGAATTCATCCATCAACAACGCCCCGGCCCGCCAGGCCTACACCATCCTGCATCTTGCTTTTGTCGTCGCCCCGATCCTCGCCGGAGCTGACAAATTCTTCCATCTCCTCGTCAACTGGGACCAGTACGTGCCGGCTTTCGTCGCTCGACTCTCGCCCCTCAGCGTGCACCAGCTCATGCTGGTGGTCGGCGTCATCGAAATCGTCGCCGGCCTCGGCGTGGCCTGGAAGCCGCGCATTTTCGCCTATGTCGTAGCCGCGTGGCTGCTAGTAATCATCGGCAATCTCTTGCTCATCCCCGGTTACTTCGATGTCGCTCTGCGCGATTTCGGACTATTCCTGGCCGCGCTCGCCCTCGCCCGCCTGAGCCAGCAATTCTCCTCCGCTGCGACCGCCTGATTGAAGATATTCCTACCCAACCGGAAGCGGCCTAACGGAAAAGGGAGAGTCCCCGCCCACCAAAGCCATAGATTTGTCCAAGCATGAGCGCTGAAAACGAAACGCCGCCTAACCGACTGGAACAGCTCAAGCAGTTCACGACGATTGTCGCCGATACGAGCGATCTCGAATCGATCGGCGAATTCAAACCGCAGGATGCCACAACCAACCCGAGCCTGGTCTACGCTGCGGCCCAGCAGGGCAAGTATCGCTACCTGATCGAGGAGGTTCTGGCTGAACGCAAAGACTCAGGCCTCGCGGGCACGAAGCAAATCGACGACATCGCCGATTACCTTCTCGTGCGCTTCGGTTGCGCCCTGCTCGAACTCTTACCCGGCCGGGTCTCGACGGAAACGGACGTCCGCTTTTCCTTTGATGTGCAGGGTGCGATCGAAAAGGCCCGGCGCCTGATCGCGCTCTATGAAGAAAAGGGGATCGGTAGGGAGCGTGTGCTGATCAAGATCGCGTCCACCTGGGAAGGCCTCCTGGCGGCAGAGCAACTGCAGAGAGAAGGCATCAAATGCAACATGACGCTGCTCTTCTCTCTTCCTCAGGCGGTGCGTGCCGCGGAGGCGAACGTGCAACTCATTTCTCCCTTTGTGGGCCGGATCTACGATTGGTTCAAGGCGGCGAAGAAACGCGATTACGCCGGCGCCGAAGATCCGGGAGTGCAATCGGTGCAGGAAATTTATACCTACTACAAACACTTCGGCATCGAGACTGAAGTGATGGGCGCGAGTTTTCGGAATGTCGGCGAAATTCTCGAACTGGCGGGTTGCGATCTTCTCACCATCAGTCCGCCACTAATGAAGGAGCTTGCGCAATCGCAAGATTGGATCGAGCGCAAGATGAGTCCGGAAAAAGCGCAGCACACAAACGTTCCTCGACTGGAACTGGACGAGAAGAAATTCCGCTACCTTCTAAACGAAGACGCGATGGCGACGGAGAAAACCGCGGAAGGAATTCGGAAGTTCGCGGCTGATATCGTCAAGCTGGAGAAATTTATCGCCAAGGAAATTGGCGTGTAATCTTCCTACACGCGGAGTCCCAATCGAATCTTATTTTCGCGCGCGCGCCATCAGGCCAGGGAGGAACGCGAGCAGTCCCGGGAAAATTTGCGCTCTCGTTAGGCGCATGTGCTTAGCGGTCAACTTCGCCCATCACGATGTCGATGCTGCCCAGGATGACCATGACATCGGCAACCGTGTGGCCAAGGCACATGTCCTCAAGAATCGTGAGGTTGACCAGGCTCGGTGGGCGCACCCGGTAGCGATACGGATTTCCCGTCCCGTCGCTGATCAGATAGAAGCCGAGCTCGCCCTTTGGCGCTTCGATGCGGCCGTAGGCTTCGCCGACCGGCGGCTTGAAGGCGCGGATTTTTACCTTCGGATTGATGATCGGGCCTTCCGGCAATTCGTCCATCGCCTGGTGCAGGATGCCAATGGTTTCGCGCAACTCGAGAACGCGCATCATGAGGCGATCGTAACAATCGCCGTGCTCGCCTAACGGGACCCGGAATTTGAAACGCGGATAAATTCCGTAGCCATCGACTTTGCGGATGTCGTAGTTCACGCCCGAGGCGCGCAGACCGGGGCCGGTAATGCCGGCGTTGACCGCGAGCGCGGCGGAAAGTTTCCCGACCTCCTGCGTGCGCGCCATAAGGATTTCATTTCCCGTGATCAATTCTTCGAATTCGTCGAGGAAACGCGGGAAGCCGTCCACGATCTGGCGCGCGCGCTCCATCCAGCCTGCGGGCAGATCGACCCGGCAACCGCCAAAGCGCATGTAGTCACACATCATGCGCGAGCCGGAGAGCGACTCGAAAAGATCGAGCACGCGCTCGCGCTCGCGGAACGCATACATGAGGGGCGTGCCCCACGCCCCCATGTCGCTGAGGAGAAAGCCGAGGAGCGAGGTGTGATTTACGAGGCGGGTCAGCTCGGCCAAAATGATGCGCAAATATTCGGCGCGCTCGGGGACTTCGATCCCGGCGAGTTTTTCAACACTGAGCGCGTAAGCCCAGTTGTTCGTCATCGAGCAAAAATAATCGAGTCGATCGGTGTAGGGCATCGAGCCGAGATAGCTCGTGTTCTCGCCGATCTTTTCGTGGTTGCGATGGAGATAACCAAAGACCGGCTTGAGTTTCCTAACGACTTCGCCTTCGAGTGCGACGTTCATGCGGAAGACGCCATGGGTCGACGGATGCTGCGGGCCCATCGAGACTTCGAGCAGTTCGCCGGCGAGATGGGAGCTCATTCCGCGCTGCGGGGATTCGGCGATTTCTGGCAAATCGGCGGTCATTTCAACAGTATTTCTAATCCGCGGCTAAATGTTCCGCGCCATCTTCCGCGGGACGCGGCGCATAATGTTGCTTCGCTTTTTCCAGCACCTCGTCATGCGGGGTCGGCTCATATTCATAGTCGTCCGGCTCGCGATAATCTTTTCGCATGGGGAAATCGGTGAACTCATCCCACATCAAAATGCGGCGCAGGTCGGGATGACCCTCGAAGTGAATGCCGTAGAGATCGTAGATTTCGCGCTCCTGAAATTCCGCGCTTCGCCAGACCGGGGTCAGTGACGGGAGCGGCGCGCCTTCCGCGCGGTCGCGCGTTCGCAGCCTAACGACAACCGGTCCGTGTTTATGCTCGATCGAGTAAACGTGGTAAACGGCCTCGAGATAGCCGGGGAAAAATTCTTCCTGTGTTTCCTCGATTTCTTTCTCCACCCCATCGACCAGTTTCTTCACTTTCACCTTTTTCTTCACCGTCCGATCGAGCCAATCGACCCCGGTGACGTTGGAGCAGTAATCCAGACGCAAAGCTGGATCGGCCCGAAGGAAATTCGCCACGGCGAATGCGTGTTCGTGATCGAGCAGGAGCGAAGGTTGCCCGGCGGGCCCGGGATTCGGCACGATCTCGAGGCGTGCTCCGGAAATCGCCTGCTCGGCCCGCGCCTTCATCTCCTCGATCGACTCCATCGTCAGGCGCGCTCGATCGCGGGCGGGTGGAAAACGTCGAGATTGGCGGGTGGTTCGAGGTCGTGAGCCCCGAAAGCCGGGACGGGATACTCGCTTGGCGTGTTTTCTTTGAGAAACTCCGCCTGGCTCGCACCGCTCAGTTTTTGGCCGTCGATCTTTCTCTGCAATTCCATGAAGGCATGGAGCAATGCCTCGGGACGCGGCGGACAGCCCGGGATGTAGACATCGACTGGAATGTAGCGATCGATGCCTTTGAGGACATTATAGCCCTGCTTGAATGGACCGCCGGAGATTGCGCACGCGCCCATTGAGATGACATATTTCGGATCGGGCATCTGGTTGTAGAGCCTAACGATTTGCGGCGCCATCTTCTTTGTCACGGTGCCGGCGACGATCATGAGATCCGCCTGGCGCGGCGAAGGGCGGAAGACTTCGCCGCCGAAGCGGGCGAGATCATAGCGCGAGGCGGCGGTCGCGATCATCTCGATCGCGCAACAGGCGAGGCCGAACTGGAGCGGCCAGATCGAGTTCTTGCGGCCCCAGTTGTAAAGCTCCTGCATGGAGGTCACCCAGATGCCCTGTTTTTGCAGTTCGCCCTTTAGACTTTCGTCGATCATTCAAATTTTCCTACTTCGTCCAATTTAGACAACCTTTGCCCCAGGCCCAAACCAGCCCCTCCAACAAGAGGAAAAGGAAAATCAAAATCGCGACGAAAGCACCAAAGGGCAACCCGGTGAAAGCGACCGCAAAAGGGATGAGGAAAATCGACTCCACGTCGAAGATGAGGAAGATGATGGCGTAGAGATAAAACTGCGACTGGAACTGGATCTGCGCCTCGCCTAACGACTCCACGCCGCATTCATAGGTCGCGTTCTTGGCCGGGCCCGGCTTGGGCGGCTGAAAGAATCTGCGCCACAGCCAGGCCAAAATCAGCGGCATGACCGGGAAGAAGAACGCAACGCCGCAAAAAACGACGAGGAAGAAATAGGGCGACGGAGTCATGCAGAAAAAAATCCGAAAGCTGAAACACGAACTAATTTCAAAACCCGACAACCGAAAGCGGCTGGCGTTCCCATTTCGTAATTCGAGATTTCAAATTGATTTCGGATTTCGACATTCGGCTTTCGAATTTCTGGCCGAAAGCCGTTCAGACCAACCCCTGATCCATCATCGCGTTCGCGACTTTGAGGAAGCCGGCAATATTTGCGCCGTTCACGTAGTTGCCGGGCGTGCCAAAGCGTTCCGCGGTCGCGCGACAGGTTTTGTGAATCGCTTTCATGATGCCCTGCAGGCGCGCGTCGACTTCCTCGCGCGTCCACGAGATGCGCATGCTGTTTTGCGCCATCTCCAGGCCGGAAGTCGCGACCCCGCCAGCATTGGCCGCTTTGCCCGGACCGAAAAGAATTCCGGCGTCGAGGAACTGGCGCACCCCGCCGATCATGGTCGGCATGTTGGCGCCCTCGGAAACGACATAGACGCCGTTGCGAAGCAGGTTCTCCGCATCCTTCGCGCTGATCTCGTTTTGGGTCGCGCTCGGAAAGGCGCACTGCGCTTTGTGATCCCAGAGCGGGTTGTGATCGAGTGTGCCGTCGTCCGCGGTGTAGACAGCGCTCTTGAATTTGTCCGCATACTCGGAGATGCGACCGCGCCGCACATTTTTCAATTCCATGATGAAGGCGAGCTTTTCGCGGGTGATGCCGGCTTCGTCATAGATGTAGCCGGTGGAATCCGACAACGTGACCGGCTTGGCGCCGAGCTCGATCAGTTTCTCAACCGTGTACTGGGCGACGTTACCGCTTCCAGAGACGAGACAGACTTTGCCGGTCAAATCTTCGTTGCGCGTGTTTAGCATCTCGGCGGCGAAATAGACCGCGCCGTAGCCGGTCGCTTCGGGACGAATGAGCGAGCCGCCCCAGCCGATGCCTTTCCCGGTCAGCACGCCGCTGAATTCATTACGCAGCTTCTTGTACATCCCGAAGAGATAACCGATCTCGCGCGAGCCGACCCCGATGTCGCCTGCTGGGACGTCGCGATAGGGTCCGATGTGACGCGAGAGCTCGGACATGAATGCCTGGCAGAAATGCATGACCTCGTTGTCGCTTTTTCCCTTCGGATCGAAATCGGAGCCGCCTTTGCCGCCGCCCATTGGCAGTGTCGTCAGGCTATTTTTGAAGACCTGCTCGAAAGCGAGGAACTTGAGAATGCCGAGATTGACCGAGGGGTGAAAGCGCAGCCCGCCCTTGTAGGGCCCGATCGCGCTGTTCATCTCGACCCGAAAACCACGATTAATGTGAATGACGTTTTTGTCGTCCTGCCACGGCACCCGAAACATGATGACGCGTTCCGGCTCGATAATCCGCTCCAGCATTTTCGCCGCGCGGTACTCCGGGAGACGATCGAGGACCAGGACTAACGACTCGACCACCTCCTCGACTGCCTGATGAAACTCGATCTCCCCGGGATTCTTGGCTTTGACCCGCGCCATCAATTCCAAAACGTCATCTTTCATATGGATTTCGATTTTCAGCCTAACGACCAGACTTTGTCCCGCCGCTTTTTTCGTCACGAGCAATAGCCGCTCGGCGCGAAGAACGAAACAAAATTCAAAGTGGCCCGGTCTGCAAGAGCGCCCCCCGGCCCGATGTATTCCTGTCTTGCTTAAAAAAGCAGACCTCGCTTTCCTTCAACGCAACGTGCGCGGTTTTATCGATCAGATCTTCGTCAACGCGAAGCAACAGATCCTCTCCCTTGTCGCGGGAGCGCCTGATTGGCTCGGGCAGATCGTCTCCAGCCTGCTCAATATTACCGCACTCCTCGTTGTTTTTCTGACCCTTTTCGCGCTCGCCTCGGTCTGGGAAAGAAAAATTCTCGCCCGCATCCAGAACCGGCTCGGGCCCAATCGCGTCGGACCCTTCGGCCTGCTGCAACCGGCGGCCGATGGGATCAAAATGTTGATCAAGGAAGACATCGTGCCGGCGCGGGCGGACAAAGTGGTGCATTTTCTCGCCCCTATTTTGATCGCCGCCACGGCCGTGCTTGCCCTCGGCGTTATTCCCTACGGGCGCAACATGACGCCGTTTGCGATCGATGGCGGGATTCTCTTTTTCTTCGCCGTCGGCTCGACTACCGAGGTCAGTGTTTTCATGGCCGGCTGGGGGAGCAACAACAAGTTCTCCATGCTCGGGGCGATGCGGGCGATCGCGCAGATGGTTAGCTACGAGCTGCCGCTCATCATCACGGTCCTGCCGGTGGTGATGGTGGTCGGTTCGCTCACCCCCGATGCCATCGTCGCCGCGCAAGGCGGCTACTCGTTCGGGGTTTTGCCCCACTGGTTTGTTTTCACGCCCTGGGGAGCGGTGGCTTTCATTTTGTTTTTCGTTTCCGGTCTGGTGGAATCGAACCGCACTCCTTTTGATGTGCCGGAGGGCGAATCGGAAATTGTGGCCGGTCACATGACGGAATATTCCGGCTTCAAGTATGCCACTTTTTTCCTGGCGGAGTATTTTGGCATGTTCGCGGTTAGCGGAATGGCGATCACACTTTTCCTCGGCGGCTGGCATGCGCCGCTGCCATTTCTTGAATTTGTTCCGTCCTACGCCTGGTTTTTCGCCAAACTCGGGGTGCTGATTTTCGTCTTCATCTGGATCCGCGGAACCCTCCCGCGCATTCGGGTCGATCAGGTGATGAATTTTGCCTGGAAATTCATGCTACCAATGGCTTTTGCCTGCGTCATTGCGGCCGCGCTCTGGCATTACCAGGGACGACGTTGGGCCGGCGCGCTCTGGTCGTTAGGCTGGCTCGTCCTGGTTTATATGGCCCTTACCCGTTTTCTCGACGCAGGCCGGAAATTTGCCCCGCGCACCTATCGCTACGCCGAATGAGCAGCGTCGCTTTCATCGTTATCGCCATCCTCACCCTGGCCGCGGCGCTGGCTGCCGCCACCTTGCCGAAACTGATTCATGCCGCGCTTTGTTTCGCGCTCTCCTTTGTCGGGGTCGCGGCCTTTTACTTCTTGTTAGGCGCGGAGTTTGTCGGGTTGGTCCAGATCTTCGTTTACGTCGGCGCGGTCGCGGTTTTGATCGTTTTCACCATTCTGCTTACCCGGCACGACGTGGAAAAAGATCACGGCTTCAACTGGAGCGGTGTGGCTGTCACGCTCGCGGTCTTTGCCGGTTTGATCTGGGCTGTCTTGAAGTCGGGCAATCTTGCTCCGACCGCGGCGCCGGTCGCGCCGTTGACCGTCAAACAAATCGGCGAGTTGCTCATGACCGATTACGTCTGGCCTTTGCAATGTGTCGGAGTTTTGCTCACCGCCGCTCTGATCGGAGCGCTCGTTCTCGTGCTGGAGGAGAAACGATGAGCCTGCCCGGGATAAACCGTTGCCTAACCAAACCATGACTCCGACGCTCCAGTTTTTCCTCATCGTCTCGGCTGCGCTCTTTTGCATCGGCTTGCTCGCGGCGCTGAGCCGGCGGCACGCCATCTTCATTCTCATCGGGATCGAGATGATGCTCGCGGCGGCCGGCCTGAACTTTATCGCTTTCTGGCGCTTCGGGCCGCGACCGGCGCCGCCCACTGGCGTAATGGTGACGATCTTCGCGATCGCGATCGCGGCCGCCGAAGCGGCCGTCGGACTCGCGCTTGTCATCGCGGTTTACCGACATTATCGCACGACCAACGTCGATCAACTCGATCACCTCAAGGGATGAGCGACTGGATTGTTTCTCATCTCTGGTTGATTCCGGCTCTGCCGCTGATAATGTCGTTAGGCATTCTCGCCCTCGCCTCCCGCAATGCCGCCGCCGGGCTTGCGATCGTTGGACAGGCCGTCGCCCTCATCCTGTCGCTGGCTGCCTTTGTCGCAACCCTGGCGACTCCTGGCTACCGCGTTTTTCACAATTTTACCTGGTTCACTTTCGGCGAACAGGCGCTGCGGCTCGGCCTTGTTCTCGATCCGCTGGCTGCGGTCATGCTTGTCATGATCACGCTGGTCAGCCTTTGTATTTTCGTCTTCAGCGTTGGCTACATGGCCGCCGACCAGAATTTTACCCGCTTCTTCGCTTACCTCTCGTTTTTCTCCGCCGCCATGCTCGGGGTGGTGATCGCGAACAGCCTTTTGTTGCTTTTCGTTTGCTGGGAACTCGTTGGGCTCGCTTCCTATTTGTTGATCGGGTTCTGGATTCATAGACCGAGCGCGGCCGCCGCAGCGAAGAAGGCGTTCATCACCACGCGCATCGGCGATATCGGGTTCTTTCTCGCGATCCTCTGGCTTTATGGCCGCAGCGGCACGCTCCTCTTTTACGATGGCGGGAACGGCGCGCTGGAAAAAGCCGGCCTGGTTACGTTAGGCGCGAGCGCCACCTTCGTCGCCCTGCTTATCTTCTGCGGCGCGGTTGGGAAATCGGGCCAGTTCCCGCTCCACGTCTGGCTGCCCGACGCGATGGAAGGCCCTACGCCGGTAAGCGCGCTCATCCATGCCGCGACCATGGTAGCGGCCGGTGTTTTTCTGGTCGCGCGGGTTTATCCCATCTTTTCGTCAGGCGCAATCAATGGCGTGACGGCGCCGCTAACGGTCGTGGTCTGGATCGGTGTCGTGACCGCGCTCATCTCCGCACTGATTGCGCTCGCCCAGGCCGACATCAAACGCATTCTCGCCTACTCAACCGTCTCGCAGCTCGGTCTCATGATGGTGTCGTTAGGCGTAGGCGGGGTCGCGGCCGGGATCATGCACCTGCTCGCACACGGCTTTTTCAAGGCGCTGCTCTTTCTCGGTTCCGGCTCGATCATCCATGGTTGTCATGAGGAACAGGACATCCGCCGGATGGGTGGTTTGCGCGGCCTGATGCCGGTAACATTTCTGACCTACGCCATCGGCATGATGGCGCTCAGCGGAGTGCCGCTCTTCTTCTCCGGCGCCTGGACGAAAGAGGAAATCCTCCATGCCACTTCGCTCTGGTCGCCTTCGCGCGTTCCCCATTACCTGATGCTGGCCGGCGTCGTGCTAACCGCGCTCTACATGACGCGACAGATGGTCTACGTCTTTTTCGGCGAACGCCGCGCCGCCGCCCAGCACGCGCACGAAAGTCCGCCGGTCATGACCGGGCCGCTGGTCGTGCTCGCGTTTTGCGCGATCATTTTCAGCGTCGTCCTGACGCCGGCCTGGCCATGGCTGCACGATTATTTGTCGGGAGAGCGCGCCCACTACGATCTCTCGCAGCTCATACAGCCTGGGCTTTACCTGGCGCTGGCCTTGGTCGCGCTCGGCATTGGCCTCGGCGTTTTGTTTTATCGCGGGTCGGGAGCGAGCGATCCACTCGAACACGCGCAGCCGGCGTTGTTCCGTTTTCTCGCGAACCGAATGTGGCTCGATGAATTTTACGACGGGACGATTCTGCTCTTCGCTCGGTTCGCGGCGCGGTTGTCTGATTTTCTCGACCGCTACTTCTGGGACGGCCTGGTGCGCTTGTTCGCCGGGATCGGCCAGCTCTTTGCCGGCCTAACGAAAAGTTTTGACGAACGCGCCATCAACGCCGGCGTGAACGACGCCACCGGCGCGGCGCGTGGTCTGGGCCGGGTCCTGTCCGGTTGGCAATCGGGCCAGGTCCAAACGTATCTCAGCGCCATCGCCCTCGGCATGCTCGCACTCCTTCTTTTCTACGCATGGCTCACCTGATCACGGGACTGATTTTCCTCCCCATCCTCGGCGCGCTCTTTGTCGGCGCGCTGCCACGGTTGCTGGCGCGCGCGGTGGCGCTGGGGTGCAGTTTCATGACGGCGCTGTTGGCCGGCGCGATGTGGTACCACTTTGATGCGAGCGCGGTTGGGTTGCAGATGGTGCAGCGCCATGTCTGGATTCCGGCAATCGGCGCGCAAGGTCTGCTGGGCGCGGATGGCTTGAGCCTGCTTCTCGTGCTCCTCACTTCTCTGGTTTTTCCCTTTGCCTTTTTTGCCGGGCGGATGAGCCGCGGCTTTTACGTGCTCATGCTGGTGATGCAGGCAGCGCTCTACGGCACGTTCACCGCGCAGAATTTTATCCTCTGGTTTCTCTTCTACGAGATGAGCCTGATCCCGGCTTTTCTCCTCATCAAAGTCTGGGGCGGCGAAAAACGTGATCGCGCCGCGACCAAGTTTTTCCTCTACACCTTCCTCGGCAGCGTCGCGATGCTGCTCTCGTTTCTCGGAATCTATTTCGTTAGGGGGACTTTTGACTTTGCCGAGCTAACCGCGCTCGGGAAAGGCGGACTGCTCACCGGCAATCTGCGCTGGTTCGCCTTTGCCGGAATCTTTCTCGGGCTGGCGGTAAAGGTGCCGCTTTTTCCCTTTCACACCTGGCTGCCGGACGCTTACGAAGCCGCGCCGACCGGCACAGCGATGGTGTTAACTGGAATCCTTTCGAAAATGGGGGTCTACGGTTTCATCCGCCTGCTCCTGCCGCTTTTCCCTAACGAAATCCGGATTGTCGGCCCATGGCTGCTTGGGCTGGCCGTTTGCTCGATTGTTTTCGCCTCCCTTGCTGCCTGGGCCCAGTCCGATTTGAAGCGAATGGTGGCCTACCTCTCGGTCAACCATCTTGGTTATTGCATGCTCGGCCTCTTTGCCATCACCGCGACCTCAACTGCGCCGGTGGCCGAAGTGCAGGCCGCGTTGAGTGGCGTTTTTCTGCAAATCTTCAATCACGGCCTGACCGCGGCGGCGCTCTTTTATTTCGTCGGGTTGCTCGAAGAACGGCGCGGGACGCGTGGATTGAACGATTTCGGAGGTTTGATGCAGCGCACGCCGCTGCTCTGTGGCTGGATGAGCGTGGCCATGTTTTCGTCGTTAGGCCTGCCCGGCTTGAACGGATTCGTAGGCGAATTTTTGATCTTCAAAGGATCCTTTGCTTTGGCCGCGGGGTACACGGCGCTCGCTGTCCTTGGGCTGCTCATCACCGCGATCGTTTTCCTGCGCGCGATGCAATTCCTGTTCAGCGGACCACTCGCGGAAAGTTGTGCCACTTTTCCCGATCTCCGTCTGGATGAGAAATGGGTCGTCGTCCCGGTTGCATTACTCATGTTCGCGGTCGGCATCTTCCCGCAATTCATCCTCAATCTCTTTAACTCCACCGTCGTGCAGATGACGCGGTTGTTAGGCTGAAATGAGCAAAGCGATCATTTCGACGAAGGAAATTGCGCGATCAATTCATTCTTTTCGCGGGCAAAAGGTGATGCTCGATCTTGATCTGGCCTCGCTTTACGGCGTTTCCACAGGTGCCTTGAATCGTGCGGTAAAGCGAAATGCGAGCCGCTTTCCCTCGGATTTCATGTTTCGCCTGTCGCCCGCCGAAACGGAAATCTTGAAATGCCAGTTTGGCATTTCAAGTTGGGGTGGCCGCCGCGGCTTTCCTTACGCTTTTACCGAGCAGGGCGTGGCGATGTTGTCGAGCGTATTGAAGAGCGACCGGGCAGTGAAGGTCAACATCGCGATCATGCGCGCGTTCGTGAAGTTGCGGGCTGCGCTGGAATCGAATCGCGCCTTGGCGCAAAAATTTCCCGAGCTCGAGAATCGGGTCGGGAGGCACGACGAGGAGATTGCGGCCATTATCGACGCCATTCGACGATTGATGTCGCCGCCGAAAAAGACGGGTCGCGAAATCGGATTTCATGTGCGGGAACCATCCCCGCGTTACGGGACGCGCCTACGCCGATGATGGCCTGGACAATTTACCTCTCTTTCGCTGGCGCGGTTCTTTTGCTTTTCCTGCCGCGCATTCTGGCGCGCTGGATTGCCCTCGCGACGACCGCGACTGGATTCGCGATCAGCCTGGCGGCGTTCTTCGCCAAAGGGACCGGCTTCGCTCATCTCACAACTATCATTCGCGTTCCGTGGGTGCCGGCGCTCGGGATGAATTATCACCTCGCGTTCGACGGTATCAGCCTCACGATGACGCTTGTCACCGGATTGACCGCAGTCTGCGCGGTCTTGTTTTCGTGGCACATCGAAGAACGGCCTAACGAATTCTTTTTCTGGCTGCTGCTCGTCGTGGGCGGCTCCTACGGCGTTTTTCTGAGTGCGGATCTCTTTCTTCTTTTCGTTTTCTACGAGCTGGTCATCGTTCCGAAATATTTCCTGATCGCGATCTGGGGTTCGACGAACAGGGAATACGGCGCGATGAAGCTGACGCTTTACTCGTTCTTCGGCGGCGCGCTCGTCTTCATCGGGATCCTGGCCGCGTACGTGACCGCCGGCTCGCTCGATCTGACGCAGCTCTCGCGCCTTCAATTTGCGCCGTCGCTGCAAGCCTGGGCGTTCCCGGTTCTGTTCCTCGGCTTCGCGGTTCTCGGCGGTGTGTGGCCGCTGCATACCTGGGCCCCGACCGGTCACGTGGCTGCGCCGACTGCCGGTTCGATGCTGCTGGCCGGGATCGTGATGAAGCTCGGCGCATACGGCGCGCTGCGCGTCGCGTTGAATCTCTTTCCGTTAGGCCTGGCGATGTGGAGCAAATGGATTGCCGTCCTCGCGGTTGTCGGGATCGTTTACGCGGCGGCCGTAGCGCTCCGTCAGAACGACCTCAAATTCGTCATCGGGTATTCAAGCGTGAGCCACATGGGGTTCGTCCTCCTCGGCCTGGCAACGGCGAGCGCACTCGGGGTCTCGGGCGCGGTCCTGCAAATGTTTTCCCACGGCGTCATTGGCGCGCTCCTCTTCGCCCTGGCCGGCGTGGTCTATCGCCGCACCCACACGCGCAACCTGAATGATCTCGCCACCATGCACCTGAGCCGGACGATGCCGTTTGTCGCGTTCGCGTTTGTCATTGCCTCTGCCGCGTCGATGGGCATCCCGGGGTTCAGCGGTTTCGTGGCAGAAATCACGATCCTGATCGGCGCGTGGAAAACGTTCCCGATCGCGGTCGGGATCACTGGGATCGGGATGGTGTTGGTGGCCGCGTTCACGCTACGGGCCTTGAAAAAATCGTTCTTCGGCGACGATCGCTTCCATCTCGTTTACGAGCTGTCGGCGGTTATGGAGCGGATCAGCTTCGCCGAAAAACTGGGCACGTGTCTGCTCATCATGGCGACCCTTGGCGCCGGACTTTTTCCCAAGCTCCTGCTCGATCGAATCATGCCGGCGGTGGAAACGATGAGGTACCTACAGCCATGAATTACCTCGAACTGCTCCAGCTCGCGTCGCCGGAAACGATCGTGGTCGTAACCGCGCTCGTCGTCCTGGCGCTTGGCCTAACGAAAAGTCCGATTGTTTCCCTGGTCGCGGCCCTCGGCCTGGCAGTTGCGACCGTCGCCGTTCTCAAGCTGCCGCCGCGGGCGGATTTATTTCACGGCATGCTCGTGATCTCGCCCCTCAATTCGCTCTTTAAAATCATCTGTCTCGTCCTCGCTTTTTTCACCGTCATCCTCGCGCGCCAGGATCGGAGAGCGCGCCATCAGGGCGAATATCTCGCCCTCATTCTGCTCGCGACGGTCGGATTGCTGCTGCTCGTCGGGAGCGAAGAACTGCTCATGATTTTCATCGGGCTCGAGCTGACCGGGCTGTCCCTTTACGTCCTGACCGCGTTCGATCGCAGCGATCTCCGGTCGGCAGAAGCGGGCCTGAAATATTTTCTCTTCGGCAGCATGGCGAGCGCGTTCACGCTCTTCGGGCTCAGCTTGATCTATGGCCTAACGAGGACGACCGCGCTCGGCGCAATCGCGCAGGCCCTAGCCGCGCCGCCCATCCAGCCACTGCTCGCCGCCGGCATCGTGATGACGCTGATCGGGTTCGCATTTAAAGTCGCCGCCGCGCCGTTTCATCTTTGGGCGCCGGATGCGTATCAGGGCGCGCCGGTCCCGACCGCGGCATTCATCGCGTCGGGCTCGAAGGTCGCGTCGTTTGTCGTTTTGGGAAAAATTCTGCTCGTCGCTTTTGGGCCGCTGCGGGGCAGCGCCGACTGGCACGCACTCGTTGCCGGTTGGTCGCCGATCATCGCCGTTCTCGCCGCGCTCTCCATTCTCATCGGGAATCTGGTGGCGCTTGCGCAAAGAAATGTGCGGCGCCTCCTCGCTTACTCGGCGGTCGCGCACGGGGGTTACACCTTGCTCGGGCTGGTCGCGGGCGGGCGCAACGGATTTTCAGCAACGCTCTTTTACACCACGATATATGCGATCACGCTGGTCGGCGCTTTCGGGGTGGTGGCGTTGGTGCGGCGCGAGACGGGTGGCGATGATTTTTCAAATTTTGCCGGGCTGCGCGGGCGTTCGCCGGTCCTTGCCGGGTGCATGGCGATCTTCATGCTCTCACTCGCCGGCCTGCCGCCCCTCGCCGGATTCTTTGGCAAGTTCTATCTCTTTAGCGTTGCGCTTCGCTCGGGGGAACATCACGGCCTCCTCTGGCTGGTCGCGCTCGCGCTTTTTGGCAGCCTGATCTCTCTCTATTACTACCTGATGGTGCTCAAGGTCATTTTCCTCGATGCAAACACGGGCGCCATTCCTCAGGCGCGCTATGACTTCGAGGCGCGCGCTGATTTTTTGCCCGGCATGACAGTGGCCGTTCTGGCCGGTGCCGTGCTTTTGCTCGGCATCATGCCGGAAGCATTGGTGGCGCGAATTCTCGCTTCGTTGACGTAGCTTGCGCTCTCTTGCTCAACGATTGCTGACCGGATAGGTCTGGAGCGCCCGCATGTATTGCGCGCGTTCGAAGGCGCTCGGCTCCGGACAATTCTTCTGGCTCATACTGCCTTTGAGTTGTTCGACCGATTCGTATTCGTGTTCTTCCATCCATTCCCGCATTTCGCGCTCGATCACAGCGAGATGCGCGATGCCGCGCCGGAGCAAGACCGAACAAAGCATGGTCACGTCGGCACCGGCCATGAGCAGTTTAAGCGCATCGGTCGCGCGATGGATCCCACTCGTTGCTGCCAAACTTGCGCTGATCCGGCCGTAGAGGATTGCAATCCAACGCATCGGCAATCGCATTGCCATCGGCGTGCTCAAGAGCACATTCGGCGTGATCTCCAGCGTCTCGAGTTCGATGTCCGGCTGATAGAACCGATTGAATAGCACGAGCGCGTTTGCGCCATGTTCGTCAAGGCGGCGGGCGAAACGGGCGAAATTGGTAAAGAACGGACTGAGCTTAACGGCCACGGGAATCTTCACCTGCGCTTTGACCGAAGCCAGAATGGTGAGGTAGCTCTGCTCGATGTCTTCGCTGGAGAGATTTGGGTCGGTCGGCAGCGAGTAAATGTTCAACTCCAGGGCATCGGCCCCGGCCTGCTCGATTTGCCGGGCATAGGTCTGCCAGCCACCGAAAGTCGAACCGTTCAGGCTCCCGATAATGGGGATGCTGGTGGCCGCTTTCGCCTTCGCGATGTGTTCGACATACGCCTCGGGGCCAACCTTGAACTCGGGCGGCTCGGGAAAATAGTTCAACGCCTCGGCGAAACTCTCGGTGCCTTGAGTGAGATGATAATTCAATTCCTGGCGGTCGTGGCGCAACTGTTCCTCAAAAAGTGAATGGAACACGATTGCCGATGCGCCGGCATCCTCCATTCGCTTGACGCTGTCGAGCTGCTCCGAAAGCGGCGAAGCCGAGGGCACCAGCGGGGTCCGCAGTTTATGTCCGAGATAGGTTGTCGTTAGTTTCATGGGTTGATGGTTCAGGTTGGAATTTTCGGGCGGCGAGATATTCGTAAAATCCGCGGCGAGCGCTCACATCATTCTGCGCCCGGGCGAGCAATTCATTGGCGGCGGCGGGATCGATCTTGTCCAGCATCGTGAAGCGGTTCTCGAGTTTGAAATAATCCGCCACCTTGATTCGCGGCGGGGCGGCATCGAGTTGGAGAGGGTTCTCGCCGAGCGCCACCCGATCGGGGTTGTAACGATAGAGAAGCCATTGCGCCGAATGCACCGCCGCTTTCTGGTTTTGCATCGCCGTTGTCATGTTGATGCCGTGCGCAATGCAGTGGCTGTAAGCGATGATGATCGCAGGTCCGTCATAGGCTTCCGCTTCGAGAAAGGCTTTCAAGGTGTGCTCGTCTTTCGCCCCCATCGCGACCGATGCGACATAAATTGTGCCGTAAGTCATCGCCATCAGACCCAGATCCTTCTTCGGACCGCGCTTGCCGCCGGAGGCGAACTTCGCGACCGCGCCGCGCGGGGTGGATTTCGAGCATTGACCGCCCGTGTTGGAGTAAACTTCCGTGTCGAGCAGCAGCACCTTCACGTTGCGGCCGCTCGCGAGCACGTGATCGAGGCCGCCGAAACCAATATCGTAACCCCAGCCGTCGCCGCCGACGATCCAGACACTTTTCCGCACGAGAGTATCGGCCAGCGCAAGCAGGCGGCGGGCATCGGCCCGGTCGAGCGCTTCGAGTTTGGATTTCAACTCGGTCACGCGCGCCCGTTGCTCAAAGATGTCCGCTTCATCGCGTTGCGGCGCCTGCAGGATTTCCGTCGCGAGCCTGGCGCCCACTTGCGGCGCGAGCTGCTGCAGGAGTTCGGCCGCAAATTCGCGCTGCTTGTCGAGCGAAACGCGAAAGCCGAGTCCGAATTCGGCATTGTCTTCAAAGAGCGAATTTGCCCAGGCCGGACCACGTCCCTCGCTATTCTTGGTGTAGGGCGTGGTCGGGAGATTGCCACCGTAAATGGAAGAGCAACCAGTGGCGTTGGCGATCAGCAGCCAGTCGCCGAAAAGCTGGGTGAGCAATTTGATGTAGGGCGTCTCGCCGCAACCTGCGCACGCGCCCGAAAATTCGAAAAGCGGCTGTTCCACCTGCATTCCGCGAACGCTGCTCAGCGATACTTGTCGACGATCCATTTCCGGGATGGAGAGGAAAAATTTCCAGCTCGCACGCTCGGTTTCACGGAGCGGCGCCTGCGTTTGCATATTGATCGCTTTCAAGCGCGCCTCGGATTTGTTGCGGGCCGGGCAAACGTCGACACAGATGGCGCAGCCGGTGCAATCTTCCACCGCCACCTGCAGGGTGTAGTTGAGCCCCTTCCATTCCGGAAGCCGCGCTTCGCGCGATTTGAACTCCGCGGGTGCGGCGTCGAGCACGGCGGGTTCGTAAACCTTGCTGCGAATGACCGCGTGTGGACAAACCATGACGCATTTCCCGCATTGGATGCAGACTTCCGGGTCCCAGACCGGCACTTCCACGGCGAGGTTGCGTTTTTCCCATTGCGTTGTGCCGGTTGGAAAAGTGCCGTCGTTAGGCAGGGCGCTCACCGGAACGCGGTCGCCTCGGCCCGCCATGATTTCGCCGAGCACGTTCCGCACAAACGCCGGCGCTTCGACCAGCTGCCCGTTAGGCTTGGAAGCCCGCGCCGTGACTTCGCGCGGAACATCCACTTCGTACAAGTGCGCAATCGTTTCATCCACCGCCCGCAAATTTTTCTCGACGATCTCTTCGCCTTTTTTGCCGTAGGTCTTGTGAATTGAATTCTTGATCGCCGCGATCGCCTCCGCCGGTGGCAAGACTCCAGAGATCGCGAAAAAACAGGTCTGCATGACGGTATTGATTCGGCCGCCCATTCCGGAAGCGCGCGCCACTTTGTTGGCGTCGATCAGGAAAAGGCGCGCGTGCTGCTCGATCATCCGGCGTTGGGCGTTCTCCGGCAGATGCTCCCAGACCCGGTCCGTTCCGAAGGGCGAGTTGAGCAGAACGGTCCCGCGGGGCGCGAGGCTCTCCAAGACTTCGCAGGTCTCGAGCAGGAACGGTTGATGGCAACCGATGAAATTCGCACTCGTCACGAGATAGGTGGATCGAATTGGACGAGGTCCGAAGCGCAAATGAGAGATGGTGGTGGCGCCGGCTTTCTTCGAATCGTAAACGAAATATCCCTGCGCAAAATGGTCTGTGTTTTCGCCGATAATCTTGATCGACTCTTTGTTAGCGCCCACGGTCCCATCTGAGCCTAATCCGAAAAACTGGGCTCGAACCACGTCGGCTGGTTCGATCGAGAAGTCTGGATCGAACTCGAGACTGGTGTGCGTAAGATCGTCATCGATGCCGATCGTGAAATGATTTTTCGGCGCGGACTGGGCCAGGTTCTCGAAGACGGCTTTGACCATCGCCGGGGTGAACTCTTTCGAGGATAAGCCGTAGCGACCCCCGACCACACGCATCCCACTGTTGCCGTGCTCGTAAAGCGCATTCACGCAATCGAGATAGAGCGGTTCGCCGCCCGAACCGGGCTCTTTTGTCCGATCGAGCACGGCGATCATGCGCGCCGTTTTTGGCAGAGCATTGATAAAGCGCTCTCCATCGAACGGCCGATACAGCCGCACTTTCACCAGTCCGACCTTCTCCTTCGCCGCCTCGAGAAAATCGACCGTCTCGTGCGCCGCTTCACAGCCTGAACCCATTAGCACGATGACGCGTTCGGCATCGGGAGCACCGTAATATTCGAATGGCTCGTAACGCCGTCCGGTCAGCTCCGCAAAATCATCCATCGCTTTTTGCACGATGCCGGGACAGGCGGCGTAGAATGGATTCACCGTTTCGCGCGCTTGGAAATAAACGTCAGGATTCTGTGCCGTGCCACGGATGACGGGATGATCGGGCGAGAGCGCCCGAGCGCGATGTTCGAGGACGCGCGCCTCGTTGATCATCGCGCGCATTACCTCAACCGGCAGCACCTGAATCTTGTTGATCTCGTGCGAGGTGCGGAATCCATCGAAGAAATGCAGAAACGGAATTCGCGCCTCGAGAGTCACGGCGTGCGCGATCAGGGCGAAATCCTGCGCTTCCTGCACGGAAGCGGCGCACAGCATCGCCCAGCCCGTGGCCCGTGCCGCCATGACATCGCTGTGATCACCGAAGATGGAGAGCCCTTGCGCGGCCAGCGATCGCGCTGCGACATGAAAAACGGCGGGCGTGAGTTCGCCTGCGATCTTGTACATGTTCGGGATCATCAGGAGCAGGCCCTGTGAAGCGGCGAACGTCGTGCTGAGCGCGCCGGTTTGGAGGGCGCCGTGGATCGCTCCCGCGGCGCCTCCCTCGCTCTGCATCTCGAAGACGGCCGGCACCGTGCCCCAGAGATTTTTCAAACCACCGGCTGCCCATGCATCGGCCCATTCACCCATCGGCGACGCCGGTGTGATCGGGTAAATCGCGATAACTTCGTTCAACGCATAAGCCACGCGTCCCACGGCTTCGTTGGCGTCAACCGTTTTGCAGACGGGTTTGAGGCGGCCGTTTCTCGTTACTCCTCGCGGCTCGTGCCGGAAATCGGGTTTAGAGGCGGCACTGCGATTAATGATCTTTTCTTTCGACGGTCGCATTTGAGTGGATCTTACCGGACTACTCCCATCTCAGCCAAACGCCGATTGTCTTTAGCTGGGCATTTATTGCGCGACCGCTCGACCAATAAATGTATCTGGGCGAAGCAAGCCATTGTCGGCATGAGCCGTTTTCGTTAGGCACTCGGCTGCCGGAAATTGTCGTGTTTGGCATTCATCCTTCGCTTCAAAGGCAACGGCACTCCAATTACGGCGCGAAAAATCTCGCCCGAAAAAGATTACGGGTCATAATCGGTGCGTCAGTTCCGGAGGAAGTAACAAATGAACACGAACTCGATTTCACGACGACGTTTTGCCCAACTGCTCGGAATCGGCGCGGCCAGTGCGATGGCGCGCCCGGCACTGACTATGGCCAGGCAGGCGCAGCAGCCCGCAACACCCGCGGTGCGCACCCGGTTAGTGCGTTTGAGCGCAAACGAAAATCCCTTTGGACCTTCGCCGAAAGCGCTCCAGGCGATGAGCGACACCTTCGGCCTGGCGTGCCGTTATCCGGATGAACACGCCGAGGCGCTGGTGGCGGGGCTTGCCAAACTCAACGGCGTCGATCCTGGGCAAATCCTTCTCGGCGACGGATCGGGCGAGATTCTGAAACTCTGCGCCGACGTTTTCACCGGACCTCTAACGAACAGCAATGCGGCCGCCGGCCGCGGTCCGCTGGTGGCGGCCGATCCGACTTTCGAGGCCATCCTTCATCACGCCAAACTAAACGACGCCGAGATCGTGAAAATACCGCTCACCGCCAGCTTTGCGCACGACCTGCCGAAGATGATGGCCGCCGCGAAAGAAGGGTTGGTTTACATTTGTAATCCAAACAATCCGACGGCCAGCATTACGCCGAAGAGCGCCGTGCGCGCCGCGATCGAGCAGGCGCCGGCAAAAACGATAATTTTAGTCGACGAAGCCTATTACCATTACGCTGACAGCTCGGACTACGAGAGCGTAATCCCGTTGTTGAAAGATCACCCCAACCTGATCGTGGCGCGCACCTTTTCCAAGATCTACGGCATGGCAGGGCTGCGTTGCGGCTACTGCGTGGCGCCGCCCCTAACGATCGACCGCCTGCGCGCGCGGCAGGCCTGGGACAGCATCAATGTCATGGCGCTGGCTGCCGCCGCGGCCAGCCTCGGTGATCCCGATCTCGTGCCGAACGGCCGCCGCCTCAATGCCGAAACCCGGGCCTTTACGATCAGCGCACTGGAGAAGATGGGTTATCAGACGATTCCCGCGCAAGCGAACTTCATAATGATTGACGTGCAACGCCCGGTCGTTCCCCTGATTGCAAGCTTGAAAAATCGCCAGGTCGAGGTCGGCCGACTCTTCCCCGCGATGCCGAACCACCTTCGGCTAACGATCGGGAAAAAGGCGGAGATGGAAATTTTTCTCGCTGCCTTTCGCGAGGTCATGGCGTAACGAGTCGTGGCTTGACCTGGTCGGCGGCGTTGCCCAAGATCGCCGCATGAAAGCACTTCACCCTACACTCGCAGCCCTTTCCGCGGCTGCCTTAATCGCGGCGCCCGCCTTTGCGCAGACGCCGGCACCAGCCGCCCCCACATCGTCCAGTCCTGCCGCCGCGGCGGCGACCGGCCAGCCGAGCGCCGAGGACATGCAAAAAATGATGGAGCTGTCCAAGCTGAATGAGAACCACAAGATCCTCGGTGAGCTCGCCGGCAGCTGGAGTTACACCGTCAAAATGTGGATGGATCCCTCCGCGCAACCGCAGGAGTCCAAAGGGACCGCCGTTACCAAGTCCATCATGGAAGGGCGCTATTTCGTGACCGACGTGAACGGCCACATGATGATGCCCGGCGCGGATGGCAAGATGAAACAATTCAACTTCAAAGGCATGGGGGTGGACGGCTACGACAACGTAAAAAAGAAATTCGTCAATACCTGGGGCGACAATATGGGGACGGGTCTCATGATGGCGGAAGGCGATTATGATCCGGCGACGAAAGCTCTCACCTACGTTTCAGAGATGGAGATGATCCCGGGCATGAAGACCAAGGTCCGCGAAGTCGTAACCATCACCGACAAGGATCATCACATCATGGAGTGGTACGAGGATCGGGGCGGAAAGGACGTGAAAACGATGGAGATCAATTACACGCGCAAGAAATAGCGACGCTGATTTCCTTTTCCTTGCTTATTCGCCGTCGCATTGGAATTGCGCTGCTGCTCGCTTCGCTGGCATTCGCAGCCACGGAGCGAGCGGCGTCGCCCACTCCCGCCCCCGCCCCCGCGTCGCCACCACCGCCAGCCTGTATGGCGCCGGAGTTTCGGCAATTCGACTTCTGGTTAGGCAAATGGAAGGTGACCGACCCGCAAGGGAAACAGGCCGGCACGAGTGAAATCAGTCGGCAATCGGAAGGTTGCGCCATCCGCGAGCAATGGACATCCGCTGCTGGCCAGGGCGGCATGAGCATTAACTATTATGACGCGACAGAAAAGAGGTGGCACCAGGATTGGGTGGGCGGCGACGGCACGATCTTGCATCTGCGAGGAAATCCAAAAGGCGGGGCGATGGTGCTGAGCGGAGAAAGCAAAGGCGCCCGGGGCACCATCATCAACCGCATTACGTGGACGCCGCTTCCCGACGGCAAGGTTAAGCAGGAATGGGAGACTTCAACCAACACCGGGAAGAGTTGGAAGACTTCTTTCGTCGGGATATACGAGAAACAGCCATAGCGGTGATCTTTTGTTATGAAGTGATCGGTTTCGGATGAATTCGCTCAGAGTCATCGTTACGGGTTTCGTATTTGCCTTCGCTGCGATCGCGTCCGCGCAGATTAGCGTCAGTAGCCCTGCCTTCCCGGCCGGCGGCATGATTCCCGCCCGCTTTACCTGCAAGGGGACCAATGTAAATCCGCCGCTCCAGTTTAGCGGAGTCCCCCAAGGGACAAAAAGTCTGGCATTGATTGTAGATGATCCGGATGCGCCGGGCGGCTTATTCACGCACTGGCTCATTTGGAACATTGATTCCGGCACGACGCAGCTCCGCGAAAAGAGTGGCCCGGCCGGTGCGGTCGAAGGCACGAACGATTTCGGCGCGCGTGGCTATGGCGGTCCATGTCCGCCTTCGGGCACGCATCGCTATTACTTTCGCCTCTTCGCGCTCGACCAGAAACTCGATCTCAAGTCCGGCGCTAAACGGGCCGCGCTGGAGCGCGCCTGCAAAAGTCACATCCTCGCTCAAGCCGAGCTGATGGCGCGTTCCAGTCACTAGGTTGGGCGAGCAACAAATGGTCAAGCCCAAGGAGCGTTGGCGTCATCTCGCGCTCCTCATTTCCATTCTCTTCCTGTTTATTCTTGGCCCGGCGCTGTCTGCTTTTCGTCATGGGGCTCTTACCCTGAACGTGATCGCTGCGATCGCCCTCATCGCCGGCTCCTATGCGGTCAGTGAGCGAAAGCTTTTCTTTTTGATTGCTGTGGCTCTATCGGGAATTTCGATCCTTTTGACGTGGCTGCTGGTCATCGTTCAGCGGCCATGGGTGGCGATTCTTTCGCACGGCTGCCTCATTGCTCTCGTCGCCTTTTTCTCGATCATTATTCTCGGCTACGTTTTACGCAATGGCCGCGTCACGACGGACAGGATCTTTGCGTCGGTCTGCGTGTATCTGCTCATCGGCTATGCCTGGACCTTCGCCTATGTCCTGGTCGAGGAACTACAGCCAGACTCCTTCCTCGCCCTGTCGCATGCCGCGCCTAACGATTACGTGTCACGCGTGCTGCAAATGCGTTATTTCAGTTTCATCACCCTGACGACGGTCGGCTACGGCGACATTGTGCCGCACTCATCCTGGGCGCGCACCCTGGCCGTGCTGGAAGCGATCACGGGGCAGATTTATCTCACCGTGCTGGTGGCGCGGCTGGTCGGATTGCACATTGTCCACGCCGAGAGCGATGCGGCGCGCGAAGATTGACTCGAACGCGTCTGGTGCGATTGACGCTTGCCAAGTCTCGGCCGCCTGTTGCAAATAGAGGGCGTGCAAAACGTTTCTCCCGGGGCGCCCGGCTGGGTTAAGTCCGTTTTCTTCGCGGTCTCCGGTGCGATGCTATTCCAGGAGCCTGTTCAAGCCGCAAGCCTCGTCCAGCTCGATACCATCCAGCGCGACGGCTACGGCATCGTGCAACTAAAGCACCCCGTATCCAATGAATTCTTCATGGAGGCCAGCCTCAACGGCCATCCCATTCGCCTTATCCTCGATACCGGCGCCCTGTCGCACAACATCACCCTCTCAAATGGGTACGAGAAATTCATGCGCATTGCGCCTCACCCGATTAAAGGAACCTCCTTCGCCGTGAGCGGCAAAGCGATGGGAAAGTTCACCGAGGGAGTGGCCGATTCATTCGCGCTCGGCAATATCCAAACTTCCGGGACGACGATCGACTTTGTTTCCTTTACCTTTCTGCACAATCGCTCAGTTGAAGGCGTCTGGACCACCACGAGCGTGATCAACAATGCGCGCGCCAATCTCGACGCCGACGGTTTTCTGGGCATGGGGTTTTTGCAGAAATGCGCCGCGATCATTGATCTTCCCAATGCCCGTCTTTACCTCAAGCCGCCCGGATCGGGGCGGACCCTGCAGCTGGAACCCGCCCTCAAGTCCGTCGGCTATCTCACCGCCAACTTCAATCTCACGAACTCGGCCGTTATCGTCGACGTTTCGATCAACGGCATCGCGGGGAAGATGATTGTCGATACCGGATCATACCTGACAGTTTTGGACAGCCGCTTCGCCGCGCGCGCCAAGCTCCACACCTATCGGTCGGGCTTGCGATGGAAAGATGCCGCCGGCGTGGATCTCGAGCCGGACATGGCTGATCCCACCAGTTTCAAAGTCGCCGGAGTCGAGGTCCTTCGAACCAAGATGGTTGTAGAATCGACTGGTTTCTACAGCAGCAGTGGTGGAAAGGTGATCGGATTGCTCGGGATGGACTTTCTCGGCCAGAGTTGGGGCATTATCGATTTCGCACAGCACAAACTCTACTTCAGCGCAGTGAAGTAGCTTTCAGCCTAACGAACCAAAGAGGTGGACCGGCGCCGGCGGCCTCGATCTCGGGCCGGCTGATGCCGCGCCAAGGCGGTTGCAAGTCCAACCTCGCTCGCGCACGCTTCTGCCATGATCAAAGGCAGCGAAAAACGTTCCGCAGAACATCCGATTCAACCTCTCCTCCTCGACCGCTGGTCACCGCGGGCGATGACGGGCGAAAGCATTTCCCCGGACGAACTTATGCGCCTCTTCGAAGCCGCGCGCTGGGCGCCATCGTCGTTCAACAGCCAGCCATGGCGCGCCCTCTACGCCCGGCGCGACACGGAACATTGGCCCGTCTTTCTCGGGCTTTTCGTGGACGGAAACAAAGCCTGGGCGCAAAACGCCGCCGCTCTCGTCGTTTTCATCTCGCGCAGGACATTCGAATACAACGATGAACCTTCCGTTTCCCATTCCTACGACTGCGGCGCGGCCTGGGAAAATTTTGCGCTCCAAGGCTTCAGCCAGGGCTTCGTCGTCCATGGCATGGAAGGCTTCGATTACGACCGCGCCCGCATCGAGCTCAAAATCCCGGACCAATTCCAGGTTGAAGCGATGGCCGCAGTCGGCAAACCGGGTGCCAAAGAAACACTTCCCGAGATGCTGCGGAAAGCCGAGGGCCCTAACGAACGCCGAAAAATAAGCGCGAGCATTTGCGAAGGACCCTTCAAGCTCTGAAGATTCCCGATGCGAGTAGTGCTTTTGCGCGATCTTATTTCACTACCTGGCGCCTATCGCGATCTCCCCGTTCCGAAAGAAGAAATGACAGCGCTGGATTGCTTCCTTCCATCCCCAGCCCGAAGTTAGAAAGGCTATGAAATCCAATCATTCAACGACCGCACAGCGAAAGTTTAAAGCTCCTCTTATCACTCCGACGGATCTTTCCGCGAAAGCGACGAAAGACATTGCGGGTGCCATCAACGCGCTCCTCGCCGACGTCTTTGCCATCTACATGAAGACAAAGAATTTCCATTGGCACATGAGCGGCCCGCATTTTCGCGACTATCACCTGCTTCTCGATGAACAGGCCGACCAACTCTATGGCATGACCGATCCGATGGCGGAGCGCGTCCGCAAAATCGGCGGCACCACCCTGCGTTCGACCGGCCAGATCGGCAAGATGCAACGGGTCAAAGACAACAACGCGGATTATGTCGAGCCGCTCGATATGCTGGCGGAGTTGCGAGAAGACAATGGCGACCTGGCGCGACGCATGCGCGAAGCGCACGAGCTTTGCGACGAACACCACGACGTCGCCACCGCCAGCCTGCTCGAAGTCTGGATCGACGAAACCGAGCGTCGAGTCTGGTTCCTCTTTGAAGCGTGTCGTGCAGGCAGCCCGCGGCACTGAGCGAAAAGCGGGAACACCCGGTAGATCGATACGCCCGCTTTGACGGGCAGAATCTTCATCCGCCTCTCCTGTCGCGCGAGCCCTTCCCGTGCCAGGACAAAATTCCGGCGGTCCGGGGTGGCGAGAGCCGCCGGCCTTCTGGAAGACGGAAACTATTTTCCGTTCGACGAGAGGACGAAGCGATTGCCTTCGCTGTCCTTGAACATCGCGTAGGTGCCCCACGGTTGTTTTTCCGGTGGTCCTTCAAAATCCACCCCGCGCTTCTTGAGCTCCTGGTAAGTCTCATCGATGTCCTCGCAGGCGTACGACATCGGCATGAAGGAGCCGATGCGCTTTTCCTCGCCCTCTCCCGTAAAAAGCACGACCCGCGTGTCCGCCTTTGGGATGCGCAGCTCGATCCAGCGCTGCTTTTCATCAAAAGGCTGATCGGTGATGATCGTGAACCCGAGTTTCTCGGTGTAGAAATCCAGCGCCCGATTCTGATCTGCGACCGGGATACTGACGAACTTGATTTGCTTGATCATGGTGAGCGCAACTTACGGTGCCTGCTTTGCACACGTCCAGACGCGACTCGCATCCCGGTCGAGAAAATGCTGTCCGTTTATCGGTATAGTCTTCCTAATTCTCCGTTCGTCCTTCATCCTTTTCCCATGCCTCGCTTTCGCGAAACCATCCCAATCGACGACTACGTCCTCGACGTCCTGATGCGCGACATTGTCGGACACGACGGCCAACCAGCCGCTTACCTCATCTATCTCCATTTATATGGGCAGGCCGTGCGCCAGAAATGGAAGCCAGTGACGACAAGCTTGCGTGACCTCGCCGAAGGCACCGGCCTTTCCAAGAGCGCCGTGCAGAGCGCCCTCGAGAGCCTGCGCCGGCGCGAGCTCATCGCCACGACGAGAGAGAACGCGACGGCCACGCCACAGCATCGCGTGCGTCGTCACTGGCGAAAATGAAGTCGGCCGGCCCTTCCGTAACCTTCAGCGGAGGCAGGTCGATGATCAGATGATCAGACTTTCCACTTTTTACCTTAACCTTTCTCCTTTTCCTCATGGATACCCTTTCGGTTTTCTTTCTTGCCCAAGGGGAGCAATCGGCCGACGCGGTCATGGCGCGGCTGACCGCGTTTATCAGCGCGGCCACCCATACACTCGACTTTGCCGTTTACGACATGCGGCTAAGCGATCACCTGAAAACGGCGCTGAGCGCTGCCTTGCACGAGCGCGCGAACGCCGGCGTGCAAATTCGTTTTTGCTTCGATGGTGATAAGCCGCCGCAGCCCGATCTCGCCGCCGGCCAGGATCCGGCCCCGGCGGGCACGAGCGCCTTTGTGGCGTCGTTAGGCTACCCGTATCGCCGCATTGCCGGGATCAAGCTGATGCACAGCAAATTCATCCTCCGCGATGGCCAATCCGTCTGGACCGGTTCCACCAACCTGACTGACGACGCCTTCACCAAAATGGAGAACAACATCGTAATGATCGATTCCGCGCCGCTGGCCGCCTCCTACATGCAGGATTTCGAACAGCTTTGGGAAAAAGAGAATTTCGAGAACACCGGCAACATCCGCACTCAGGCGGTGCCGATCGTATTCGCGGACCAATCAGCCGAAGCGCGCGTCATGTTTTCTCCCGGTTGCGGCTACGAAATCGACATCGAGATTGCGCGCCGCGTGCGCGCGGCGCAACGGCGCGTCCACATTTGCAGTCTCCTGATAAATTCCGGCACGCTCATCTCCGAGCTCAGCAACTTAGTGCGAGCCGGGCGCGTGGCGGTGGACGGAATCTACGATCGGACACAAATGTCTGATGTTTATCGACAGTGGCAGAGCGTGCCCTCCAATCATTGGAAGATTCCCGCCCTCCACGAGATCATCGTGCGCGCCGGCTTGGTCGGAAAAAACTCTACTCCCTACACGCCGACCGGCGTGCACGATTTTATGCACAACAAAGTGCTCGTGATCGACGACACCGTCATTACCGGATCCTACAACTTCTCGCGCAGCGCGGAATTCAACGCTGAGAACATTCTCTTCATCGAAAGCGCCCCACTTGCCGACATCTACAGCGCCTACATCGACGACCTGATCCAGAAATACCGTTCGTGACTAGTCGTTAGGTGCGGCTCCGAATAGCCAATCACCAACACGGACGACCACCGCACTGGCGGGCGACGCCAGCCGCGCGCAAGTTAAGCGCGCATGAAAAACGAAAGGATCGCGCTCGTCACGGGCGCCAATAAGGGAATTGGATTTGAAGTCACGCGAGAGCTAGCCCGGCTCGGGTTTCGCGTTTTTCTCGGGGCACGGAACCAGCAGTCCGGGCGTGCGGCCGCGGAGAGAATTGCTGCGGAAAAAGTCTCATTTCTCGAGATGGACGTCGCCGATCCTGCGAGCATCCGGCGCGCGGCGGAGGAGTTATCGCTTCGGGCCAACCATCTCGACGCGCTTGTCAACAACGCCGGCAGCCTGCTCGATGAAGACAAGAGCGCACTCGCGATCACACGCGAGATTTTTGAGAAAACGTTCCGCACCAACACGCTCGGACCGTGGCTCGTCGCCCAGGCCTTTCTCCCGCTCCTGCAAAAGAGTGCCGCGCCGAGGATCGTGAACGTCTCCAGCGGCGGTGGCCAACTCGATGGCGGTGCCGACGGGTGGGCGCCCGGCTACTGTGTTTCGAAGACGGCCTTAAATGGTGTCACCGTGCAACTCGCCGCCGCCCTGCCGAAGTTTGCCGTCAACTGCGTCTGCCCGGGCTGGGTTCGCACCGACATGGGCGGCAGCAACGCCAACCGCTCCGTCGGTGAAGGCGCTGCGGGCATCGTCTGGCTCGCCGCCGAGGCGCCGCAGAATCTCACCGGCAAATTCTTCCGTGATCGTAAGGTGATCCCGTGGTGATCGGTCGTATTTTCGCCGTCTTCGTCGCGCCGTTGCTTACATTAGTGACACGGCGGCACTGACCCTGCTCCCCCCTGTGGGATGAGTCTTCAGGTCTCGTCACCGCAGGAAGTGGCAGCCCCTTTGCCCGGGCGCGATCTCATCGGCTTCCGGGACGAAGAGAGCGCAAGCATCGCCGCTGCGCCGCCATCGCAACGAAGAAGGAAGGGACCGGCTCCGGCCCCACCGAAGGCGCCTGGTCGGCGGACAACTTTCGACAGTCTCACCTCCATGCGCGGCGTGGCCGCTCTGCTCGTAGCGTTCTTTCACCTGCGCTATGGCGTAATGGGCATTCCATTTTTTGACGCCTATATCTTCAGCTTTCGTTTTGGAAACAGAGGTTATCTCTGGGTTGATTTCTTCTTCATTCTTAGCGGCTTTATTCTCGCTTATCGCTACGGCGAAACATGCCGAACACTTAGTTGGCGGAGCTACGGTCGTTTTGTCTGGCAACGCTGCGCGCGTATCTGGCCGCTGCATTTCGTGACAATGGGCTTTGCCATTGTCTATCTCTACCTCAAGTTCGGCGGCGGTTATCTCACCCGCGCTTCTATCCTGACGAACTTCTTTCTCGCCCATAGCTGGGGATATTACTTTGCGCCGCCACTCAATTTCCCATCGTGGTCGCTAAGCTGTGAGTGGGGAGCTTACTTGCTTCTGCCGTTGTATCTCTTGATCGTGTATCGGCTTCGTCGCAGCCTTGCCCATGTCCTGTTGGTCGGCGGACTTTTCGGGTTCCTTGTCTGGTACGCAAACCGGTTTGGCGCGGGCACGCTCGACGAACTGCGCGAGCACTGGGGTCTGGGCCGCTGTCTCATCGAAGTGGCTGTCGGTGTCAGTCTGTTTCGTCTGCACGCTTCGCTCCGTGCCTGGATGGATTCCCGCAGAGTTATCGACACCCGGCGCCTGGGCAAGGGATTCGATCTGCTGAGTGCGGTTATCTTTTGCGCCATCTTTGGCGTCTTCACCTGGACTCAATCCGATCTCTGGTTTGTTCCACTGGCCGGCGCATTAATCCTGGCGCTGAGCCTGGCCGACGGCCCATTCAGTTTTCTGCTGCAACAGCGGGCCATGGTACTCCTTGGAGAGATTTCCTTTTCGATTTACATGCTGCACGGATTCGT
>Ga0157375_10000574_pt1 | contig 32938 bp, 29 predicted proteins | sample M35metaG_FD_115311 | JGI IMG/M metagenome (GOLD analysis project Ga0157375, IMG submission 115311) | Miscanthus rhizosphere microbial communities from Kellogg Biological Station, Michigan, USA - M3-5 metaG | ecosystem: Host-associated > Plants > Roots > Rhizosphere > Soil | place: USA: Michigan... | reverse complement strand
TATCCGCAGGTTGACGGTCAGGGTAACTTTGGTTCAATGGATGGTGACCCGCCTGCAGCAATGCGTTACACCGAGGCAAGATTGAAAAAGATCTCGGATGATATTCTTTCAGATTTAGATAAAGAAACTGTTGATTTCCAGAATAACTTTGATGATAGTTTAACTGAGCCTACAGTAATGCCTACAAAAATTCCAAACCTTCTGGTAAACGGAACATCTGGTATTGCAGTAGGGATGGCAACAAACATGGCGCCTCACAACTTATCGGAAGCTGTAAATGCTATCAGCGCTTATATCGACAACAAAGATATTACGATTGATGAGCTAATGCAGCACATCATTGCTCCGGATTTCCCTACAGGAGGGATTATTTACGGTTATGACGGGGTAAGAGATGCTTTCCATACAGGTAGAGGTAGAGTTGTCCTGAGAGCTAAAGTTAATTTTGAGGAAATTGGTAACAGAAACGCTATCATTGTAACTGAAATTCCTTACCAGGTAAACAAAGCAGAGATGATTGCCAGAACAGCTGAGCTGGTAAAAGACGAAAAAATCCCTGGAATTTACGAAATCAGAGATGAGTCGGACAGAAATGGTCTTCGTATCGTTTACGAATTGAAAAACGACGCCATTCCTAATGTTGTCCTAAACTTATTATATAAATATACGTCGCTTCAGACATCTTTTAGTGTTAATAATATTGCTTTGGTACACGGTAGACCGGAACAATTAAACTTAAAAGACATTATCCATCACTTCGTTGAGCACAGACATGAAGTAATTGTAAGAAGAACTCAGTTCGAGCTTAAAAAAGCTAAAGAAAGAGCACACATCTTAGAAGGTTTCATGAAGGTGATCGGATCGCAGGATTCATTGGATAAAGCGATTTCTATCATCCGTCACAGTGCAAATCCGCAGGCTGCAAAAGAAGGCCTGATTCAGGAATTTGAGCTTTCTGAAATTCAGGCTCAGGCAATTCTGGATCTTCGTTTGGCTCGTTTGACGGGAATGGAGCTTGATAAGATCCGTGATGAGTATGAAGCAATCATGAAGGAAATCCAGAACTTGGAAGATATTTTGGCTAATGAACCAAGAAGATTCCAGATTATTAAGGATGAATTAGCTGAAGTTAAAGAAAAATACGGCGACGAAAGAAGAACTGAAATCGATTATTCAGGAGGTGAAATGTCTATTGAGGATATTATCCCGAATGAAGCAGTAGTTCTAACGATTTCTCACGCAGGTTATGTGAAGAGAACGTTGCTTTCAGAATATAAAATCCAAAGCAGAGGTGGTGTAGGAAATAAAGCGGCAACAACAAGAGATTCCGATTTCTTGGAGTATATCGTTTCAGCGACCAACCACCAGTATATGTTGTTCTTTACTGAAAAAGGTAAATGTTATTGGTTAAGAGTATTCGAAATTCCTGAAGGTTCTAAAACTGCCAAAGGTAGAGCGGTTCAGAATTTAATTAATATCGAGCCGGACGATAAGATCAAAGCATATATCAGAACCAACGACTTGAAAGATGTAGACTACATCAATCAAATGAGCGTTGTAATGATCACTAAAAACGGTACGATCAAGAAAACATCTCTTGAGGCGTATTCGAGACCAAGAGTAAATGGTATCAACGCTATTGAAATCAGAGAAAATGATCAGTTGTTGAGTGCGTATTTAACGAACGGAACTTCACAGATCATGATCGCTACCAAAAATGGAAAATGTATCCGTTTCCCTGAGGAAAAAGTAAGAGAAGTGGGTAGAGGTTCTATCGGGGTTCGTGGTATCACGATGGAGGATAATGATGAGGTAATTGGTATGATTGTTGTGAACGATGTAGAGAACGAAACAGTACTTGTGGTATCTGAAAAAGGATATGGTAAGAGAACTGCAGTAGAAGATTACAGAATTACCAACAGAGGTGGAAAAGGAGTTATTACTTTAAATATTACTGAAAAAACTGGAAATCTTATTGCTATTCAGAACGTAACAGACGAAGACGGGTTGATGATTATTAACAAGTCTGGAGTTGCCATCAGAATGAATATGGATGAGATGAGAGTAATGGGTAGAAATACTCAAGGAGTAAGAATGATTAACCTTAAGAAAAATGACGAAATTGCAGCCATTGCAAAAGTAGAAATGGATAAAGATGTAGAAGAAGATTCTGAAGAAATTGAAGAAGGAAAAGAAACTGTAGCTGATAACCAGGAAAATAATGCAGAACCTCAGGTTGATAATGAAGAATCAACAGAGGAAAACGAGAATTCTGATTCGGAAGAATAAAATTGTACAATTAATATAAAATAGTGATTATGAGAAAGCTAATTTTGGGTATAGCTATCGTTGCATACGCTTTTGTTTTCGGACAAAAAGATGATGTGAATGCAAAGCTACAAGAAGCTAACAAAGCAGCTACTGATGCATATAATGCTAAAAATTACGCTGTTGCGGCTCCTAAGTTTATGGAAGTCTATGACTTGCTGAAAGCAAACGGTAAAGAAGACAAAGTATATATGTATTATGCAGGTCTTAATTATGCTTTGGCAAATAAAATAGATGAAGCTACAAAAATTTATACTGAATTAATCAATTCTGGATACACAGGTGTTCAGACAAACTACACGGCGAAAGATAAAAAGACAGGTCAGGTTTCAGCTTATGATAAAGCGACTTGGGATTTGTTGAAAAAATCTGGAGGAGATTATACTGATTTCAAAACAGAGCAGACTCCAAGTGTAGAGCCGGATTTATATGAAACTTTAACAACTTTGCTTTTAAATGCTAAAAAGAACGATGAAGCATTAGCTATTATCGAAAAAGGATTGGCAAAATATCCTAACAATGCTAAGTTAAAGGAGTACCAAGGTTCAGCACTTTATGCTTCAGGGAATACTGAAAAATTTATGGCAAACCTGAAAGAGCAGTTGGCAAAAAATCCTAATGATGGTACCAATTGGTATAACTTAGGAGTTTTACAGTCTAAAAATCCTGCTACTACAAACGATGCAGTAGCTTCATTCCAAAAAGCGATTGACCTTGCAGCTAATGATCCTAAACTGTTAAATAATGCTTATCAAAATTTAGTATACGCTAATATTGGTGATGATGAAAAGGCAGTAAATGAGATCAATGCGCTGAGAAAAACAAAGCCGGATGATGCTACTAAGCTTATTGATGAGAGAAAAGAAAGATTCAGTAAAGCTTTACCTTACGCTGAAAAATGGTATCAGGTAAGTCCTACAAGTTTAGATGCAGTTTCTACATTGAAGGATATCTACATGATGACTAAAAATCAGGCAAAGGCAAATGAAATGAAAGCTAAAGAAGCAGAACTTCAGGCAAAACAGCCTAAATAATTTTCAAGCAATTGAATTAAATATAAAACCGGAACATTTTTGTTTCGGTTTTTTTTTTAATAACAATTCCATTCGGAAGCTATTTGACTTCGTGGAATTGTTATTTGCAGTCTTTTTCAGGAGCTATTTCCCGCTCTTCGCACTCGCTATTTTTTTGATTCGGCGGCGGCTTTGCCGCCGCCGAATCAAAAAAATGAGCTCAAACAAATGCTATGATCGGGGCTAGGGTATTGGTCATTCTTTCAATTTATCATAAACAATTCATCACTCTGCTTATCAATCTGAAGAACCTATGAAGTAGAACGCCTTTGTATAGCTTAAAAGCAGTTAGTAGTCAAAAAAGGCTTTGCGAACTTTGGGTTTAAATTAAATCGGGCATTAAAATGGATAATCAAAAATCTTAACACTTCAAATAAGATAAATTTTAAGCCAAAAAAAATCAAATTTCCCAGAATATTATCATTAAAAATCAATGTTAAAATTCTCTGTAATTCCGTATCTTTGAGAAAAATTTTTACAAAAATGATCGAGTGGAAAACCGCCAAAGAATACGAAGATATTACTTATAAAAAATGTAACGGTGTAGCGAGAATTGCTTTCAACAGACCGGAAGTTCGTAACGCTTTCAGACCAAAAACTACTTCAGAATTATACGATGCTTTTTATGACGCTTACGAAGATTCTTCGATAGGTGTTGTTTTGCTTTCAGGAGAAGGGCCGAGTCCTAAAGACGGCGGTTGGGCTTTCTGCAGCGGAGGTGACCAAAAAGTAAGAGGACATCAGGGATATGTAGGAGATGACGGAAGACATCGTTTGAATATTCTGGAAGTTCAGCGTCTGATTCGTTTTATGCCGAAAGCAGTGATTGCGGTTGTTCCGGGATGGGCTGTTGGTGGAGGTCATTCGTTGCATGTGGTTTGTGATTTGACGTTGGCAAGTAAAGAGCACGCAATTTTCAAACAGACAGATGCCGATGTTACAAGCTTCGACGGTGGTTACGGCTCGGCTTATTTGGCTAAAATGGTCGGACAGAAAAAAGCCCGTGAAATTTTCTTTTTAGGTAGAAATTATTCAGCTCAGGAGGCTTTCGAAATGGGAATGGTAAATGCCGTAATTCCTCACGACGAATTAGAAGATACTGCTTACGAATGGGCTCAGGAAATTTTAGCTAAATCTCCTACTTCCATCAGAATGCTGAAATTCGCGATGAATTTAACAGACGACGGAATGGTTGGTCAGCAGATTTTCGCAGGTGAAGCCACTCGTTTAGCCTACATGACCGAAGAAGCAAAAGAGGGAAGAAATGCATTCTTAGAAAAGAGAAAACCTGACTTCGGAGAAAATCAATGGATATCTTAACAAAAAGAAGTTAGAGGTTAGAAATTAGATATTAGACTTTGCGGTTTTAAAATCTAAAATCTAACTTCTAAAATCTAACATCTAAATAACTATGAAGGATTGGATAAAAGCCGCAAGGCTTAGAACACTACCGCTTTCTTTAAGCGGAATTATAATGGGAGCTTTCATCGCAAAATGGAGGCTGTACGGAGAAGGCGGATTTTGGGATTGGAAGATCTTTGCACTGGCACTTTTGGTTACTCTTTTGTACCAAATTTTGTCAAATTATGCCAATGATTACGGCGACGGAGTAAAAGGAACGGATGCAAAAAGAATCAACGAAGCAGAATCAAGAGCTGTAGCATCGGGAAAAATTACCGCAAAACAAATGAAAAATGCTGTGATTCTTTTCTCAGTTTTATCTTTTGTAGCAACGATCGCGCTTTTATACATCGCTTTTATTCCGAAATATATGAATGAATTTTACATTTTCATAGGTTTAGGAGTGGCAAGTATTTTAGCGGCAATCGGTTATACGGTTGGTAAAAAACCTTATGGATATATGGGATTGGGCGACCTTTTCGTGTTTATTTTTTTTGGTTTGGTTTCAGTTTGCGGAAGCTATTTTCTATTCACAAAATCGTTTAGCTGGGATATGTTATTACCGGGAACGGCAATCGGAATGATGAGTATGGCGGTTCTTAACCTTAACAATATGAGGGATATAGAAAGCGACAGATTATCGGGGAAAAATAGTTTTGCATTAAGAATCGGTTTCAAAAATGCGATGATTTATGAAATGGTTTTGCTGCAACTTCCATTAATTTTAATTCTTATATTTTTAGGAATAAACGGGTTCATTCAAACTAAAAATTATTACGTTTTTATCGTTATGATTCTGTTATTTCCATTGGCAAAATTGAGAAGAAAAATCATGTCTGTAAAAGAGCCGAAAGAGCTGGATCCATTCTTGAAACAAGTCGGAATTATGACTTTTGTAATGGCAGTTCTTACCGCAATCGGACTTAATTTCTTTTAATTAAATTTAATGTTAAATCCGTTTAAAATTTTTTCTTGGTTATCAATTATTACATTTATTAGTTATGTATTATTGCTAATAACAGAACTATTTAACGGATTTTTATTATCAGAAATTGATGTTATCCCAATTATTTTTGGAATAATATTACTGGTAAATTTTGCAATTTCTGTATCAATCATAAGAAAAAAATTAAAACCAAATATTACTGTTTTAATAATCCAAATTTTAATAATTATATTCTGTTTATATCTGATTTACTATTTTAATTTCGGAGCAGTAAAAGTTGATTAAATAATAAATTAAATTAGAAATGAAAATACAATATTTAGGACAAAACTGTTTTTTGTTCACTTATAAAGACAAAACGATTTTATGCGACCCTTTCTACAACTATAAAAAAGCAGAATCGGGGTTTGATATTTCGGCTCAGAAAATTGATTATATTTTATTGACTCACGCACATGGAGATCATATTGCAGACGTAGAAGAAGTATTACAGTTTCATCCTGAAGCAACGCTAGTCGCTGTTCCGGAAATTTGTGCATATTTTAAAACTGCAAAAAATAAAGATGATGTAAACTTAGGAGGATCGGCAAAAATCGATGATCTTAAAATTTCCATGGTGACGGCTCACCACACGAGTTCTTTTCCTGACGGAAGCTATGGAGGTGTTCCTGTAGGATATATTTTCAGATTGCCTGAAGGTAAAAATCTTTATTTGGCGGGAGATACAGGCGTAATGGCTGATATGGAATTGTTCCCAAGACTTTTCGGAAACATCGATTTATCAATTCTTCCGATTGGGAGTCACTACACAATGTGTCCGAGAAAAGCGGCTTTTGCAGCAGCAGAATTATTGAAAACTCCAAAAGTTATCGGATGTCATTTTGATACTTTCCCTGCGATTGAAATCAATCATGAAAGTGCATTGAAGCATTTTGCAGATAAAAATGTAGAGCTTGTTTTACCCAAACTAGGTGAGGAGTTTGAATTTTAATTAAAAGATAAAAGGTAATTTGAAAATGATACTGGAAATGTTGAAAAGTTTAGAAACAAAAAAAGATAATTCTCAAATTACCTCGCTTCAGTTTAAAACAAAAAAAATGGCAAGCTACCTAAATCACACCGCTACGACCGATTACCTTTGCTGCGTTCCCACCCTGGAGGGTTCTCAGGAGCTGGTTGTTTAGGACTTGCCGGTGCAAAGATAGGAATAAATTATAAACTTAAAAATATTATTAAAGAAAATTAACTGAAAAAATGCTTTGATAGCCCTAAATTGCTGAAATGTAGCACAATAATTTTTCAAAATTTTCTAAAAACTGAGATATGACGAAAAGCCCTTCCACATTAGGAATTATACTGTTTGGTGCTACGATGATTGTTTTTTTCGTGGTCTATTACTTCTTTTCAGGAGTTAATTATTTTGATATTTCGTTGAAAGCCAATGCTTTTGTATTGCCGCTTATGTATGCAGGTGCAGCATTTTGGTCGGTAAAATCTTACTGGAACAACAATCGGGAAGTAAGTTTTAAACAAGCCTTTAATAGAGCATTTGTACCCATGTTTGTGGGCGGAATTCTTTCTATTTTCAGCATTTTTGCCTACTTAAATTTTGTAGATACGGATGCAAAAAAACTGTTAAACTACCAATATGTTCAGAGACAAAAATCTGAATTGGATCAGGAATACACTTCTGCCAGAAAGATTTTAAAGCATCAAAAAGACATCGACGAATTAGATAAAAAATACAAAGAAAGAGTTCAAAGCTTTACACCGGAAGCAGTGAAAGGAAAAGATATGCTGACTGCAAGTCATTTTTCCGGATATTTTGCAGCAATTCTTATATTTTACGTAGTTTTGTCAGTGTTTTTCGGAGCGTTTTTCAGAACAAAAACGATATATCAGGAAGAAACAAATCAAGAATAATTTTTATTAAAATTAAATGAATTTATCTATAGTTATTCCGTTGCTTAACGAGGAAGGCTCTCTGGAAGAGCTTTTTTCAAGAATTGATAATGTTTGTACATCAAACAGCTTATCATATGAAATCTGGTTTGTAGACGACGGAAGTACAGATTTATCCTGGAGTATTATTGAGAATTTAAAGGTTCAGCATCCTCAGATTCACGGGATAAAATTTTCCAAAAATTACGGGAAATCTCAGGCGCTCCATGCTGCTTTTGAAAGAACAAACGGAGATGTAATTATTACAATGGATGCTGATTTACAGGATTTTCCGGAAGAAATTCCTGAACTTTATAATATGGTAATTAATGATAATTACGACATTGTTTCGGGATGGAAAAAGAAGCGTTTTGATAATGTAATGACCAAAAATGTTCCGTCAAAATTATTCAATGCAGCGGCGAGAAAAGTTTCAGGCGTTGAACTTCACGATTTTAATTGTGGATTAAAAGCTTACAAAAAACAAGTCGTAAAAACAATCGATGTGTACGGAGATATGCACCGTTATATCCCGGTTTTGGCTGCCAATGCAGGTTTCAGAAGAATTACCGAAAAAGAGGTTCAGCACCAGGCAAGACCTTACGGAACTTCAAAATTCGGAACAGAAAGATTTATTCGTGGTTTTCTGGATTTAGTAACGCTTTGGTTTGTAAGTCGTTTCGGGGGAAGACCAATGCATTTTTTCGGAGCTGTCGGAACTTTAATGTTTATCGTTGGTTTCCTTTCTGCACTTTGGCTGGGAATTTCAAAATTAATTGATGTTGCGAGAGGAATTTATGGTCATTTAATCACCAATAATCCGTGGTTTTTCATTGCTTTGACAATGATGATCATGGGAACTTTGCTTTTCATAGCAGGATTTTTAGGTGAAATGATCATCAGAACGAATAGAGAACATAAAAATTACAATATTGACGAAGTAATTTAATCATGGAAAATAATTTGCCGAAAATTTATTCTAAAAGAGCAATTTTAGGTTTTTCTATTTTTCTGTCTGTTCTTTTTGGTGGAGTTTTACTTTATCAAAATTTAATTGATGTAAAAAAGAAGAAAGAAGCTTGTATTGTTTTAGGAATTTCTATTGTATTGACTATTATTACGATATTTATAGGAAGTTTTCAGGAAAGTCCTAAAAGTTCATATGCATATTTATGTGGTTTATTAGGTGGATGTTTACTTTCATATTATTTTGTTCCCAAATATTTCCCTAATGAAGAACAATATCCTAAAAAGCCTATATGGAAGCCATTAATTGTAGCAGTAATAATTATTGCTATTTTTATGATGCTTATTATTTACGGCGGGTCATTTGAAAATGCTTAAAATAGGTACTGACTTATGGATACAAAGAGTTGTTTAAACTGCGGTCACCAGATCTCCGATGAGTTTTGTTCTCAATGCGGACAAAAATCTGACACCGCAAGAATAACTCCGCGTTCTTTGATTAAAAATGACATTTTAGGATTGGTTTGGCATGTCGAAGAAAGATTTTTCAGAACATTAAAGCATATTCTGTTTGGTCCCGGAAGAATGGCAATGGATTATATTGCAGGTAAAAGAATTAAATATTATAATTTATTTTCTTTGCTGCTTATCTTGTTTGGGTTCAATGTTTTAGTTCTGCATTTTTATTTACATTTAAATCCTTCGGAAATACCCGCAGAAAGCTCGAATATTATTGAGTTTTTCTCAAAATATTCTAAAACAATTCTATTTGCGTTAATACCTATTCTGGCCTTAAATGCATGGTTGCTTTTTAAACGTATTAAGTTAAATCTTGCCGAGCACGTTATCATTGCATCTGTCAGTCTTTCAGGGATTTTAGCATTGTTATTACTTGACGATGTGCTTAGTATTATAGGAATATACGATCCATTATCAAAAATCATTAATATATTAGATAAAATTCTGGTGTATAGCTTGCTTCTATTTCCTGCATTTACCTATTGTAATGCTTTCAAAAATTCGTACACAAAATTAGGTCTATTATGGAGAATTTCAGTGCTTTACATTGCAATGGCGGTTGAAGTTCTTCTACTTATTTCACTTTATATGAGAATTTTTAATAAATGAAAAATATATTTTATGCAGTTGCAGTTTTTGCTTTAGTTTCTTGCGGGAAAATTTCTCCAAAAGGAAATATCGAAAACAAGGAAGTTCCGGTCGAAACCTTTAAAAGTATCTTTTTAAAAGGTAAGTTTAGAGTGTTTTATGCAAGAGGAACTAAAAATTTTGTTGATGTGGAAACCTATCCGAACATCTATGATAATCTTCACATTGAGGTAAAAGATGACGGATTATTCATTACAGAAAACAGAGAAACAAAAGGAGTTGATTTTTATAACATTACGATTTATTCAAAATATAATCCTGAAAAGATTTCACTTTCGGATTCTGTTGAAATGAATATTTCGAGTGAAATTAAGACCGATAATTTTAGGCTTAATCTAAAAAATAATGCTACTTTTATGGGTTCGATCAATACAAGAAGAGCAGAAGTTGAAATGTTGAACAGAAGTAGAGCCAATTTTTTAGGTCAAACCAAAGATGCTGTCATCAAAATCTCTGATACGGCAAGTTTGATTGCTCCTTACTGGAAAATTACAAATCTGAATATTGATTCTAAAAACGGAAATTACGCAGAAGTAAATGTAAAAGATTCATTAAAAGGTCATGTTCAGAATACTGCTAAGTTTTTGTATTATAACGATCCGATTCGTGCTTTTAAAATTGATAAGACGACTCGTGTTGAGAATAAAAAATTGGATTAAGAGGTTTGGAGAAGGAAGTTGGATGGTGGAAGAATTGAAGTCCTTTAATTTAATAATAGAAGAAAATACTAATTGATGAGTTTCAAATTTGAGAAATTAATTATTTGGCAGAAATCTATGGAATTTGGAGAAAATATTTTTAGATTATCTCAAAATTTCCCAAAAGATGAAGTGTTTAATCTGACATCTCAATAAGAAGAGCTTCTGATTCCATTGCACTTAATATTTCTGAAGGAAGTATTTTGCAATCAAGATTAGAATTTAAGAAATTTTTAGGATACTCAATCCGTTCTTTGGCTGAAGTTGTAACTTGTTTATATAAAGCAAAGAATAGGAAGTACATTTCGGAAGAAGATTTTAATAAATTATATAATGAAAGCTATAATATTATGAATCAGATTATAGCATTTAGAAACAAGATAATGGAATAAAAAGCTGAAAGCCTGAAGCAGGATATGGAAACTTCCAACTCCCAGCTTCCAACTTCCAGCCTAGAAATAAACATCAAAATACAAATATGACAACATTAGAAAAAGCAAAACTTTGGTTAAGTGATACATTTGATAAGGAAACGAGAGATGCTGTTCAACTTTTGATTGACAGCAATTCTCCTGATTTGGAAGACTCTTTTTATAGAGAATTGGAGTTCGGAACAGGAGGCATGCGTGGAGTTATGGGTGTTGGAACCAATCGTTTAAATAAATACACGTTAGGTCAAGCTACACAGGGACTTGCAAATTATATGTTAAAGCAGTTTCAAGGTGAAGAAATCAGTGTAGCGATTGCTTATGATGTAAGACATAATTCAAAAGAATTCGGGAAATTGGTTGCTGATGTTTTGACGGCAAACGGAATTAAAGTTCTTCTTTTTAAAGATCACAGACCGACTCCGGAATTGTCTTTCACGGTGCGTGACAAAAAATGTAACGGAGGAATTGTATTGACGGCTTCTCACAATCCACCTGAATACAACGGCTATAAAGTATATTGGAATGATGGAGCGCAAATCGTTCCGCCACATGATGAAGCGATTATCAATGAAGTATATTCTGTAAAATTCGACGAAATAAAATTCAACGGAAACGATGATCTTATTGAATGGATAGGAGAAGAGCAGGATGATGTTTATATCGATGCTTGTATCGAAAACTCTACCTATCAGAACGTTGGAAAAGAAAATTTAAATATTGTTTTTACATCAATTCACGGAACGACTTATACAACTGTTCCGAAAGCCTTAGAAAAAGCGGGCTTCAAGAAAGTCGATTTGGTAAAGGAACAAATGATTCCTAGTGGAAATTTCACAACCGTAGAATCTCCAAATCCGGAAGAACCTGCAGCTTTGGAAATGGCGATGGATCTTGCAAAAATTACCAATGCAGACATCGTTATCGGGACCGATCCGGATGGTGACAGATTAGGAATTGCAGTAAGAAATCTTGACGGTGAAATGCAGTTGTTAAATGGTAATCAGACAAATACGATCTTAACTTACTACATTTTAAATGAATGGAGAAAGCTTGATAAAATTACGGGCTCAGAATTCATCGGTTCTACGATCGTAACTTCAGACATTTTCTTTGATATTGCTCAAAAATTCGGTGTTCAGTGTAAAGCTGGACTTACAGGATTCAAGTGGATCGGGAAAATGATCCGTGAGGCAGAAGGAAAAGAAAAATTTATTTGTGGTGGCGAAGAAAGTTTCGGATTTATGACGGGAGACTTCGTTCGTGATAAAGATTCTTGCGGAAGTATTGTTTTAGCTTGTGAAATTGCAGCTTGGTGCAAAGCAAACGGAAGAACAATGTATCAATATCTGATCGAAATTTATCAGGAAACCGGAATGTACTACGAAGGTTTGGTAAATTTGGTAAGAAAAGGAAAAGACGGAGCGGAAGAAATCGAAAATATGATGAAAAATTTCCGTGAAAATCCGCCAAAACAATTGGCCGGTTCGTTGGTTGAAGAAGTAAAAGACTTTAAAGAGCAGACGAATTTTGTTGTTTCTAAAAATGAAAAATTGGTCATGAACGACATTCCAAAATCGAATGTTTTGATCTATTACACTCAGGACGGAACAAAAGTTTGCGTAAGACCTTCAGGAACAGAACCAAAAATTAAATTTTATATCTCAGTAAAAGACAGTATCACTTCTGAAGCCGATTTCGTAAAGAAATTGCAAACGTTGGAAGAGAAAATTCAGGAAGTGAAAAAAGATCTTCAATTGACATAAATAAACAGGAATAAGGATTTAGGAAATAGGATTTAGTTTTTTTTTGTGTAACAAAACTAAGCCCTTAAATCTAAACCCTAATCCCTCAAAACAAAAAATAACATTATAATAAAAATAAAGTGAAAGTTTCAAAATTAGCGGCGAACCTGATCGGTTCTGAAATTGTAAAAATTGGTAACGAAGTAAATGATTTAAAAGCAAAAGGAGCAGAAATTGCCAATCTTACGATTGGTGACTTAAATTCTAATATCTATCCGATTCCTGCACAACTGAAGGAGGAAATCCAGAAAGCATATCAGAATAATCTGACAAATTATCCGCCGGCTAACGGACTTTTATCTTTAAGAAAAGAGGTTTCTAAAGATTTAAAAACAAGATGGAACCTTGATTACGATGCTAATGATGTTTTGATTACGGCAGGTTCAAGACCTTTGATCTATGCGGTTTATAAAACTATCGTAGATGAAGGAGATAAAGTAGTTTATCCTACACCGTCTTGGAATAACAACCACTATGCTTACCTTACCTCTGCAGATGCTGTGGAAGTAAAAACGACTCAGGAAAATAATTTCCTTCCGACGGCTGATGATTTAAGACCGCATTTGGAAGGAGCTGTTTTGGTAGCGCTTTGTTCGCCATTGAACCCGACGGGAACGATGTTTACGGAAGAACAGCTTTCAGAAATCTGTGAATTGATTTTAGCTGAAAACAAAAAAAGAGGAGAAGATGAAAAGCCGTTGTATTTAATGTACGACCAGATTTATTCTAATCTTACTTTTGGTGCAAAACATGTTGATCCGGTTTCTCTTTTCCCGGAGATGAGAGAGTATACGATTTACATTGATGGTATTTCAAAATGTCTTGCAGCTACGGGTGTTCGTGTAGGTTGGGGATTCGGTCCGGCTCACATTATTGATAAGATGAAGGCTCTTTTGACGCATGTTGGAGCATGGGCGCCAAAACCTGAGCAGGAAGCTACTGCAAAATATTTCCAAAATCCTGAGGATGTGAATAGTTTCATAGAAGATTTTAAAGGAAAGCTTGAAGCAAGTTTAAAAGTTCTTCACAATGGAATTCAGGATTTAAAAGGAAAAGGATTGACTGTTGAAAGCATCGAACCGATGGGAGCACTTTACCTGACCATCAAATTAGATTATATCGGAAAAACAAAACCAGACGGAACCGTTATCGGAAATTCATCAGATTTGGTATTTTATTTAATCAATGAAGCTGGAGTTGCTCTGGTACCGTTCTCAGCTTTCGGAGAAGAGAAATCTGAGCCTTGGTTCAGAGCTTCTGTTGGTGGTTTGGCTATTGACGAAATCTCTGGGATGATGCCGAAACTTGAAAAGGCTTTAAACAGCCTGAAATAAGATAAATGCCGTAATTAACAGTTTTTTAGCTTACTAAAAATTATAAATTTTACAAAATTTTATTATATTGCAACAGAATTTCTATCCCTCCGGAAATTCGATGAAAGTAAAAAATAAGCTTAACTGTTAATTACGGTTATTAAAAAACACATAAAATGATAAAAAAAATTAAATGGGTACTCTTACCCGTCTCACTGTTCGTGAATGCACAAATGGAAGACAGTATTACAACTGGTGAACTTCCAAAGGTGCAGATTTATACTTTAAAAAATGGTTCTGTAAGGACATATCCTAAACCCCGACTTTTTGATTTTATAACCAAAATTCCTAAAAATTTCATTGATATTAATAAAGATTTTGTGGCTAAAGATCATGGATACTATTTAGCAGGAGCAACAGTAGGAACTTTGATACTTTTACCGTTTGATCAGAAACTAATTGATAATTCAAGAGAATTAGCCGATAAATGGGGAATGAGTGTAAATAATAATTATGCAACAGCAGCAGGATTTATAAAACTTCCTAAAGATATCGGATCTGCACTTTACCTGATGGGAAATGGCTCTACGATTGCCCTGTTAGGGATTGGATTTGGCACGTACGGACTTCTGAAAGATGATTACAGAGCGAAAGCTACAGCAAGCGGTTTGATGGAAAGTTTAATACTTTCTGGTGTTTTTTCCCAAACTATTAAAAGAATTACCGGAAGAGAAAGTCCGTTTATAGCTATAGAAAATGGTAATCCCGGTGGAGACTGGAATCCGTTTCCGAGTTTTTCTGCATTTGCTAAGCAAACACCCCATTATGATGCTATGCCATCAGGGCATTTAACTACATTTATGGCAGGTCTAATGGTAATTGCAGACAACTATCCGGATGCTAAATGGATAAAACCTGTAGGTTATACATTAGCCGGAGCTCTATGTTTTCAGATGATGCAGAGCCAGGTGCATTGGGCATCAGATTATCCTATAGCTTTACTGATGGGATATTTTATCGGGAAAACAATTGCTAAAAGCAGATATACAGAATTGAAAGCTGGTGATAAAAAGACGACGTACAACATAAGTTTTGTTGCTTCACGAAATCTTGGGTATAATATGTTAGGCATGAAAGTTTCATTTTAAGGTATGAAAAAACATATTTTACTTATATTGATATACTTGTTCCCCTTATTTATTAAGGCTCAGGATTCAATTGTGGTCATTGTTCCCGAAAAGAAAAATGAAGCGAAATTCCCTTACAAGCAGCTGATCGTACCAACGGGTCTTATAGCTGCAGGTATTGTTTTGAAAATTCCGTCGGTACAGGAAAATGTTCAGCGGAATACAAGAGGTGTTTTTGGTGAAAAATTTAAAATACAGATTGATAATTACACTCAGTATTTTCCTGCGGTATTGACTTTTACAGGTAATTATTTAGGTTTCCAATCTCAGCACAATTATAGGCAAATGGCTACGAATATAGCTGTTTCATCTTTGATTACCGGAAGTCTGATCTTAGTAAGCAAAAAAGGTTTTGGAAATTTAAGACCTGATCAATCCTCCAGAACTTCTTATCCGTCAGGGCATTCTGCTTTGGCGTTTAATCTGGCAACAATACAATTTTTGGAATATAAAGATTCCAATATCTGGTACGCGTCTTCTGGATATTTATTTGCCGCTACAACAGCCGTTTTAAGGGTAGCCAATAACAGACACTGGAGTGGAGACGTAATTACAGGTGCAGGGCTAGGGATTGCGGTAGGTGTTTTAGTAAATTACTGGAGCCCTTTTTCCAAATTAAATTCTGATAAGGTTTCCGGTAAGAAATTTTCTGTAACCGGTTATCCGATGATAGATCAAAATGCATATGGTGTAGGCGTACTGATCAACATCAATAATCCGAAGTTATGATGTAAAGTTTATATATATATTTGCTTTATAGGTTTGAATCAAATGTTTTTTTAGTATTTTTGATTTAAATAAAGGCTGTCATTTAAATCAAATGGGAGCTTCCATTCTTAAATTTATGATTTTTCGCTCAATGAAAATTATTGCCGTTATTCCTGCACGCTACGAAGCAAGCCGCTTTCCCGCAAAATTGATGCAAATGTTAGGAGAAAAGACAGTTATTACTACAACATACAAAAATGTTGTGGAAACAGGTTTGTTTGATGAAGTTTTTGTAGCAACAGATTCAGAAATTATTTTTAACGAAATTGTTAATAATGGAGGAAAAGCTGTTATGACTGGTCATCATGAAACAGGCAGCGACCGAATTGCGGAAGCAGTACAAAATATTGACTGTGATATTGTGATCAATGTTCAGGGCGATGAGCCTTTTCTTAAATTAGAGCCTTTAAAACAATTAATTGAAGTTTTCAAGGAAGATGAAAATCAGGAAATTTCTTTAGCTTCATTAAAAATAAAACTGACAGAAAAAGAAGAAATCGAAAACCCTAATAATGTAAAAGTTATTACGGATAATAATGGTTTTGCATTGTATTTCAGCCGTTCTGTAATTCCTTTTCACAGAGAAATTTCTTACGATATCAGCTATTTTAAACATATCGGAGTTTATGCTTTCAGAAAGCACGCTCTGCTTCAATTCTCAAAACTGGAAATGAAGCCTTTGGAAATTTCAGAAAAGATCGAATGCATCCGTTATCTGGAATATGGTATGAAAATCAAGATGATAGAAACCAATTTCATCGGTGTTGGAATCGATACACCCGAAGATTTGGAGAAGGCCAGAAAAATAATATCAGAATAATTGGTAAATTGCTACACGGGTAAATTATTTAAAGCCTTATATTTGAATTTATAAATTGAATTAATGAAGAAATTAGTTTTAGTATTCGCCCTGATATTTTCGCAATTGTCTTTTGCGCAGACTGCAAAGGAAATTATCGATAAAAACATAGAATTATCAGGAGGATTAACAAATTGGAAGCTGCTAAATTCAATCTTACTGCAAGGAAAAGTAATTTTGGGAGTAAAAGATGAATATCCTATAAAAATATATCAGCAACGCCCGAATCTTACAAAAACCGTTATTACCATCAACGGAAAAGAAACGGCAATAGAAGGCTATGACGGATCGAAAGGATATGCGATGAACTATGCAACCAACAAATTGCAAGAGTACGCAGAATATGTTCCGGAAAGCTTCGACAACGATTTCATCGACTGGGAGAATAAAGGATTTGAATCTAAATATTTAGGCAAAGAGAAAGTTGGAGATATTTATTGTCATAAAGTTGAATTGACGAAAAATGTCAATAAGAATATGTATTACTTCGATACAAAATCTTATATGCTTGTAAAAGAAGTAAAAAAAGATGAAACTTTAATTTATTCAGATTACAAAAAAGTAGGAAATCTTACCATGCCTTTCAGAATCGAATCTTCAAGTGTTAAAAAAGACGGAGATTATGTAATGCTTTTAAACAAAGTAGAAATAAATAAAGTTTTCCCTGCTAATATTTTTAAATTTTAATTTAAATAACCGCGGCAAAAGCTGCAAACAAAAATATGTACTAATGAAAAAGTTTTTTTTACTGCTGCTTTCTTTTGTAGCTTTCTTTAACAGTTGTGCTCAGAAGAAAACCGACGCATCTAAAGCAAAAACCAAAGAACTTATGGGAAAAACAATATACGATTTCAAAGTTGAAGCTTTGGAAGAAGGCAAAGAAATCAATTTTGCAGATTTTAAAGGAAAGAAAATTCTTATCGTAAATACAGCTTCAGAATGTGGGTTTACGCCACAATACGCTGATTTAGAAAAGGTTTATGAAGAATATAAAGATAAGTTGGTGATCGTAGGTTTCCCTGCAAACAATTTTGGAGGACAAGAGCCTGGAACCAACACTGAAATCGGTGCTTTTTGCCAGAAAAATTACGGAGTAACTTTCCCTTTAGCAGCGAAAGTTTCTGTGAAAGGTGATGATACGGCTCCGATCTTTAAATATTTAACTGAAAAAGATTTAAACGGAGTAAAAAATACAACCATCCTTTGGAATTTTACAAAATTTTTAATCGATGAAAATGGTAAACTGATCGATACTTTTGTAAGTACTACAAAACCTACAGACAATGCGATTACAAAGTATTTGAAGTAAAAATAACAACATACAAAAAACGCTTCGACTCCGCTCAGCATGACATTCCTAATACTATTTGTATAAATGTATCACCTAAGCAGAGTCGAAGCGTTTTTTATTTATAACTCATAATTCAAAACTTATAACTTCTCTACTCGTTGCTTTTCTCTGCAAAACAAAAAATATTTCCCAGTTTTATATTAGAATAGCCGTAGCTTTTTATTTTAGAAGAATTAATCATTGCTTTGGCTAATACCTCTGTAGGAAGGGGTTTTTGGCTTTCCAAAAGACCTAGTGTATTGGCAAATTTTATAATGCGGCTTCCTAAAACTTCTCCCGTTCTGTCGGAATCTTTTCTTTCGAGCATTCCAGGATTGAAGATGGTGATTTTGTTAAAATGTAGCTGTTTTACAGCTTCTTCCAGTTCGCCTTTCATTTTAGAATAGAAAATTTTAGAGTTTGGATTGGCTCCATATGCTGAGACTAGAATATAATCATCAACATCATTTTCCTTCGCAGCTTTCGCAAATTCGTATTGATAATCGAAATCAACTTTTCTTTGAGCTTCTTTGCTTCCCGCAGCTTTTAAGGTCGTTCCGAGACATGAAAAAGCAACATCACCTTTTACAAAACCTTTCCATTCCTCAGGTTTTTCGAAGTCTACAACGTGAGTTTTTAATTTTTCGTTTTCGATATTCAAAGGTTTTCTCACAAAAACGTCGACTTCTTCGAAATCTTTATCGTTAAGTAATTGATTGACTAAATCTTTTCCTGTGGCACCCGTAGCGCCTATAACCAAAGCTTTCATAATGATTTTGTGATTTTGGTTTAAATAATTCAATAATTTGTCTTTTAAATTTACAAAATTTTAATAATATTGATGATTTAAATTTTAAAACTAATTAATTCTCATGGACACAAATGAAATTCTCGATTATTGCCTTGCCAAAAAAGGAGTTACAGAAACTTTTCCCTTTGATAATGAAACTCTTGTGATGAAGGTAGATACAAAAATGTTTCTTTTGATGCCCTTAGAAAAACAACCGCTTCAGATCAATGTAAAGACCGATCCCGAGTGGAGTGCTGAGCTCCGAGAAAGATATCCACAGATCACGGGTGCTTTCCATATGAATAAAACGCATTGGAACTCGGTGATGGTAGATGGTTTGAAAAGAGAACTTATAATAAAACTTATTGATCATTCTTATGATCTCGTATTTAAATCTTTAACCAAGAAGGCTCAGAATACAATTAATAACTTATAAAACTTACAATTAAATATGAGGAAAGTACTAATTTCCGCAATCTATTTCTTATCAATCAGTGCATTGGCACAAACTAAGGAAGAAACTAAAACCTGGGAACTTTTGTTGAATAATAAAAGAACAGAAGCCCGAAGTTTTTATGATAAAAATATAAAAGACAAAAAATTAAGCGGTTTTGAATCTCTGTTTCTTGATGCTTTGATCGATGAAGAAATGGGAGAGATGGTTTTTGACGAAACTTTTGTTAAAAATTTTGCTTCTTTTAAGCAGGATGAAGCATATTTATATCCGATTTTCCGAAGAAGATTTGTAATGAATGATAACGAAAGAAGCGGTCTTGATGATAATTCTTACAAAAAAATAGATTTTCTGGCTCAGAATGAAACATACGGTGAAACAACGACCATTCTGGAATATAAATCTACTCTGGACAGAATCAGGAATAACTATAAAGCCGCGGATGAAAGGTTAGCAAAAATCAAAAGAATTGATAAATGGCAATATGCGGGTGTTTTTGAAAATCTCAACGGAAGTGGGCTTTACAACGAATACGATCCCGAAACATATGCTAAAAGCGATAAACTTTTTAATGCCAACAGTTTTGGAAATGTAGGCTGGTACAACAGAAAATTTGCATCAGGAGACGGGTTTGAGTTTTTCATGAATGAAATAGAGTACGGCAGAGGAATTATGTATGCCCAAAGTTTCGTGGAAAATCCTATGGAAAGAAAAATTTTATTGGAAGTTGATACCAATACAGAATTCAGATTATTTTTAAATGATACCGAAATACTTTCCAGCACCAATGAAGGTTATACAAATAAAGGTGCCCATTTAGTAGAAGTAAACCTGCCGAAAGGGATGAACAGGCTTTTATTAAAATTTGACATTGAAGACGCTAAAAGTGCCTTTATGGTGGTGCCTTTTGATTTGAATTTCCAGAAAATCTCTGACCTGAAATATTTTGACACGTTTCAGGAATATCAGAAAAGCCAGATTACCCAGTTGCAGCCGAAAGAAGTACCTTTAAAATTCGAAAAAACGTTAAAAGAAAAACTTGCACAAAGCCCTAATAGTTTTTTCTATAAATATCTGTTGGCTTCAGGCTATCTTAACAATTCTCAGAACGAACAGGCAAAGGAGATTATTGATGATCTGGTGAAATCTTATCCGAAATCTTCGATGGCTCAGTGTCTTTTGGTAACATATTATTCGAATATTAATGATGCCGAAAAAACCAATGAAGTTTTTAAAAATATCGAATTAAATGATCCTGAATACTATATTGTTCCGATGATTAAAATGGTAGACAGCGACAAGTTTGAGAGCATGCCTATCCAGGATCTTGAAAAATACAGGGATATTTTATATAAAACAAAAGCAAAGCCTTTCGGTGAATTTTTTGATGTGATGATCACCATGAGAAACAGGGATATGGACAAAGCAAAAATGCATATCGCTAATCTTAAGAAAAATTTCGCCAACAGTGAAAAATTCTTTGTGATTTTTACAACGTTGGAAGATTTGGAAGTAAAAGATCAAAGCTCTACCATTAAAAAGTTTGAAGAAGTATATGAAAAGAAAAATAGTCCTGATGTAATGGCAACGTTATATTCATACTATGAGAAAGCAAACAGGGTAGAAGATCAGAAGAAAATTCTGAGAAGATATATGGAGCTTTATCCTTCGATAAACTCTTTCAGGACTCAATACATCGATCTTTTGAATGAAAATGTTCAGAATCCTGAGTACGGAAAAGAGCTTGAAAATGCTTTGGAAAATTTCCCGTATTCTTATTCTTTGCTGGCTGCAAAAGCGGAATATTTAGCAAAACTTAATAAAAAAGCAGATGCTGTAAAATTTGCAAAGCTTTCTCTTTCTCATAATACGGAAAATGAAGAAATGCATAAGCTGGTAAGAGATATTGATCAGAAAGAAGATGAAATCGCTCAGGTTTCGGTTAAAGATCTTTATAAGCTTGTCAGTGACCGCAGAAATAAAGCTGTAAAAGGCAAAAAAGGTGTTACAACGCTTTTGGATGAATATATTGTGAATGTTTATGATGAAGGTGGTTTCAAGAAGAGAAGTACTTATGCCTATGAGATTAATTCTGAAAAGGGTATTGAAGAAATGAAGGAGTATGGCATTAATTATTACGATGATGTAATAAAATCCGAGATTGTAAAGCCAAACGGAAGCATTATTCCCGGAGAAAAATCAGATGACCAGATCGTATTTACCAATCTTGCGGTTGGCGACGTTATTTTAATTCAAAAAGAAAGTCTGGAGAGAAACAGCGGAAGATTTTATAAAGATTTTAATGTAAGCTCTTATTTTAATTCTGAATATCCGGTGGTAGAATCGATTTTTACGGTAATTACACCGGAAAATATGACTTATCAGGCGAAAAGCAATAATAAAGAAGTCGTTTCCACAAAGAAAAAAATAGGAAATAAATTATACCAAACATGGAAATTGGATAATCTTGAAGAAATAGACCTGGATGAATATTACGGACCGAGCTATTATGATACAACGATTTCCGTAACAGCAAATTCTATTAAAACGTGGCAGGAAATTTCTAACTGGTATGCAGATTTAACAAGGAAAAGTCTGGTTTCCGACAAAGTTGTAGAAAAGACGTTCAAAGAGATTTTTCCGAACGGAATTTCCGGAATGAACGAAACAGAAAAAGCAGAAAAAATTTATAATTATATTGAAAAAAATGTTACTTATAGTTCCGTAGACTTCCGCCAGAGTGGATATATTCCGCAGAAACCCTCTAAAACACTTATTACAAAACTGGGAGACTGTAAAGATCTTTCGACCCTATTTGTAATTTTAGGAAATCAGGCTGGGCTGAAATCAAATCTTGTATTGGTTCAGACTAATGATAATTCTGTGCAGCGATTGATCTTACCGAATTTAAGTTTCAATCATTGTATCGTGAAAGTAAATCTTGACGGCAAAGAAAATTATCTTGAAATGACAAATAAATATTTGCCGTTTAATTCTGTCGTTAAAGGCAATTATAAAGCAAAAGGCCTGGTGATTTATACAGATAAAAATGCAAAAGAATCTAAAGATCTGATTGAAATTCCGATTGATAACAATTCAAAAACGTCTTTTAAAACGATAAGTGAAGTAAATATCAATGGGGATGACCAAAATTTCCTTACAAAACAATATGTAATGGGAGAAACAAAAGGTTATTATAATGATTTCTTCCAGGATTCTCAAACGGATGATTACCGCAAAAAAAATCTTGAGGAAGAATACGGCGCCGTTTTGGACAAGGTGATCAGCGTAAAAGCAGTGAAATTGCTTGACGGAAAAGACCTTACTTCAAAACCGCTTTCCTATGAAGTTCATTTTAATATTAATGATAAGCCTCAGTCTGTCGGAAGTTTAAAAATTATGAAAATTCCTTTTGTTACAAAGCCTTTTACTAAAGAAGTTGTCGCAACAGAAAACAGGAAAACAGATATTCAATATACCAAATACGAAAAGCAGAACGATTATTTCGAAGAAGTATATTTGAATATTCCTGAAAATATGAAATTTATAGAAATCCCTGAGAATAAGGCATTAGCATATAATAATTTTAAGTATTCCATTAATTATGAGCTGCAGAAAAATAATAAGCTTAAGATTACAAGAATTGCAAATACACCTTGGGATAATATTAAGAAAGAACAATATCCTGAATTTAAAAAATTCGTAGAAGATGCAATTAATACAGAAAATCAGATCTTAGGATATAAATAATAAAGAAAAATGCTTACAAAATCTGTAAGCATTTTTTATTTTTAAAAAGTAAAATCTTCAGTTAATCTTTTATCTTCGTCAAGTCTTTCAATTAATTTTTCCAGTCCCTCAAATTTGATTTCATCATGAAGAAAATCTCTGAATTTCACTGTAATTTTTTCGTCGTAAATATCTCCTTCAAAATTAAGAATATAAACTTCTACGGTTAATTTTTGTCCGTTTACAGTTGGGTTGGTACCAACGCTCAACATTCCTTTGTACTGTTGATTTTTAACAAAAACTTCAACAATATAGGCTCCTTTTTTAGGTAAAAGCTTAATAGATTCTGTTTCAATATTGGCCGTTGGATAGCCGATTGTTCTTCCGATCTTCTTGCCGTGGGTCACCGTTCCGGAAACAGAGTAGAAGTAGCCTAACATTTCATTGGCTTCTTTAATATTTCCGGCTAAAAGTGCATTGCGAACTTTGGTAGAGCTGATATTATTTTCGTGAATGTTGATCGCTTCCATTTGTTCAACTTCAAAATCAAGTTCTTTTGATAATTTTTGAAGCAATTCAAAATTTCCGCTTTTATTTTTTCCGAAAGAATGGTCGTAGCCTATAATTAAATATTTTACATTTAATTTTTCAATTAAAATCTGACGAACAAATTCTTCACCCGTAAGATTTCTGAATTCTTCATCAAATTCTTTTAAAAATAAATCGTCGATGCCGTATTTTTCCAACAATGATTTTTTTTCTTCCAACGTATTCAGAAGTTTCAGATCTTCATTAGGATTAAAAACAAATCTCGGATGTGGCCAAAAAGTAAGGACAGCAGTCTCCAAATTGTTCTCTGAACCCACCTTTGTCAATTCGTCGATAATACTTTTATGCCCAAGATGTACCCCGTCAAACATACCCAAAGACAGTGCTAAAGGCTTTTGAGAAGAATAATCTGTAAAATTCTTGAAAACTTTCAAAACGGAAAAAAATTTGACTGCAAATATAAAGCCTTTAAAATGATCTATAATAATATATGAGAAGTTATTTTTATGTTATGATTTTTTATAATATCTATTACATAAATGATTTTTTTCATAATCTCTCGCAGTAAAAGGCATTATTATATAAAAATTACAGGAAGATTCAAAAAAATAAAATATAAAATTTAAACTTACTGGTCTCTAAAAAGCATGATAAAAATCTTTTTTTTAGCAATTGCGGGTTTGTTAAGAATCATTATATTTGCACCAAGAAAAAATTTAGCAATGGCAAACCAAATTAAAGGAAAAATTTCTCAAATTATTGGTCCTGTAATCGACGTAGTTTTTAATAATGTGGAAGCAATTCCAAGTATTTATGACGCGTTGGAAATTACAAAAGGAAACGGTGAAAAAGTAGTCTTAGAGGTAGAACAACATATTGGTGAAGATACAGTAAGATGTATCGCAATGGATGCTACAGACGGTCTTCAAAGAGGGCAGGACGTAATCGGATACGGAAATCCTATTATGATGCCAATCGGTGAAGCTGTGAACGGAAGACTATTCAACGTTGTTGGTGATGCTATCGACGGGCTTCAAAATATTTCTAAGGAAGGTGGTCTTCCAATTCACAGACCAGCTCCAAAATTTGATCAACTTTCAACTTCTGCAGAAGTTTTATTTACAGGTATTAAAGTAATCGACTTAGTTGAGCCTTACGCAAAAGGGGGTAAAATTGGTTTGTTCGGTGGTGCCGGTGTAGGTAAAACGGTATTGATTCAGGAGTTGATTAACAATATTGCAAAAGGACACGGTGGTCTTTCTGTTTTTGCCGGAGTAGGTGAAAGAACGAGAGAAGGAAATGACCTTTTGAGAGAGATGCTGGAATCAGGAATTATCAAGTATGGTGATGATTTCATGCACTCTATGGAAAACGGAGGTTGGGATCTTTCTAAAGTAGATTTAGAAGCTATGAAAGATTCAAAAGCTGCGTTCGTTTTCGGACAAATGAACGAGCCACCTGGAGCAAGAGCGAGAGTAGCGCTTTCTGGTCTTACTTTAGCTGAGTACTACAGAGACGGTGGAGAAAGCGGACAGGGTAGAGACGTACTTTTCTTCGTAGACAACATCTTCCGTTTTACACAGGCTGGTTCTGAGGTATCTGCACTTCTTGGTCGTATGCCATCTGCGGTAGGTTATCAACCGACATTGGCTTCTGAAATGGGTGCGATGCAGGAAAGAATTACTTCAACTAAAAATGGTTCAATTACTTCAGTACAGGCGGTTTACGTACCTGCGGATGACTTAACTGACCCGGCTCCTGCAACTACATTTGCTCACTTGGATGCAACTACGGTACTAGACAGAAAAATTGCTTCATTAGGTATTTATCCGGCGGTAGATCCATTGGCTTCAACGTCAAGAATCTTAGCTCCTGAAATTATCGGTGACGAACACTATGACTGTGCTCAAAGAGTAAAAGAAATTCTTCAAAGATACAAAGCGCTTCAGGATATCATCGCGATCCTTGGTATGGAAGAACTTTCTGAAGAAGATAAATCAGTTGTTTACCGTGCTAGAAAAGTTCAGAGATTCTTATCTCAGCCTTTCCACGTAGCTGAACAGTTTACAGGTATTCCGGGATCATTAGTAGATATCAAAGATACTATCAAAGGATTCAACATGATTATGGATGGTGAGTTAGATCACTTACCAGAAGCTGCTTTCAACTTGAAAGGAACTATCGAGGAAGCTATCGCAGCAGGACAAAAAATGTTAGCTGATAACGCTTAATTTTTGAACGCTTTATGCCTAAAGCTTAAAGCCTAAAGCCTAAAAAATATGAATATAAAAATTTTAACACCAGAATACGTAGTTTTTGAAGGAGAAGTAGACTCAGTATTGTTGCCTGGAAAAAATGGTGAATTTCACATCATGAAAAACCACGCAGGAATTGTTTCTTCTTTGATAGGCGGTAAAGTAAAATTATATGCTAAATCTGTTGATGAAGCTTTTGCTAAAAACTTTACTAAAGAAAACGAAAAAGACTCTGTTTTTTCTTACCCGATCAAAAGCGGTGTTGTAGAATTTAATCATAATAAAGGAATTATCCTTTGCGAATAATTAAATGAAAAGCTAAATATATTTTCAAGAAAGTGTAACTTTGGTTACACTTTTTTTATGTCATGTAAAAATCTGATTCTATGAAGAAAAATATGATCATGTTGTTTACAATTTTGAGTATCTTCCTCAACGCTCAAATTATTAAAACTAAAAGAGGAATTGTAAGTCTTGACGGAGTACATGTTGCAAAAATTTCCAATAAATCAAATCAATATACTTTTCTAGATTTAAAAGAAACCCCGATTTACACCATAGAATTCATTGATAAAAGTATAGTTGACTCTGTAAGAGATAGTTATATTAAATTAAACAGGGTTTATAATAGAGATAAAACATTAGATTTAGATTATATTTCTCCATCGGCTTTTTCGGGTGAAGAAAAATCTGCGGTTTATACCTCAATAAAAAGTTTAAAAATTATCGATAATAAAGGAATCAATGTTAAAAATCTGGACGAGCTTTTTTCAAAAACTCCTAAAAGAAATTTAGACAGTAAAACCAAAGAAGCATATACGATCAGAAGTAAAATTGATAAACTCAAAATTGAAGTCAATACAGTCGGCGAAATTCTGAGCAATGGAAAACCTGTAGGATATTTCACTAATTTACCGGTAAGTTTTGGTTCGGAAGATACAATTGCTGATAAAACTTTTGTTGATATTGAGATCTACGATGCCAATAGCAAATACATCGGAAAATATATTACAACCACAAAGCAGATCAAAACTGCTGGAGGTAAGAGCTTTACACTTTACAGAGAAATGTCGGGAAGAGCATCGATTTTAAAATTTCCGACTTATAAAGCGATAGCAGAACGACTGGCAATCATGGACCCTAATTTTATTAAAGTTCAGGAAAAAGTAATTGTAGGAGAAGTTGTGAAAGATGGTGTTCAAAAATAAAATTATCAATAGGAACGGGCTTTAGCCCGTTTACATAAGAACAAGTTCAATTGGCTTTAGCCAAAACTTATAAAAACTCTTGAAAATTGTTTTCAGGATTTTTCAGTTCTTGTCATTTGTCCGCTCAGTTTGTCATTCCGGAGGAATCTCAACATAGTTTTGCTAAAATTGAAGCTTAGATTCCTACGGAATGACAAACTCGATTATATTTTTATTTTATTAAAGTGGAAAAAAATGAAAAAAGCGTAAAAACTTACAGGCTTAAAATCACACCATTATCTTTCAGTTGCTGCATTGGTTTTGAAAACCAGAATAATTCAAAATCTTCAAGATTCTCTTCAAAATTGGTCTTAAGTTGTTGAAGTGTAGACTTTTTCGGATTTTCTATAGAATTTTCTACTAAAGTTTTCATCAGCCATTCTGCTTTTTCTTGCTCCAGATCAATGCTCAAAACATTGGTTTTTAAATGGAATGTAAGTTGTGTATACTTATAGGAATTTTTCTTTTTTGTTTTTACGCGATTCTCAGCGATTACGTTTTTCTCTGAAAAAACAATTTTTGAATTCCCTTTGAAATTAAAATTTTCTTCTTCCAAAAGACAATCATGAATATAATCAGGATGAACCAAAGTTTTCGGAATTTTAAAATCAAACCATTCCTGTAAAGGAATTTCAAAATTAATTCCGTGCATATAGTTGAAGAGCGATTTTTTTAAACCAAAACTAAATCTCCCATGATCGATTCCGGTTTTGTCTGTAAAATCAATATCATTGTTGGCAAATAAAATTTCCTGCTTGATGGGAGTGACTCCAAATTCTTCGGGATTTAATCCGACGGGTGAGTGAGCAGTCATCGCAAACTGATGCCAAAAAGCACTTTGCAAAATTCCCATTTCAAATAATTGTCGAACCATTTCTAAAGAATCGACAGTTTCCTGAACAGTCTGAGTTGGGTAGCCGTACATCAAATAGGCATGAATCATAATTCCGGCTTCTGTAAAATTTCTCGTTACTTTTGCAACCTGTTCTACAGAAATTCCTTTGTCGATTAATTGTAGCAATCGGTCACTCGCAACTTCCAATCCGCCGGAAACGGCAACGCAACCGGAAAGTTTTAACAAGAAACACAAATCTCGTGTAAAACTTTTTTCAAAACGAATATTTGTCCACCAGGTTACAACAAGATTTCTTCGTAAAATTTCCAAAGCAACTTCTCGCATCAAAGCGGGGGGGGCAGCTTCATCCACAAAATGAAATCCCGTTTCACCAGTTGTTGCGATCAATTCTTCCATTCTGTCTACAAGAATTTTTGCAGAAATGGGTTCGTAAATTTTAATATAATCTAAAGAAATATCACAAAAAGTACATTTTCCCCAATAGCAACCGTGTGCCATTGTTAATTTATTCCATCTTCCGTCGCTCCATAAACTGTGCATCGGATTGGCAATTTCAATAACAGAAATGTATTTATCTAGCTGTAAGTCAGTATAATCGGGAGTTCCGATATCAACTTGTTTGTAATCGTGTCTTGTAGAATTATTTTTATAAGTAACTTCTTGATTTTCAATTAAAAAAGTTCGTTTGAATTGAGATTCTTTGCTTTGCTCAGAATGATAAATGTTTTCATAAAGCAACTCGATCGGAAGCTCACCATCATCTAACGTAATAAAATCCAAAAATTCAAAAACTCTTGGATCTTTAATTTCTCTCAATTCCGTATTGGGAAAACCGCCGCCCATCGCTACTTTGATGTGAGGATAATTTTCTTTAATAAACTTTGCTGAACGAAAAGCCGAATATAAATTTCCCGGAAAAGGTATCGAAAAACATACTAATTTTGGCTGAACCAATTCTATCTTTTCATGAAGAATTTTTAATGTAAAATCATCGATAAATGTTTGATTATCTGATAGTTTTAAATATAATTCATCAAAAGAATTGGCGCTTTTCCCTAAACGTTCTGCGTATCTGCTGAAACCAAAATCTGAATCTACATTTTCAACAATATAATCAGATAGATCTTCTAAATATAAGGTTGCCAAATGTTTAGCTTTATCCTGAAGTCCCATATTTCCGAAAGCAAATTCCATATCATCCAGTTGGTTGAATCGGGAAGCTTCGGGAAGAAAATTCATTGAACAGATTTGTCTTGCTAACGTCGGATTTTTACCTTGTAGAAAAGAAATAACCTGATCGATCGTTTTTAAATAATCATTTCTTAAGGTAAAAATTCTCTGAGAATTTTCTGAAATGGTTTGAATATCAATTGGTTTGTTGAAAATTCGCTGAATTCCGTCTTTTGAAAATAATGCCAAAATAACCTCGATCCCCAAATCGATCTGATAGCTTGAAATATTTTTTGTGTTCAAAAAACCTTTGATATAAGCCGTTGCGGGATAAGGAGTATTGAGTTGGGTAAAAGGTGGAGTGATAAGAAGCAGATCTTTCAACAGTAAATTTTTTGCAAAGTTATTTTAAATATTTTAAATTTTATGAATGTGCGGTTTTTTTGCTTCCAGCAAGAACATTAAGAATGACTCCCAAAAGAATTAATGAAATTCCCATGAATAAATTATAGGTAAACTTTTCATGAAACATCAAAACGCTCACCATCACAGCAACTACGGGTTCCAGTGCACCTAGAATTGCAGCCGGAGTCGAACCGATATTTTTAATCGCATACACCAAACATAAAGTTGAGATAACGGTAGTAAGAAGAGCGAAAATTGTCAGGTTAAAAAAGACCGTTGTCGATGAAATTTCGAAAGAGTCTTTTCCGATTAAAGCTTTAAACATAAAATATGCTGAAGTAAAAAGCATAGAATAAAAAGAAAGTTTAAACCCAGAAACTTTTATCTTGGATTTATTGACAATAATAATATAAAGTGCATAAAAGACAGAACTTAGCATTACAATTCCCAATCCGATATAGTTGATTTCCAGTTCTTTTCCTTTTAAACATAAAACAATTACCCCTGCAAAAGCAAGAAGTAAAGAGGTGATGGAAAGTTTTGTCAGTTTCTCTTTATAAAAGAAAAACATGATCAATGCGACAATCACGGGATAAATAAAAAGTACGGTTGAAGCAATTCCGGCTGTGAGATAATCATATCCTAAAAATAAAAACTCAGATGAAAATGCATAACACATTCCCAGTGCGGCTAAAATTAATCCTTCTTTTATATTGATAGAAAGATTTTCTTTGGAATACAATAAATATCCACCAATCATTAAGGCAGAAAATAAAAATCTATAAAATAAAGTAATGTCTAATGAAAAGTGCGCTTGCTTTACAGGCAGGATAAAAATAGGAATCAAACCATATGAAACCGATGAAATAATTCCTAAAGCATAACCCTTTAACTTCATTACTATTATTTTATAAAAAACCACTGATTATTTTCAGTGGTTCTTTAGTTATATGATGATATCGATATTACATTTGTTTGTATTCGATGTTCATTTGTTTTTCCATTTCTGCGTATACACCAGAAGTTAATTTTTCTTTGATGCCTTCAAAAGCCGCTAAAGTTTCGTTAATTTCTGCATCTGTGTGAGAAGCTGTCGGAATTAATCTTAATAAAATCATTCCTTTTGGAATTACCGGATATACTACAACTGACGTGAAAACTCCATAGTTTTCTCTTAAATCTTTTGCAAGAAGAGTAGCCTCAATGGTAGTTCCTTCAATAAAAACAGGGGTTACACAAGTATTTGTATTTCCAAGGTTGAAACCTCTTTCTTTTAACCCGTTTTGAAGTTTATATACATTTTCCCACAATTTATCTTTAATTTCAGGACGAGTTCTCAACAGTTCCAATCTTTTCAAACCTCCGATTACCATTGGCATTGTTAAAGATTTAGCAAAAATCTGAGAACGAAGATTGTATTTTAAGAATCTGATGATCGTCTCATCTCCCGAAAGAAATGCCCCAAAACCTGCCATAGATTTAGCAAAAGTAGAGAAATATACATCGATCTGATCTTGGCAACCTTGCTCTTCACCAGCTCCGGCTCCGGTTTTACCTAAAGTTCCGAAACCATGCGCATCGTCTACCAACAATCTGAAATTGAATTTAGATTTTAAATCACAGATTTCTTTCAGTTTTCCCTGCATTCCTCTCATTCCGAAAACACCTTCAGTGATCACCAAAATTCCGCCTCCGTTTTCTTCAGCTACTTTGGTTGCTCTTGCCAGGTTTTTTTCTAAACTAGCAATATCGTTATGTTTGAACGTAAAACTTTTACCCATATGAAGACGAACTCCGTCTACGATACAAGCGTGGGAATCAGCATCATATACGATTACATCGTGTCTTGTAACCAATGCATCAATGGCTGAAACCATTCCCTGATAACCGAAATTTAGAAGATAAGCAGCTTCTTTCTGAGTAAATTCTGCCAATTCTTTTTCCAATTGCTGATGTTGCTGAGTTTCCCCAGACATAGCTCTTGCGCCCATCGGATAAAACATTCCGTATTCTGCAGCAGCTTTTGCATCAGCTTCTAAAACTTCTGGGTGGTTGCAAAGACCTAAATAGTCATTGGCACTCCAGAAAATTACATCTTTACCCTGAAATTTCATTCTTGGACCAATCGGACCTTCCAGTTTTGGGAAAACAAAATATCCTTCAGCATAATCAGCAAATTGTCCTAATGGACCGGGATTTTGTTTAATACGATCAAAAATATCTAACATTTTATTAATATTTAAGTAAAAAAGCCTTTCGTGATCTACAAAAAAGGCTTGGTTTGTGTGTAGATTTATTTATTCTTATTTAATGAATTCGGTTTTGAAAACTTCATCATAATTGTGTACACAATTATTAACGAAACCTTGCTCAGCCATCCATTGATCACTATATACCTTCGTGATGTATCTTGAACCGTGGTCAGGATAGATCAAAACAACTACATCATCCTTTGAAAACTCGTGAGACTGTGCATATTGTATCAAAGCCTGAGTAACCGCTCCGGTTGTATAACCTCCCATGATAGCTTCTTTCAAGGCGATCTCACGGGTTCTGTAGGCAGACATTTCGTCATTTACTCTTACAAATTCATCTACTTTGTCAAAAAGAAGGGCAGAAGGAATCAAATTTTTCCCCATACCTTCAATCTGATAAGGATGAACGTCTTCTTTGTGAATTTCTCCCGTTTCGTGGTAGCTCTTTAAAATAGAACCATCGGCATCAACACCAATAATCTTGATGTTAGGATTTTTCTCCTTTAAAAATTTTGCCGACCCTGATAATGTTCCACCTGTTCCAGTACAGGCCAAAAGGTGAGTGATCTTACCTTGTGTCTGTTCCCAAATTTCAGGACCCGTAGTTTGGTAGTGTGCATCAATATTCAATTCGTTAAAATATTGATTGATGTAAACTGAATTTGGTGTTTCTGAAGCAATTCTTTTCGCTACTTCATAGTATGATCTCGGATCATCTGCAGGCACATTTGCAGGGCATATATATACAACGGCACCCAATGCTTTAAGATAAGCAATTTTTTCAGGCTTCGTTTTATCACTTACCGCAAGAATACATTTATATCCTTTGATGATGCAAACCATTGCAATAGAAAATCCTGTGTTTCCTGATGTGGTTTCTACCACTACAGAATCCTCCTTTAATAAACCTTTTTTCTCAGCGTTTTCTATAATATGAAGTGCGATTCTATCTTTAGTGGAATGTCCAGGATTATATGATTCTAACTTGGCATAAACAGTTGCAGGAATATCTTTCGTT
>Ga0157375_10000572_pt1 | contig 32960 bp, 32 predicted proteins | sample M35metaG_FD_115311 | JGI IMG/M metagenome (GOLD analysis project Ga0157375, IMG submission 115311) | Miscanthus rhizosphere microbial communities from Kellogg Biological Station, Michigan, USA - M3-5 metaG | ecosystem: Host-associated > Plants > Roots > Rhizosphere > Soil | place: USA: Michigan... | reverse complement strand
ATATCGGTAACGTTTCCTACTTTAGTTTTTATGCGGCTACGGCAGTTGTAAGTACAATTTTGCGGTTCGGTGTGATTCTGGAAATATTGCGCGAGCTGACCTCCAGCTATGTCGTTCTGGCACAGGTACTTAAGCCGTTCTTTCGCTGGGCCACGATTGGCCTGTTAATTGCCGCTTTAGCACTGGCAGTCTATGCAGGAGGGAACCGTTCCAATCACTCGTGGTTTGTCATGAACATGTTGGATCGCACGGTTCTCATTCTGCAAACAGGATTGTTGGCTAGTCTTTTCCTGTTTTCCCGGTATCTGACGTTATCATGGCGCAATCAGGTGTTTGGTATTGCTTTGGGATTGGGAATATACGCTACGGTAGAGTTGCTGACAGCGGCTATCTCTTCCCAAGCCGGATTTTGGCATGCCGAATTGCTCGACTATGTCAGCATGTCGGCCTACCACTGTAGTGTTCTAATTTGGATTTTCTACTTGTTGCGGCGAGAACCGGTTCGATCCGAGGATGTGCATAACTTCCCGGCGCAGCATGAAGTGGAAGCTTGGAACGAGGAGTTAGATCGGCTGCTGCATCGATGAGTACGATTTTAATCGTCGTGTTGGTGGTGTTGGCTGCGCTTGTTTTGATGCGTCAGGCCAGGGGCCGCGCCTCCCGCATCAAAAGTCCCGAGGACTTGCGCACCCAACTTCGGCTTGTCGATATTGATGCATTCCGCAATCTGACTGATCCCAGTGAAGAAGATTTCCTTCGGGCCCATTTGACCCGATCGAAATACCGGAAAATTCAGCGTCAACGCCTGCGCGCAACTCTTGCCTATGTGTCTTGTGTGGCCAATAACGCAGCAGTGCTGATCCGCATGGGCGAAGCTGCGCGAACAAGTACAAACCCTTCAGTCGTGGAAGCAGGAACCAAGCTCGTCAACAATGCCCTACGCCTACGTCTGCAAACCTTCCAGGTGAAAGTGAACTTGTATCTGCAACTCGTCCACCCCGGCCTGCGAATTCCATCTGGAGAACTGGTCAGTCAATACGAACAGATGACGCACCAAGGCATTTTGCTAGGGCGTTTGCAATACCCTGCCCGGGGAGTTTCCGGCGCGTTCTAAATCTACCTTCTAATACGGAAACATCCTCGCCGCACCTGGTGGGATTCCTGGCGCTCGCTGCCGTCAGCGCATTTGCTCAAGGCGGCGTCACTCTGCGCCGTCCAACTCCGCCCACGGTGGAGAGGAATTTCGTTGCCGCCTCGGTCCACGCTTTGCCTGAATTGCTTGCCAGCTCAATGATGATCGTGCTTTTATTTGTGCTCTTGAATAATTGGGAGCACGTCTCGCAAAGGGAATCTAATGCGATGACGGTCGGAAACGAGTTTGCGTAAATCTCAAATCCAACGATTATCGATTCTCCGCGGTCCGCCAGCTGTCGGCCATGCCCGGAGCGAGGGCGTCGCGCATTTGCAAGCGGGCACGGCTAAGGCGGGTTTTTACATTGGCTTCTGAGACGCCCAACAGGTCGGCGGTCTCCCGGATGCTTAGCTGTTGAACGTCTCTGAGCACCAACACTGACCGGTATTTTGCTGGAAGCGTGGCGAGAGCAGTAGCCAGTGCCTGACGCAGTTCCTGATTTTCAAGCGCCTCCGAGGGGATTTCACGCCAGTCAGCAAAGTCGCGGGGGATGTAGTCACCATCGTCGTTCTGGGTGCCTTCGTCCAGCGAGTCGTAGAGCCGCCGCCGGTCCTTGCGAAGCTTCATTTTGGACTCGTTAATAACGATCTGGACCAGCCAGGTACTGAACTTGGACTCCTTGCGAAAGCGAGGCAGGCCTCGGAAAGCTTTAAGGATGGCTTCTTGCGCCGCTTCTTCCGCGTCGGCCTCGTTTCCAAGGACTGAGAGAGCTGTGACATAGATCATCCGTTCGTACGGTTTGAGAAGATCGGCGAACGCTTCATGGTCTCCTTCCACCACCCTTTCAATTAATGAAGCCTCCAAGGCCGCACGGGTAAACGAGGTCGCCGATGGCGCGGCGTCCGGCTGGAAGTTGGCACCTGATTCTTGTTGAGCGATGGCTGCGAACGTGGTTGCCATATGCGTCTCTCCTCAAAATTCCGGCTGCGATTGATGTGCAGTCTAGCTAATGGACACAAAGGGTCAATTCACGTTACGTCTAATAGCTCGCTACTGAATGTCTCCATGCATCTATAAGAAAATGGAACGCTTGGTCGCAAACATCTCCGGGCCAATTAGCACTCCGTGCTACACTCTTGACCCCAAATACTCCTTTCTATGGGTTCTGACGTGCATGCTCGCCGACGGTATCGTTTTGGAGTCTTCCAACTCGACACTTTCTCCGGCGAACTCTATAAACACGGGATTCGGATCAAGCTTCAGGATCAGCCCTGCCAAGTATTAACTGTCTTGTTGGAGCGGGTGGGCGAGGTAGTGACGCGAGAGGAGTTGCGCCAGCGTCTTTGGGATCACGACACCTTCGTAGACTTCGACCACAGTCTCAATATCAGCATTAATAAGCTGCGCGATGCGTTAGGCGATGCGGCGGCGAATCCTCGGTTCATTGAGACTTTGCCACGGAAGGGTTACCGATTTTTGGCAGCCGTCAGCGTTGAAGACGTCCCCGAGAATCGCACTCCGGCCGCCACTCCGATGACCAACCCGCCGATCCAAGATGTGCCTTCGTCGAACGGGGGCGACAGCCAGCAAATATCCTCGCCAAAGCGCTCAACACTCTGGCTCGGGCTCGCAATACTCGTACTGGCAGCTATGGCTATCGGAGGTTGGTTCTGGTGGAAACAGGAAACAGCGACCAAAGGGACCAGGAACAGTCGCGTCATGCTTGCTGTCCTTCCATTTGAAGATTTAACCGGAGACAGGGGCAATGATTTCTTTGTTGCTGGCTTGCATGATGAATTGATCGCGCAACTAGGACGCCTGTACCCATCCCGCCTAGGTATAATTGCACGAACTTCTTCCGTGCAATACGCGGGAGCGCACAAATCGATCGACCAGATTGGCCGCGAATTGCATGTGGACTACGTGTTAGATGGCACCATCCGTAGCGTCAATGGAAAGTTTCGTGTCACTGCAGAATTGATTCAGGTATCGGACCAAACACATCTTTGGGTGGAAACTTACGAACCGGGAATGGGCGACATTCTCATGCTGCAGGAGGACGTGGCGCGCCGGGTTTCGCAGGTGCTTTCTATGGAATTCCTGCCAGACACCATCCAGAAAATGGAACAGAATGCGACGCAGAATGCGCAAGCGCACGAAGCTTATTTGCGCGGGCGTTTCTTGTGGTCTCAGGAAACTCATCAAAGCCTGGATGAAGCCGTCATCGAATTCCAAAAGGCTGTGAGCTTAGATCCGAAATATGCACTGGCATACGTAGGCCTGGCAGACACTTACAACGTGCTGGGAGGTTATGGATTTATTCCGCCTGAACAAGCCTGGCCCAAAGGCAAAGCGGCGGCAGCCAAAGCGCTCGATCTCGCGCCAAATTCGTCCGATGCCTACGGAACCATGGCTTTTGCGGCGTTTTATTACGATTGGAATTGGAGCGAGACCGAGGAACTGTTTCGCAAGGCACTTTCGATAAATCCCAACAATCAGGTCGCACATGAATTCTACGCCTCGTATTTACACGCGATGGGGCGCTTGGATGAAGCGGACAAGCAAATCCGCATTGCCCAGGATTTGGACCCTCTCTCTGGGTGGGTAAGAGACGATAAAGGATGGATTCTTTTGTCGCGCCATCGCCCCGCAGAAGCAGCAATTGAATTTCGGAAAGCAATCGAGCTGAATCCTAGATTTCCGGCGGCACATTTGAGTCTGGCGGTTGCCTATCTTCGTCTGAAGCAATATGACAAGGCATTTCAGGAAGTAAAGGAAGCAGAGCGACTCGGCGGAAGTCCGACCCGCGTTTTGGAGATTCGCGGTTCCATTCAAGCGGTGTCCGGAGATATTGCGGGAGCAGAGGCTACAGCAGAGACGCTGAAAAGCGGAAAGATTTCCGGACGCATGTCGCCTTATAGTGTCGCGTTGATCTACACAGCCTTGGGACGAAACAGTGAGGCCTTGGATTGGCTGGATAAGGCTTTTCAAGAAAAAGATACCTGGACGGTGTGGACTAAGGTTTTGGTGGAGTGGGATAGCCTGAAGGATGAACCCAGGTTTAAGGAATTACAACGCAAATTGAATCTTTAGACGTGATGATGGGACTGGCCAGCCGTCGCCAAGTAGTAAGGATTCTTTTGCACTCCATGCGAGCACACGGCCAGGTGATGAGTTTCCAGGCCCCCTTTTAGGATCAGGCGTCCGGAAAGAGTGCGGACGTCGTACATGCAGACAATAACGCAAGGAAGACCGTGAATCAGTACGTCGGCCTGTGCCTCAAGTTCGAGTACATCATCTTCTCCCGCAGGCAAGGGATCGGTTCCCATCCCCAAATTCCCCAGGAATCTGACGCAGGAAGCGCCGGCGCGCAAAGCCGCCTGCACAACGTCAGTGATATCCGAAATGGTCCCTTGCGCATCCGAGCGTCTGGGGATAACTGTAAGTTTCAGTTTGCTGATTAATTCCTGAGGGTCGTAGCCGTCGGCGCGAAGAGTTGCTTGGACTTTGTCCAGGGCTTCATCGTGCCCGAAGATGATGCAGTGTTCATTCTTTCCCAGCCCCGGATAAAGGAAGCGTACACCGCGCGCGAAATCGTCATCACTTTCCCAAAAGTAAATCAAATGAGAGCCAAGCCTGACACGATCGCCTGTAATTCCCACTGGGATTTCATTGCCGACTGCCGGAGTCTGTTCGCCGGGCGCGAGGTGTTGCTGGAGTTTGCAATAGAGGCGCCGTGAGACGCTCTCAGGAATGTCAAAAGCCCGGCTGTCGCTCATTAGCTGCTTGACGTTTTTGGCACCATCGAGGATGGATTTGCAATTCGTGCAGGAGGCAAAGTGGGACTCCAAACGCAGGCGAGCTGCGTCGTCCAAGGTGCCGTCAAGGTAGCTGGAGATTTCTTTCCATACCTCTTTGCAGCTGCTGTCCGGTCTTTTTTTCTTCTCCATTACGCTCGCTGAGTCCAAGCTGCCCCATCTTACGCCGGCCAGGTCAGGGTGGCAAAACGTCCATGTTCAACAGTGTGATTCGCAAGAAAACAAATAGTTTCTTTTTGGAAAGTGGTAAAAATACATGAGTTTGGCCGTCACTTTTCCGTGGTTTCCGAATCGGACGAGCAGACCAAGCTAAGGAGCAGTAGATGAAGGACAAGGTGGTTTTAGTGACGGGGGCAAATGGCGGCCTCGGCAAGTGCGTGACCGAAAGTCTGCTCGAAGCCGGAGCCATTGTTGCCGGAGTTTCCCGAAAGATACAGCAGTCTGATTTTCCGAATACGAGATTCGACCCGTTTCCCGGAGATTTGTCGTCGGGCGAAGGCGCAGACAAGATCGTCCAGAACGTTGTGGCACGATTCGGCAGAGTGGATGTCGTAGTCCACACAGTCGGCGGCTTTGCCGGTGGAAAGACCATCTCGGAGACCGACGACACAATCTTCGATCGCATGCTGGATTTGAACCTTAAGAACGCATTTTTCTTGATGCGCGCGGCGGTTCCTCAGCTGCGCAAGAGCGGCAGGGGCCGATTCATTGCCATTGCAAGCCGGGCTGCGGTTGAGCCGGGCCGGGGTGTGGGGGCTTACGGAGCTTCAAAAGCCGCTCTGGTTTCACTGGTGAAAACGGCTGCTGCCGAAAACCAGGACGCCGGCATGACGGCGAACGCAATTCTGCCTGGCACGATGGATACGCCCGCCAATCGGCAATCGGACCCGAATGCCGATTTCTCGAAGTGGGTACAACCCCACAATGTGGCGAATCTGGTTCTGTGGTTGGCAAGTGATTACGGGAAGGACATGAACGGCGCGGTGATTCCGATCTATGGCAACCTTTGAAACATTTGTACGGGCTTTCGTGTTCTGCTTTGAGGCCTACGCCGCGATTGGAATTCTGTTCGCATCAGTCTTTGTTTTTCGTGGAGTCCAGCAAGTGGATTCGGAGGCCCAAGGATCTGGGGTTGGATTTCGATTACTGATTATGCCCGGAGTCACTGCATTCTGGCCCATATTTCTTCGCCGCTGGATTCGCGGCATCCAGCCTCCAATTGAGAGGAACCCACACCGATGATTCAGCCACTCAGGGCCGCGCATCGCAAAGCATTCGCCGTGCTTGCGATCGCTTTGCCGGCGGTGTTGTGGGGCGGGCTTCGGGCACGTGAAGTGCCGCTCGGTCAGAGTTCTCCGATTGTCGAAATGCCATCGAGCATGTATCTGCTAAGGCAGTCAGACCGGTTGTGGGGCAAGCACATCATCCAGTCTAAATTCTATGGAGACTCCACCACTGGCGAGGGTGTCGAAGTTCTCTTCTTGCCGCCGCAAGAGATGAATGACCCGGATTTACTGCTGTATTGGACTGGCGACCTTCGGCCAGCCGCGGACGTCTCGGGATGGAAACTACTCGGTACATTTGCGGCGGGGCGGGTTTTTTCACTTCCTCTCGACGCCAAGCATGGCGGCCATTTGGCCCTGTATAGCCTGGCTCATCGGGAATTGGTCGATTCTGCGCTGGTGGAGAAACTGCCATGAGTGTGCAGTATGGCGCAATCAGTTGGAATCGACAGAAAAAACTGTATGACTACACGCTGCTGTCCTGTGTGGGTTTGTATTTGGCAATTTTTCTGGGCGTGGGATTTTGGCGAAATCCCTATGCCACCGCCGAAACTTTGTTGATTCGCGCTCTCGGAACCGCGGCGCTGCTCCTTCTGCATGTAGTACTGTGCGTCGGTCCGCTGGCGCGCCTGGATCGTCGTCTTTTACCGCTCCTCTATAATCGTCGCCACTTGGGCGTTACGACTTTTCTGCTTGGATTGGCACACGGTGTGTTTGCCCTGGTGCAGTTCCACGCTTTTGGCAATGTAAATCCGTTGGTCAGTCTTTTTGTTAGCAACACGCGCTACAACAGCGTCGCTCAATTTCCTTTTCAGGCACTCGGCTTCTTTGCCCTGATTATTCTCTTCTTGATGGCGGCGACCAGCCACGACTTCTGGTTGCGGAACTTGACCGCTCCCACATGGAAACGTCTCCACATGATGGTGTATGTCGCTTATGGATTGCTGATCGCCCACGTTGCACTCGGCGCGTTACAGTCTGAGAGAAGTCCGGTCCTTGCGGCTGCGTTGGGAGTCGGACTTGCCACGGTATTAAGCCTGCATGTGTTGGCCGGCTGGAAGGAGCGGGCAATCGACACTGGCAAAACCGTAGCAAAGAGCGACATCGTCGATGGTTTTGTCGAGGTTTGCAAAACACAATCAATCCCTGAGAAGTGTGCCAAGGTGGTGTCGCTTTCAGGAGAGCGTATCGCGGTCTTCAAGTACGACGGCAAGGTGTCGGCCGTCTCGAATGTTTGTCAGCACCAGAATGGACCGCTCGGTGAAGGGCGTATTCTCGACGGGTGTATCACTTGTCCCTGGCACGGTTATCAGTACGGTCCGGAGAATGGAGCAGCCCCAGCTCCATTCAAGGAAAAGATCCCAACGTTTCAAGTGAAAGTTGTGGACGGCGCCGTACTGGTCCATCCACGCCCCAATGCTCCGGGAACTTACGTGGAACCCGCCAGGGTTGAGGTTCCGGAAGGGGTATCCCGATGAGCGAATTCTATATTGGGTATCTTCCGAAGGCCCCTACGGCAATCGCGCGATTTATCAAAAAGCTTGTAGCTGGCCTGGCGGTTTTTGCTTTGATCGCCGCCATGATTTTTGCCCTCTCGCAGATGCCGTTGGCTCGATCGATCTTTGAATTCGGGAACTGGCGGAGTTTCGAGGGCGTAGTCGCAACTAGGCCGTATCCCATGTTGCTCGTCCCCCGACCAGGAAGCGATGAGTTCTCGCAATATTTGCTGGTGGCACCGGGAAAACATGGCGCCGACAGTCTGGTTTCAGCTTTCGACGGTAAACATATTCGTTTGCAGGGCCAACTCATTTATCGCGACGGACAGACGATGGTCGAGATAGATCCTAAAAGGATCACTCCGATGGAACCTAAAGAGAACTCAGGAGTAGAAACTATCGCTCTCGGCACCGCAACCTTGGCTGGCGAAATTGTGGACAGCAAGTGCTATCTCGGTGTGATGAACCCCGGTCGCGGAAAAGTGCACCGCGACTGCGCGGCGCGTTGTTTGAGCGGTGGCATCCCGCCGGCATTGCTGACATCGACTGGAGAAATCGTCTTGCTCGTGAACCATGACGGCAAGCCGTTCGCAAAGGATGCGTTACGGGAATTCGTCGACGAGCTAGTCGTCGTTCGCGGAGGCTTGATCCGTCGCGGAGACATAAAGATGATGCAAGCCGAAAGCATCAGGCACGGTGGTTCGCAGATCGGCGATTAAAATTTGGGGAGGAATCGGCTGCGGATTCTCGGATGCAGCGATTGCATGTCCAACAATGTCAGAAAATCTATGGTTTTGAATTCTCGATCGATGGCAGGAGGCCCGCAGATTTTGGCGCCGATTGCCAGGTAAGTTCGTAAAAGCTTGGGTATTGCGGGATTGGATTGAGGCGTCCCGGAAAATGAAACCTGAAATGGCGGCGTGGGTACTGTCCGCAGCGCTTCCTCGACGAGATAATCGCTCAAATATTCATAAGCCGCCATGCCATGCCGCCCATCCTGCGAAGTCAGTGACGAACAGCCGATCAGATAGCGACATCCACAGGCTACCGCATAGGCGGCGATTCCTCGCCAGAGAAGGTATAAAACCTCGGTGGAACGATGATCGCGCTGAATACAGGCTCGACCCAACTCAACAATTTGGTTTCGCAACGGCTGGTAGGGTGCAAAGTCGAATTCACGCGCGCTATAGTAGCCGCAGTTTGCGGAGGCGGTTGGTCCAGTTTGCAGACGGTAGGTGCCGACAATCTGCGCGGTCGGCGCATGCTCGACAACCAGGTGATCGCAGATAGCGTCGAACTGGTCGGTGTCGAGCCCTGTGAGGTACGCGGGTTCCAGGCCCTCCTGTAATTCAAGGTTGAAGACCATGAATCGCAGGCGGAAAGCTGCCTCGCGCTCTCCTTGATTGGCTGCCAGGCGCAGGCGATAGGCGCCTTGTGCGATTGCTGGGACCAGACCAAGACCGGGACCTGCAGCTGCAAGAGGGCTAATCGTTAGTGCGCGTCGCTGAGATGTAGCTTCCACCTGGACATCTGATTCAGTCGGGAACAGAAAGTGACACAGTCAGTCACGTGGAGCGCATGCGCTGTGTAACTTTTCTCATCATTTGCTATCTAATGGCCGAACCAAAAGCGCGCGGGGTGGATTCAGAGCGTAGCCCGCGACTGCATGGGCGCGGACGGTTATGGGATTATCTCGCCCTCCCGCCCGCAGGTTGGTACGATTGTGGGCTCGAAACTCGATGTTCCTGGGTCTTTCGGGATACGATCACTTTGTAAGACTATGGACGACGCATCCTCAATTCGCCTGGCCAAGACCGAACTACGCGAAGGCTATAACACGGGCAACGTGGACCGCATTTTGTCGGTTTTCAGCGACGGACTAGGCCATCTGTCCACTGGTTGTGCTTCGTTTTGGGGGCCGGAGGCCAAGGCGGTCTTGCGTCATCGCCTCAAGCGAATGTTTGCCCTCAATCGCGCTACCTTGGCCGTTACCATTATTTCAATTCGCATCGCAGGCGACTGGGCATTTGACTGGGGATGGCATAGTCTGACGCTCAGCCCTCGTAAAGGCGGTCGGGCCAAGAAAGTGCGGACTCGCTATTTGGAAATCTGGGTGAAACAGGCAGATGGCAGGTGGCGCATCGCTATTTTTCTGGACAATATCGACCTGCCGCCGCAAATGCCTCCCCGTGAGGTATTGCAAATGATGAGGCCAAAACGTCGCCGTCCAAAATCGCGACCGGCAGTCCGCGCTCGGAACTAACAACCGAATGTCAGGCGCAATGGTCCAATCCGAGTCCGAAGCTAGCCTGATTGCGCGGGTGCGAGCGGGCGAGGCGGAAGCCTTCTATGACTTGGTTCGTCCGCATGAACGGGGCATTTATCTAGCTGCACTGTCGATTGTTCGCAATGACGCGGATGCGGAAGAAGTAGTGCAGGAAGCGATTCTCAAGGCTTTCAAGGCGATTGGTCGCTTTCGAGAGGAATCAAAGTTCAGCACTTGGATTGTCCAGATAGTAATGAATGAAGCGCGCCTGAAACTGCGCCGGGCTCGTCGTCACCTCTATGAGTCGCTGGATGCCTCAGTTGCGGGAGATGAAGAAGGCGATTACATTCCATGCGATTTTGCCGACTGGCGAGAAATTCCCTCGGAAGCTTTGGAAAACGCACGTCTTCGCACGGCGCTAAGAAAAGCGCTTACATCGATTGGATCGAAGTATCAGCAGGTGATTGTCTTACGCGATGTCGAGCATTTAAGTATCGCGGAGACGGCAAACCTTCTGGGTATTTCAGAAGCGGCGGTTAAGACGCGCCTCATGCGGGCGCGGCTGATGATGCGCGATGCGCTCGCCCCCGGGTTCGATGGTGCGTGGAAAAAAGGTGAGCCATACCAGAAAGTAAGGCCCTTTTAGCGTAACAAAATTATGTGGCAAGTCATCTAAGGACTGGAGATTGGTGAAAGCCTTGGGTCGAAAACCTATCGAAATCGATTGTGAGGAAGTTTGGAAGCACATATCCAACTATCTCGACAAGGAAGTGGATCCGCAACTTCGCTTCAACTTGGAAGCGCACTTTAAGGATTGCGCGCATTGCAGCGCCATTCTTGACGGGACCCGCAACGTTTTGCAGTTGGTTGGAGATGGAAGAATTTTTAAACTTCCCGCGAAAACCAGCAAACGGTTATATGCCAAGCTCGATGAGCATCTGGGCCGGAACAACCCCGGACCGACTGGGCGATAACGATTCTCGTGCCGCCGCGCTGAACCATTGTGACTTGTGAGCGGGCCTGCTAGGTACGGGGTATACGGGTTTGAACAACTGCTACATTCCTCATAAATACTCAATCATGCAGCGGGGACAAGGGCCGAAGCCTTCGTGGATTGCTTCCCTGGCGGCGATGATGCGCAGATTCGACTTCCCGTTGAGCACAGCGCACGCAGCACGGTGGAAGTGTTTATCGCCGTCGGCGACTACAACCTGCATGTCCGGCGGAACGGGTTTCGGTTTGTGGGGCGTCGCGACGGACTTTTCGTGTGTAGTGCGGTGAAGGAGTTCAAAGCTGCCTACTGCCACAACCGATGCGGCGAATGCTACGGCCCATCCGAAGAATTGACGGCGTGTGGGAGGCTTGGTCGCTTCCAGCTTGCGCTGCAACCGTCGCGAAAATCCGGCGGGTAGCTCCGACATGCGTTCGGCACCGTACAACGTGACGAGGTTGCGCAGGCCGTCCATGACCGAGGCGCACTCCTTGCAGCCTTGAATGTGTTCATCCAGAGCGAGGCGCAGCTCAGGAGCTACATCTCCCTCAAGATAGTTGGAACTTTCGCGCCAAACAGTTTCGCAAGTTACTCCCATGGCTTGACTCCTTTGGCGAAAGCTAGCTTTGAAGTCCACTGGCCGTTTAAACCCGGACTCAGCAGATCGCGTAGCATCAAGCGTGCCCTTAGCAGACGCGTTTTGACGGAGGCTTGGGTGATGTCTAGTACTTTTGAGGTTTCCTCTATGCTCAGGTGCTGAATGTCGCGCATCACGAATACGGAGCGATATTTTTCTTCCAATGTGTTTAAAGCAGCGATTAATGCGTTGCGCACTTCCTTACGCTCCAGGCTTTCCGAGGGGATTTCCCGCCAGTCGGCGAACTCGCGCGGACGGTAGTCACCGTCCTCATCGATTTCGTTGATTGATTCCATATTCCGGATTGTCATGCGGCGTTTTCGCATGCGCGCCTCGTTGATGGTGATCTGAAGAAGCCATGTGCTGAACTTTGCCTCACCACGAAACTGCGAAATATGGCGGAAAGCCTTGAGAATGGAATCTTGTGCGGTATCTTCAGCGTCAGCTTCATTTCTTAAAATCGCCATCGCTGTGGCGAAAACACGCCCTTCGTAGGGCTGGATCAGCTGGTAAAACAAGTCATGTTCACCGCTCTTGACTCGCAGTATCAGCTCCGCTTCTTGGGCGGTCTCAGCTGAATGTTTCTGCACGAGCGTGGACATTCTCTGAAGATGCTGGGGTTGTGAAAGCATTTAAAGGCAGATCGACAATTATGGGACTAATGACAGGCGAATAAGTTTCACGCCAAGAAAGAAAATTTGCTCCCAGGTTTCTTGTGGTCTCTCTCTCATGTATCGGTAAAGTTTGTAATTTGTTTTCGAAATTGGAAACTTCGGTCAGGCTCGCTCATCCACTCCACACCCAGCAGTCGATTGATTGCAAAACCGGGTAGGGAGTGAATTGTAATGTTGAGAGCAGTTCGTTTGTTAGTGATCCTCGGGGTGGCCATCGTTATTGGTTCACCTTCCCGCAGTCAGGCGCAAGACTTTGATGCAAGCGGCAAGGCTGTTTTTGTAATGACCAACGACGCTAACCAGAATTCAGTTATTGCTTATCCGCGCAACGCAGACGGCAGTCTTGGACACGGTCGCAAATTCTTCACCGGCGGCCGGGGGAGCGGCGGCACAGTCGATCCTCTAGCTTCGCAAGGATCCCTCACTCTTAGCGGCGACGGCTCATTGTTGTTTGCCGTGAATGCCGGCAGCGGGGATCTCTCCGTATTTCGCGTATTTGGCAATTTCTTATGGTTGGCTGATATTGTCCCCTGCGGCGGTAGTGAGCCGGTGGCTGTCGCACAGTACGGTGACCTGGTGTATCTGGTGAACGCGGGTGGAACAAACAATGTTGTTGGATTTCGCCTGACACACGATCAAAAACTTAGGAGAATTCCTCATGCAAACTATCTGCTGAGCGCAGGCAATACCGGGCCTGGATCAATTGCCTTCGATCCAAACGGCCGCTTGCTACTGGTCACCGAGAAAGCGACCAACAAAATCGATTCCTTCAGCGTTCATGCTGATGGAACGCTGGGGCCGATCGTTACCACTCCGAGTGCGGGGCCGGGAGCGTTTGCGGTGCAATTTGCTTCTTACGGAACTGCGCTGGTTGTAGAAACAGGTCCGGCGACTGGCACGAACGCGTCCGCGATTTCTTCCTATGCGGTCTACGCAGGCAGTCCACTGTCGGTGATCAGCCCGAGTGTCGCTACGCAGGGCGCGGCGACTTGTTGGTTGCAGGTCACTCCGAATGGACGTTATGTCTACACCGCTAACTCCGCTACCTCGACTATCTCCGGATTCTCCATCGGGACCGATGGCTCGTTGACACCTTTGCCGGGAACGATTGTGGGATCCCTCCCAGCCGGCAGCACTGATCTTGACGTAACCGTGAGCGCGAACGGAAAGTTCCTCTACACCCTGAACACTGGCACCGGAACGATCGCAATCTTCGAGATTCGCCGTGACGGGACCTTGTCGAGTCTGGGTGAGGTGGACGGGCTACCTGCTAAATCTGGACTGAATGGAATTGCAGCGAATTAATTTGTTTTGCGGGCCGCAGATTTATTGCGGCCCATTTCTTTGTTTGCAGGTTTGCGGCAAGATCTCGCTGTGTGAGTGACTTACTCTCGTGTTGCCCGCTTTAGGCGGTTGTGATCAAGAATTCGAATCTGTTTTCGTTTGACCTCGACGATTCCCGCAGTTTTTAACTCTCCAAGCGCGGCGGTTGCGGACTCGCGGTAAACGCGCAGATGTTCCGCGATCTTCTTGTGAGTGAGATCGCGAACGAAATCTCCTTCCGCCTTTTCCAGCAATAAATTTGCTAGACGAGGAATCAAGCGGCGGAACGAGGTAGCATCCAGATCGATTAAGACCCGAACGAAACGCTGGCTTACGAGATCAAGCAGCCGTCGAGTCAACACCGGATACTCTTCCAGCAACCCATCGAGATCACTCCGCGAAATCGTTCGAATGCGTGAAGGCTTCGTGGCTTGGGCCGAGCAGTGATACATGCGCTGACCGATACATCCCATCTCCCCAAAAACCGCAGGCGGATTCAGTTCGGCGATGATCAATTTCTTTTTTCCGGATGTACGGAAGGTCTGGACCGCACCCTTTTCCAGAATAAATAGGACTTCACCACTTTCTCCCAGTCGGAAGAAGGTATGCCCCGAGCGGAAGTCGCGTACGGCGCTGGCTGCATGGAATGCACGCAAGCAGGCAGGCGGAAGGTCTTTGAACAGATCCAGCGCCGACAATGCCGCGGCTTCAAAATAACTACCCGATTGAAGTGTTGGTTGATCTTTCACGCGGCCGCCTTCAAGTTTCGCAGTGGTCTGCCAAACCGTGAATGTAAGCCAGATTACACCTAATCATCGCAACCCCGTTCAGATGAGTTCATCCAACTAAGTGAACGCAACCTTATTCAAGATGAGACCGGGAGGCTGTGCGCATTCGCTACCCGGACAAGGAGATCTATGATCACTCAGAAATATGCAACATTAAACGTCGAGGGCTTAAACATCGCCTATCGTGAGGCGGGCGACCCGGCCAACCCGAAGCTAGTTCTGCTACACGGGTTCCCGGCATCCTCGCATCAGTATCGCAATCTCATTCCTGCACTCGCGGATCGCTTTCACGTCATTGCACCGGACTATCCCGGATTTGGAAATAGCGATATGCCCGATCCTGCGAGTTTCTCTTACACCTTTGATCGGCTGTCGGAGATTACGGAAAAGTTTCTCAAAGCGAAGGGCTTTGATCGCTATGGATTGTTTGTGCAGGATTACGGCGGCCCGGTTGGTTTCAGAATTGTCACCCGCCACCCTGAAGCACTGGAGTGGCTGATTATTCAGAACACCAACGCATACGAAGTTGGTTTCACCGAAGCGTGGGGCGGTTTACGCAATGCGCTCTGGAAAAAGCGTACCCCTGAGAGCGAACAAGCTGTTGCTGGCCTGCTGGCTTTTGACACCATCAAAACCGTGTACCTCCATGGCCACAAGCGTCCGGAATTGATTAGCCCGGACAACTGGAATATTGATTTTCGTTTTATGGAGCGGACCAACGCACGGCAAGTGCAAATGGATCTTTTCTACGATTACCGGACCAATGTCGCGCTGTACCCGCAATGGCAGAAATTCCTGCGGGAGGAGCAACCCAAAACGCTGATGTTCTGGGGCCAGGACGATATCTTCTTTACTCGTGAAGGCGGAGAAGCATACTTGAAGGATCTACCCAGAGCCGAGATGCATCGTCTGGATTCGGGGCACTTTGCCGTCGAAGACAGCCTCGAGGAAATCGCTGGGAACATCAAACGGTTCCATGCAGAGCACATGTCTTCTGGCTTTACTGGAAAAAAGAAGACTGCATAGCGAGTTGTACTTTCCAGTCGTAGCCGCGGGAACACTTTCAGCTGACTAAAGCCTGGGTCACCCGAGGTATGGTCAGGGTAAAGTCGCGTGCTGAGCTACGGCACGGAGAGCTGTCAACATATCGGAAGCTGGCACGGTTGGTCTCGAAAACTATCTCGCTGTAGCTAACCGTGCCAGCATCCTGACGGTGCGCGCAAACACTGAACGGACCTGCGTCAAGGCCGTGCGATGAGTGCAGCGTGCGCAACCAGGGCAGAGATCCAGCGCCTTGTTCAAGCCACGCGACTCGGCAAGCCTCTCCACGAATATGTTCCGCTATCTCGTCTGAAGCGCCCGAGGAAAACCAGTGGTGCGGTTTCCATGGGAAAGACAAAACCTCCAGCGATATGCCATCCCAACGCCATTCAAAGATTTGCGGATGGTCCTGGAGGATTCCTATCAGTCGAAATGGAAGTAAACCATCGAGAGTCAGCTGGCCCAGTGTTCGAGCGACTTCATCGAGAGTAGATTTTCCAATGAGTCGCGGGATCAGCGTACCGCGCGAACGTTGTTTGCTGATGGTTTGTGACGCGGGCAGATTCCAATTTAGCAGGGAAAGTGTGAGGCCATGCTGGTTGCACGCAATCCACGTCCCGCCGCTCTTCTCGAACGGATAAATCGCTAACAGGTCATCGACTCGAAATATGGATGGAGCTAAAGCCTGGCTTCGAGTCAGCCGTTCATCACGGTTCATAGCTGCGTAGTACCCATCTTTGGTAGGAACAAAGCTAAAAGTACACATAGCAGTTACATTCAATCAGCCAAAGGATAATACGATGCCTGAGTACGAAAGTCCTGCCAGTCGCACAAAAAACTCCAAAGCGATGCAGGCTTAAATCCGCGGGCACGGTTGTCTGCGCCAATGGAATAAACCAGTTTCCATTGCCGGTAGAGTGTTTTGTAAGCAGACGATAACGAATTGCGTTCGTCGTATATGTCGGTGGCTTCCGAAGCGGCGCCATTCAGTTCGATGATGTGAAAGCCGTAACCCTGGCGTAATTTGTCTGGATCTTCATAGCGCACATCAAAACGCCCAATGAAAAACTCCGGCAGCTTTCGCGCGATACTGTCGAAGGTTTGCCGCAATTGTTCGCTATTGAGATATGAACCATCACTAAAGATGCAGCCCTGACAGTGGTTTCCCGCTTCCACAAGTCTTACATGCTCTCCGGCAGGAACAACATGCCCCGCCCTTTCGCCAAAGCGCGCCAGATACGTTGAAGCAATGATTGCCGCACGGTCGTCTTGCTGAATCAACTCGGTCAAAGTCCTGCGTCCATCACCCACAACGATCGGGAAAGTTTTGTGGGTAATGGAGAAGACATGTCCCTGTTCCTCACCGGGGAATCGATAGTAAAAAACGCCGGCCTCGTGTGGGCCTGATACATACTTCTGTAGCACGATTGAAGTTTGAACCCGGGCGAGATAGGCTCCGGCCTCTTGCCACGATTTGATCTTTTTGAAACCGGCCCCCCGTTGTGCAGTATCAGGCTTCAGGACATAGGGGAAAGAAATTTCATGTCGCTGGCAAAGAAATTCCAACGCCAGCATGCGCTGAATCATCGGTCCAGGTTCGAGCAAATAAGCATCGGCAGTGACTTCCGGAGAAGTGCGCATCAGTTCATGCAGAATGTCGATTTTGGATTCGCCAACTATTCCACCGTTACGTTGCGATGGATTTGCCACAGTAGGTAAAGACAATCCGCGAAAGCGAATCGCCAGCCATCCGCACATCAACGCCACAGGGGGGTAAAATATCCACGCCGGCCAGAACTCCCAGCGCTGCCACTTCTTGAAAGTGATCGCGATGCGCCTACCCAGGTCCGAGCCCCAGACTCGCCAGGCGGCCAAAATTCCGGATGCGCCCGCCCCAATAAATCCAGCTGTCACCAAGGCTTCGCCAGTCCCCGTTGCTTGCAAGGGAAAGAAGTGTAGAAAAGAAAATACCAATGCAATCCACACTGCTGCTGAGAATCCGGTAATCGCGGCAAAGGTGGTAATAGGCATGCGTAGCAAGCCCGCCGAAACGTAGGCAGGAAATCGTGTCCCAGGTACCAGACGACTGAATCCCAGTGCCAGCTGACTGCGATGCTGAATAAAGTTGTCGCCAGATTTGAACAGCCTTGCTTCGATCCACTGCGCGCTTTTTGAATCAGGCGGGAGTTTCTCGCGAACCAGCCTCACTGCACCGTACACTCCAAAATCGCTGATCCAAAGTCCAAGGAACGCACTCAGCGCAGCCGAGGGCAAGTTCAACACCATTGACGAAGCTAAAGCAGCTGCTCCGAAAATAGCTCCATCTTCGGAAACAAAGGCGCTCAATACAATGCCTGCAATTACGATTGCGGCACTGCCGGAATCAAGTGGCATCGTCATGGAATTCCCTAACTTGCCATTTGTTCAGCGCGATGTTTTAGCGTGGAAGGTGCGACGCCAAATTCGGGGACAACTTCAACCCCGACCGAATCGCAAAGAAGGCGGACAATCGCGTAGTGATGCACGGCGTGTCCAACGCAGAAAGCCAATTCCCGCGCGATGACCGAAGGTAGACAAACGGGCACGGTATTGCTATATCCCACGCTGTATTTCACGATGCATGGCCGGTTCAAGAGTTCCAAGTCGTACTGGCTGAAAACTCGGATTAATCTGTTCGTAGTCGCGCGGGCATACTCGAGATCAGTTTCCATCTGCGGATTGCGCTCGCGATTGTCATAATCGATCTCACCCGCAGTTACCCCGGACTCAAGACGAAGAAAATGGTCGAGCACATGACGATAGTGCTGGCCAATTGAGGCGCTGTAAGGCTCGGGAGCCAGTGCCGCAAAACTTTCTCCATTCAATTCAAACAGCAAGTCCAGCCCTTGCCGTAAGACATCTTCAGTCGCTCGTGCAAGCGCAACCATGATCAGCCAAGTCTTTCCCCGATAAACGGAATACTGGTACGTATGACGAAGAGGTTGATCGCACTGGTGATGAGAACCGTCCAGGCAAGGGCAAAGAGCAATCCATGGTCTCCCTGAACGTCAATCCCCAGAATGGTCAGGTGAAAAAGGATTGCCCCGGCAACCGTGCCCATGGCAAGCAGGGAACCCAGCCAACTGAATGCCGGCCACAATATGAGAATGGAAGCCACCAATTCCACAACCCCGGAGCCGATGCGTCCCCAGGGCTCAAAGAAATTAAGGCCGATTCCCGAACCGACTTTGGTGAAGATGTAGACCGACTCTGCCGCCCCGGTGAATTTAAAGAACAGCGTCTGCACCAGAATTACAGCCGCTATCACCCTCACTAACCAAACAAAGATGGTGAACACACTTGAGTGTCCCTGCTTTGTGCTTGCCATGGTTATGCTTTCCATAAAAGGCGTCCTATTTGCCGTCTTTCTCAACGATGCCGGGCCAGTTGGCGTCGGCCTTCTTGAGTTTGCCTTGCGGATCCTTATTAAAGAGTTCCCGAACGTCCCGGTCATACTGCAAAAGCAAACGGCCGTTGAGTACCTCGAATGCATCCGGCTCAATCTTGGCGGTGTGTCCTTCCGACGCCGCGTACGCACAGAAGCCCCCAAACTGTGGTTCATATTTGGATGGATTGGCGTCGAATGCGCTCTTGTCGGCGGCAGAAGCGAATTGATAACGAACACCGTTAAAGGTGCTTACAAACTGTGGATCGCCCTTCACAGGCCGGTTCTCTGTGAAGTATGCAACCGGATCGTACCCCTTGAGACCAAGGCCAGTCTTATCGACGTTGACCAGTGTCTTGTTAGCTGCGAAAGCGAAATTGGAGCAAAGAGCGAACAGAGTGATTAACAACAGCCTTTTCATTGACGGACACTCCAGATAGGTATTGGTTGTTACAAGGGATGGGACTGGGGTGCGAACAAAAAGTTTCATCCTTGCGACTTGATTTTGAGGATGTAACTTTTTGGGTGTTACGGCATCTCACTAGGTTGCCGTTAAGCCAAAACTGCGGACGGCTGTTGAACTTCTTGCCGCAAGATTTCCTTGCACATGACCTGCATGATCTGTCCCACGCTCCAGGCCTGGGCGAAACATCCTCGCTCGAACTGGGGGATGCTGCCGTCGTAGATCTCAGAAATCTGACCGAGACAGCCTTCGGTGAAGTGCTTTTCTAGCGGTTTCAGCAACTCCCGCGCGTGTTGCCGCGTTTCCTCGGTGCTTCCGTGGACCTTCAAATACGCAGAGATGAACGGTCCGACGAGCCAGGGCCAAACCGTGCCCTGATGGTAAGCGGAATCGCGGTGGTAGGGATCTCCTTCATACCGGTCTTTGTAGTTTGGATCCTGATCATTCAACGTGCGCAGCCCATAAGGAGTCAGAAGGTCCCGTTCGACCATTTCCAAGACCTTCGCTGCCCGTTCGGGGGACAGCATGGAATAAGGCAGACTGACCGCAAAGATCTGATTGGGTCGAATCGAACCATCAGGATTGCCCCCATTTACGACGTCATACAAGCAACTTTTTTCTTCATTCCAGAACATCCGATTGAAGGTCCATTGCACTAGCGCCGAACTGGTGCGGAAGCGCTTTACCGCTTCGTTGTCTCCAAAGCGGGTCGCCAGGTCTTCCATTATCTTGAGCGCGTTGAACCAGAGGGCCTGAATTTCCACCGGCTTGCCAGATCTTGCCGTGACTACCCAATCGCCGATGCGGGCGTCCATCCAGGTCAACTGCACACCTTGTTCCCCAGCGTTCAGCAATCCGTTCTCAAGCATGCGGATGTTGTAGCGTGTGCCCCTTACATGCCACTCAATAATGTCCTTAAGCACGCCGTACAACTCTTCGCGGACAAACTTCTCGTCACCGGTGTGTTCGAGATAAGCGCGCACTGCCTCGAAGAACCAGAGCGTGGCATCGACAGTATTGAACTCCGGGGACTCATTTCCGTCAGGAAAACGGTTGGGTAGCATGCCCTGGTCCACATGCTTGGCGAATTCGTGGAGAATTGCTCTGGCGATCTCGGCGCGACCAGTGGGAAGAGTTAGGCCGGCAAGCGCGATCATGGTGTCACGTCCCCAGTCGGTGAACCAGGGATAGCCGGCCATCACCGTGTAGCCGTCCTCCCGCTTGGCGATAAACTGGTCGGCTGCCAAGGCAAGTTGCCGTGCGAGTGGATCATCAATCGCGACCGATGCCGCAATCTGCTCGCGCCGCGCAACCTCTGCTCTGCGAAAACGCCCGGCGTTAGCTGCTCTCTGCGGCTCGGTCGAAGCGATCACCGTCGCTTGCTGGCTCTTAGTGATCTCAAAGGAAAAAATGGCGGGATTGAAAAGATCTTCAGTTGTGTCCAGTCCCCGCTCTGCTTCCACTGCGTAAAAGAAATTGCGGTACCAATCACGATGGGCTTCGACCTGGGAAGCATTGTGAGCAAGGTAAAGTCGGGGCACGCCCTCGTATGGCCGGATGCTGAGCATTCCCGGTTCCTGTTGCAATGTTGGATCAAGCGCGCCGTTCTCGTGCGTCAGGCTGTGGTAGTCGCGGAAAGCGATTAACGGACGAATTTCCAGTTGCAGGGTCTGCTTCCGTGGCGCATTCGCCACGCGGTATTCAATCACCACCGTGTTGCTGTTCTGGGTCATGAACACGGACTTCTCAATCTGTATACCTTCGATTACGAAGACAAAGATGGGAAAGGGATCGAGACGGAAGCTGGCCAGAAGTTCGAAGCCACGAGGATGAACCGCGCCATGGTATTGGTTGGTGCTGAGATCAAACCGGCGATCGCCGATGATCAAAGTTTCTTCCAACTTGGACAAGAGAACCATCCGGCCCACTGGGGGCTTGGTGGCGGCGGTCAGAAGACCGTGGTATCGGCGGGTATTGGCTCCTGTAATTGAGGCGCTCGAAAAGCCGCCGATGCCGTTGGTTTCCAGCCATTCCCGATGTAGTGCAGCGTCCAGATTGCTGCAGACGTCCTTGTTCAGTTCGATCATGACTGCACCTTTCGGAACCATCTTTAGCCTGGTGGGTTCCGCACGTGAGATACGACACGGTCGGAAAAGTGACAGAATCTAAAACTCCGCCACCTGGCAGAACACCTTGATGGCTCCGTTTGGGTTGGTCAGTTTGTTAAACAGCTCCTGATAGTTGTCCAGACCTTCGACGGGGTCAGTTAGCATTTTGCTCAGCCAGCCCGGATATTCCAGCTCTGCCTGTGACATATCACGTACGCCTAATTCGAAATATTCCCGGTTGGCGTTGACGCTGCCCACCATGACCTTGTTGCCGAGCACGAATTCCAGGTTGATTTTGTCTGCGGGGACTTCGATTTTCTTGTCGCCGCCGGTGACGCTGGTCAATACCAGAACGCCGTTCTTACCCAGGGCCTGCATGGCATCGAATACAACACCAGAATTTCCCGTCGCTTCAAGAATGAGATCAAACGGCCCGTATTTCTGTGCGCCTTCGGTTATGAGTATCTCTCTAGTTGAGACATATCGCGCCCCAAGCTCTTCAATTAGGCTCGCGTTCAAGTAAGGTTTTGGGGTGCGCGAGAAAACGGTGACATCCAATCCCCGCAGTCGCAGCACCATTGCCGCCAGCAATCCGATGGTTCCCGCTCCCATCACCGCCGCCTTGCGCGGTTTCCAAACCTTCAGACGCCGTTGAATCTCGTAAGCCTGGTAGATGCCTTTCTCTACCACTGTGGTCGGTTCGAGAAGCACGCCGACGCGCTTAAGTCCCTTGGGGATTTTCACAATGAACTCGGCGTCATCGACGTAGTATTCGGTCAAATACCCATGGCGCAAATTGATGCCACGCTCGTAGTAGGTACTGTCAGTGGTCATGTCGTTGGTGCCGATAACGTCATAAATACTTCCACCCGGACGCCGCACGGTTGCAACGACATAATCACCCGGCTTCAGTTCGGTTACATTCGGGCCAACTGCCTCAACCTGGCCAAATCCCTCGTGTCCGATGATGAGGTAATCGAATCCCGGAGGGGCCGCGCCGTATTCGGCGGCGTTAATTTCTTTGTCGGTGCCGTCAACGCCTACGCGCAGAACTCTTACCAATACTCCACGTCCAGTAGGAACTTGGTCCAGCGATGGTTTGGGTGCGTCAGCCAAGTGCACGCTGTTCGGTTTCCCTGGGAATACGCTGATTGCCTTCATTGCGACTCTCCTATTTTCTGTTAAAAATTCTTACGTTCTTGAAATGCAAGCTCAGTCCGCAGCAGCGACGCTCGGCTCGGCTTTGCTCTGCGAGGTCTTGCGAGCTGCAGTCTCACCGCTTTGCTGCATCAGCTTCGTTACCAGTCCCGTCCAACCTGTCTGATGACTTGCCCCAATTCCTGCACCGTTATCTCCGTGAAAGTATTCGTGGAACATAACCACATCACGCCAGAGCGGATCACTCTGAAATTTTTCCAGGGCGCCATACACCGGGCGTCTGCCGTCTCTGCCTTGCAGGAAGATGCTGGTCAGCCGGCGAGACAATTCGCCCGCCACTTCCCATAGCGTCATCATCTTTGCTGAACCGGTGGGGAACTCAACCTTGAAACCGTTGCCGTAGTAGTGGTGAAACTTTTGCAGGGACTCAACCAGCAGAAAATTCACCGGGAACCAAATGGGACCGCGCCAGTTGGAATTGCCCCCAAACAATCCAGTTGAGGACTCTGCTGGTTCGTAGTCCACGCGATGGTTCATTCCCTCCACATCCAACATGTAGGGATGATCGCGGTGAAACCGCGAAACTGCCCGGATGCCATAAGAGGACAAGAATTCTTCCTCGTTGAGCATGTATTTGAGAATCGAGCGAAGCTGCTCAGGACTAACAATCGACAACAATCTGCGTTCGCGCATCCCACAAACAGACATGCTGGCCACATTTTCGGTCAGGTCGGGACGATTTTCGATAAACCAGTCCATTCGCCTTTTGAAATCGGGAAGGCCATCCAGTATGTCCTGTTCGAGAGTCTCTACTGCAAAGAGCGGAATCAGGCCGACCATGGAACGGATCTTCATGGGGAAGTGCGTGCCGTCGGGTTTCTTTAATACGTCGTAGAAGAATCCGTCTTCCTCGTTCCACAATCCCATCCCGTCGTGGCCGCGATGACACATAGCGTCGGCAATGTGGATAAAGTGCTCCCAGAACTTGCTGGCGACGTCCTCGTAAGCGGAATCATCCTTTGCCAACTCCATTGCGATGGCCAGCAGGTTGAGCGTGTACATCGCCATCCAACTGGTTCCATCGGACTGCTCGATGTATCCCCCAGTGGGAAGGGGAGCGCTGCGGTCAAAGACGCCGATGTTGTCCAGGCCGAGGAACCCTCCCTGGAAAATATTCATCCCATCAGCATCCTTGCGATTGACCCACCAGGTGAAATTCAGCAGAAGCTTGTGAAACACGCGCACCAGGAATTCACGGTCGCCTTTGCCGCCATTGCGTTTCTTGTCAATCTTGTACACCCGCCACGCGGCCCAGGCATGCACAGGAGGATTCACATCCGCAAACGCCCATTCGTAAGCGGGAATCTGTCCATTCGGATGCATGTACCACTCGCGCAACATCAGCACCAGCTGTTCCTTAGCGAAGTCAGAGTCCACCAGCGCCAGTGGAATGCAGTGGAACGCCAAATCCCACGCCGCATACCAGGGATATTCCCATTTGTCGGGCATGGAAATCACGTCTGCGTTATACAAATGTTGCCAGTCGTGATTGCGTCCATGCTTACGTTCTTCCGGGGGAGGGATCTGCCCGGAGTCACCTTCCACCCATTGCTTGATCACGTAGTGATAGAACTGCTTCGACCACAGCATGCCGCCGAAGCCTTGCCGCATTACATTTTTTGCGTCATCGGAGAGTTCTCTAGGGATGATGGTCGAGTAAAACTCGTCCGCTTCTTGTTTACGTTGTCTGAAAGTTAGGTCAAACGATTTGAATGGATCATTATTCATCAGCTCTGAATTGCTAAGGCGCAAACGGACGACCACGCTTTCTCCCGCACCCACGTTGAGCGCGTAGTGCGCCGCAGCTTTGGTTCCAGAATGCTGAGGGTTTACTGCGTGGTTCAGTCCGCGCACAACATAATCGTTAATTCCGTCTTTTACGTAAGGAGTGGGATTATCGGTGCCCCATAAACGATGAGCGTTGGTTTCATTTTCAGTGAAAAGAAGTTCCGGAGAACCTTCGCAATGCAGCCAGCGATTGCCGAAGCTGGGATGATTGAGTTCAATGACCGGGCTGGCAGTATTGCGCAATTGGTGCAGTTCGGGTCGAGGATCTTTGCTTCCCCACGACCAGGTATTACGAAACCAAACTGTCGGCAGTAAACGTAAATTCGCAGCTTGCGGGCCGCGATTCGAAACCGTGATCTTGATCAGGATGTCTTCTACGTCCGCTTTGGCATATTCGACAAACACGTCGAAGTAGCGGTTGTCGTTGAATATTCCGGTGTCAAGAAGCTCATACTCAGGCTGGTTCTTATCTCGGCGCCGGTTCTCCGAGACCAGCATTTCGTAAGGGAATGCCGCTTGCGGATATTTGTACAGATACTTCATGTAGGAGTGCGTTGGAGTGCTGTCGAGGTAGAAGAAATATTCCTTTACGTCTTCTCCATGGTTGCCTTCGTTGCCGGTAAGCCCGAAGATGCGCTCCTTCAGTATGGGGTCGTGCTCGTTCCACAGCGCGAGTGCGAAGCAAATGTTCTGATGACGGTCCGAGATTCCCGCGAGCCCATCTTCATTCCAGCGGTAAACGCGCGAACGCGCATGATCATGTGGAAAGAATTCCCAGGCGTTGCCGTAAGCACTGTAATCCTCGCGCACTGTTCCCCATGCACGCTCGCTGAGATAGGGCCCCCACCGCTTCCAATGCTTCTTGCGGTCGGTAGACTCGCTGAGCCGGAATTCTTCCTGCGTCATGACTTCTCCTTTTGATTCTTTGACCTTTTCAGATGAACCCGGCCGAGAGGGAGAGAGGAATCTGCTTTTCTCTCGTGTTACTTCTGCTCGACCTCGATGGCGTGACCATCTGGGTCTCGCACCACCAGGGCTTTGCTGAATCCCAACCGGTTGTTCTGATTCGCAACTACGCCAGAGGAAACAAAATTTACCCTCGCGCCAACTAGGTCTCGGCTGGCAGCGTCAGCGTCCTGGGCGACCAGAATCGTCTGTCTGTGTACCAAGTCATTGGCCTTTTCGTCGGAAGGAAATGGCCTCCCGTCCCGTGGTGCCAGGTACTCCAGCAATTCGATCCCGGGCCCAGCGGCTGCCCGTAAAGCTGTGATCCTCAACCTTGCACCGAATACGTTATTGAGATGTTCCTGCTCTGTGCCATAGTTCTCGCTCTCACCAGCCACGCGCATACCCAGCAAATCGCGATAGAACTTCAGACTTGCATCGGTGTCCCCCACCACGATCGCCGTGTGATCGATTCCCAGAAACAATTTGTCCGAAGGCCGATGCCATTTGTCCGGCCCTTTGTCGGCGGGAAACTGTAAGATCTCGACCGGATGTCCATCGGGGTCTTTGAAATAAAACGCCCAGATTCCGCCGGCGTTCTTATTCCAATCGGGTAGCCGTTGCGGTCCGGACGAAGCATGTTCAAACTTGTACCGGCGTAGTAGCTTGTACGCCTTGTCCATGTCGCTGACGATGATGGCAATGTGCTGGAACCAGCCGTCATTACTGTGCGAGTCCACGGGAATCGGCCGCCCCTTGGGAACGAGATATTCATGCAGTTCGATGAACTCATCTCCCAGCCGCATTCGGACGATCCGCACCCGCAACCCAAAAACACCTTGCAGATGCTCGAAAGCGTCCCCATCAACCTCCACGTCGAAGACTCTCTCGAAAGTAAGTTTGGAATAGAAATCAACGGCCCGGTCCATATCGGAGATGGTGATCGCGACGGCGTCGACGCGGCTGACGAGAGTTTGCTGTGCTGAAAGCTTAGGCAGAGCAACTGCTAGAGTTACGATCCAGAAAAGAATCAGTCTCCGTTGCCAATGCCTAATTTGGATCAAGTGGATCACGACCTTTCTCCGTGTCCTGTACGTTCGTTTGTTGCCGAAGCCATCACAGGCTCAGCGGCGGAAACGCCCATGCGGTCCAGCAGGTGATCCCCAACCCGCAAGGCATTCGCGATAATGGTCAGCGCTGGATTCACAGCCGCGCTCGAGGGGAAGAAGCTGCCGTCCACGACATACAGATTGTCCAGATCGTGAGCTTTGCAATTCGCATCGAGCACGGAAGTCTTCGGATCGTGTCCGAAGCGAATCGTGCCGTTCTGGTGGGCCACTCCCGCCAGGGGGATCCTCTGTCCGACATACAAATTCCGGCCAAACAACCCCTGGTGGCACTCGTGTCCGTGCATGGCACAGTGGGTGTGTTTCATGGCGTCTTTTAACTTAGCCTGGAGCCGCTCGTGGGCTTCGAGGTTGTTTGGTGTGTAGGTGAGAACGATCTTGCCGTTCCGGTCGACGGTCACGCGATTGTTCGGATCAGGCAAGTCTTCCGAGGTCAGCCAGAAATCCAAAGAATGTTTCGCCATTAACTCCAAAGTGAAGTTGGGAGCAATCGCCGGAGCGCCGGCCCGTAGCGTCACGGCATCCAGCTTGCCGACAAACGAAATGTGGCCCATCGGGTATTGCCAATCCTTCGAGCCAAAATAGAAATCATTCACTCCTAAAGTCTTTTGGAAAATGGTGGGGTTGGGGCACTTGGAGATAGCCATCATCACGGAGTTGGTGTGGCCCATGTAGTGCCGGCCCACAACGTCGGAACTGTTGCCCAGGCCGCGTGGATGTTTGTCATTGGCGGAGCGCAGCAATAGTGCCGCCGAATTGATCGCACCACAGGAGACCACAACCACATCACCGGTAAAATTTTCGGTACGGCCATGCCGCTCAACGATCACACCTTTAGCCACGCGTCCCGAGCCATCGGTCTCGATCTTCTTGACCAGTGAATTTGTAATCAGAGTGACGTTGGGGTGCTTTACTGCTTCATCCACGCAGAGTACCTGCGCATCCGCCTTCGCGTACACCAAACATGGGAAGCCATCACAGGTATTGCAGCGAATACATTTGCTCTTCTGCGGGTCTTTCTCGTCGAGCATCACGCCGACGGGAACATGAAATGGCTTGAGGCCTGAGCGCGCGAAGTCATCGGAGAGCTGCTGAATACGCGGTTCATGGCTCACTGCCGGCCATGGATAGGGACTGCTAGCGAAAGGTTCAGTCGGATCTTCGCCACGGTTTCCGTGCACATGGTAAAGATTTTCGGCCTGTGTGTAGTAGGGTTCCAGGTCGTCATAGCGGATGGGCCACCCCGGCGAGATTCCGCCGTGGTGCTTCAGTTCGCCGAAGTCTTCCTGGCGAAGCCGGAACAGCGCCGCGCCGTAGAATTTCGTGTTTCCGCCGACGTTGTAGTTGGTGTGTGGATGAAGGTCCTTGCCGTCCTTGTCGAGCCATCCTTCTTTGGTGTTGTAGTGGCCATCTACGTTGACGATCTTCGGGTCCCAGTTTCCTTTTTCGCGCGGAACATAGTCACCGCGCTCAAGGAGCAAAATCCGCTTTCCCGATGGCGCTAGATGGTAAGCAAGCGTTCCACCACCAGCTCCCGTTCCAATGACGATGACGTCGTAATGATTGCTCATACCGCCAACCCTCCGTTTGCGCCGCAGAATATGCAACGCTTGTCGTTGTTGTGATGGAGCTTGCAACATTTGACGGCCTTTCCTGAGCTCCACAAGTAAACTTCGGCGGCTGCAAGCATGGCCAGTGGTGGTGAGGTCAGATAGACCCAGAGGCCCTCCCAAACCTGTGCAGGCAGTGCGGATCCTAAAGTGCGCGCCGGATTCATGCTCATTCCCGAAAATGGGGCCTCAATGGTGATGTAAGTCGCTACTAACAATCCGGCAAAAAGGCCGGTGAAACGATCAAATTTGTGGTGGTTGGAAGCGTGCAGCACAACGGACATCAAGATGAAAGCGATGACGAACTCTGCTAGGAGCGCGATCCAAACTCCGTGTTCGCCGGGAACCGTCACTACGTAGCGCACAGCTGGGTCGGAAATTTCGTGGCCAAGAAAATAAGCCACCAAACATACACCCGAAAGAGCACCAGTGAATTGCGACGCCATATAGAAGAGCGCGTCCCAAAACTTGATTTTGCCTAGACGAAAGAAAGTTGCTGTGACAGATGGATTGATGTGAGCGCCCGACTGTTTCCCCCAAGGCGAATAGATGATCGCGACAGCCGTCGAACCCATTGAGATGCCCATCAACAGACGACGCAATAAAGAGGAATGTATGGCCTGACGAATCGGTGATTGCGGGAACTCGTAGAGCGCGCCGAAGAGGCAGGCCGAAACCATGAAGGCGCCGAGCAAAGCCGCTTCCATCAGGTATTCGGGCCAGTGGGCCTGCAACGACCCAATAGCCCCCAAGTTGTGTACGGGGGAGGACTCTATCGACAAAGACGGAGAATCATCCGCCAGGTCCGGCGTATCGATCGTCGCGTTTTGCTCGATGCTGTTCATGGAATCTACGCATGGGATGCAACACCTTTGGGGAAGTGACAAACAGAGCGGGTGACTAAAGTTGTGTCTGCGGGAGAATTTCTTTTCTCCATTTAATAGAGACAACAAGCCGCACAGACAGATTGAAACCTTCGAGCCGGGTCTGAATCCCACGCCACGTGAGCACGAAATAAACAGCCGATGAGCTCCACGCCTGAAGGCAACGCTCTTTGAATCGTTAACGATTCATCGCTGCGCATCGTCCTCACAAATCAATCTCACTGCGAGGAAAAAGGAAATGAATGTGAAGAAGTTAACTCTCTCGATGTTGCTGATGATCATGTCGCTGTTCTCGGTGTCCGCGTTGGCCGCCGACAGCCACACGTCCGGGTCGTTCCAGGGCCCGAAAGCCAACAAGGGAACGGTTACGCACAGCACCAAGGATGGCAAAAGCATTCTCACGCTGTCTGATGACTTTGTTGTTCCAGACACCCCAGACCCGCACTGGCAAGTAGTCGACTCCGACGGCAACGTCTACCTGCTCGACAAACTTAAGACCAAAGCGTTTCTGGGCGAGAACTACAAGAAGGAAATCGTTGTCCCCAAGTACGTAAACAACGTTTCCAAGGTCGTGATCTGGTGCGCCTTCGCGGAAGTGAATCTGGGCGAAGCCAGCTTCAGTTCTCCGGTGAAGTAACCAGGCAATGAGGGCGCAGCTCGCAGTCGGAGAGGCGTCCTCGCCAATCTCCTTTTGAAAGCAGACATGTCATGAAAAAACAATGGATTGCAGTGCTCACGTTGCTGGCAGGAAGCGCTACAGTTTTGACTGGACAAACCAGCGAAAAGAAAACGCTGACGCTTGAGGGGGCGGGGAGTGTAATCGCCGCGGCAAAAGCAGAAGCCAAAAAAGTACAAGCTCCGGGTGGAGTGATTGCTGTCGTAGACAATGGAGGAAACCTGGTGGCCCTTGAACGTCTCGATGGCACCTTCGCAGCTGGCGCGAATATTTCTATCGGCAAAGCGCGGACGTCAGTGTTGTTCAAGCGCCCAACCCGGGTCTTTGAAGAACTGATCAACTCCAACGGCAAGGGCCGTACTGTGATGACCGCTCTGAACGACTTCACACCACTCATCGGGGGAATCCCGATCATCGTGGATGGCGAGATTGTAGGCGGAGTCGGGGTCAGCGGTGCCGCCAGCGCCGATCAGGATGAACAACTTGCCATCGCTGGCTCAAAAGCTTTTGAAGCCCCGGCGCCTGCAGTCTCATTTTTCGAGAAAAGCAAAGTTGATGATGCCTTCGCGAAAGGCGCTGTGCTCTTCGACGGTTCTGATGGGCGCAACTATATGGTCCACGCCAGCCGCCGGGAGAAGCCGGGCCAGGCGGAGTTCCATGAAAAAGATGCAGATGTGATCTATGTCCTGCAAGGAACAGCCACACTCGTCACAGGAGGGGAAGTTATTGACGGAAAAAACAGTGCGCCTGATGAGATTCGCGGATCAAGCATCAAGGGTGGCGAGAGCCGCAGGATTTCCAAAGGCGATGTGATCATTGTGCCGCACAGTACACCACATCAATTTACCGAAGTCACCAATCCGTTTCTGTATTACGTCGTGAAAGTCCGTTAACGCCAACTCATCGAGTTAGCCATGTCCAAACTAAACAAACTTTCGTTATTGTTTTCCATCGCACTGGCCGCTTCCATTAGCGCCCACGCCCAAGTCGTGCAAGATCCGCCTTTTGGTCGCCCAGATGCAGTTGTCGATCTGGCCACACGGGAAGGCGTCTCACTGATTGCGGGTCAGTGGCGCTATCACGACGTGAAGATTGTGGACGCGGAATCGAAATCGGTTGGGTCTGATCTAAGGCCCACCGGACACCAGACCATCAAAACCTATGACTACACTCCACACGCCGGTGTAGCGAATTTTGATGATTCGAATTGGGAAGCCATCGAGGCGACCACCTTGGACCAGCGTCGCTCCGCAAGCAAGGTTTGCTTCAATTGGTATCGCATCAACATCACAATTCCCGAGAAGATTGCAAACTTTTCTACCGCAGGTTCAACGGTCGCATTCGAGATCGTCATCGATGACTACGCTGAAGTGTGGGTAGATGGAAAAATGCCGCGCGTCCTTGGGCAAACTGGGGGTTCGGTTGTAAAAGGATTCAACGCTCCGAATCGACTAATCCTCACCCGAAACGCGCAACCCGGGCAAAAAATTCAACTGGCAATCTTCGGCGCCAATGGACCGATTTCATTCAGCCCGTTGAATTTTATTTGGATCAGGTCGGCCACGCTGGACTTTTATAAGTCTCCGAAGGTAGCGATGAGTGAAACCCCGGCGCAAATCATCCGTAAAGATCCGGCACTCGATGCGATCGTTCCTGGCGGAGCCAAAATTGAAAAGCTGGCAGGCGGCTTTTTGTTTACCGAAGGCCCCGTATGGGTTCCCAAGTGGGAAGAGAACGACGGGTATCTGTTGTTCAGCGATCCCAACAACAACACAATCTACCGCTGGACGCAGGATGGCCAGCTTTCGACTTACATGACGAAGAGTGGATACTCTGGGTTCGACATCGGCGAGTATGGGCAGCCGGGATCGAACGGACTTACCCTCGACAAAGAGGGCAGACTCACAATCAACCAGCACGGGAACCGTCGGGTTGTGCGCCAGGAAAAGAATGGCCAGCTTACAGTGCTCGCTGACCACTACGAGGGCAAGCGCCTGAATAGTCCGAATGACCTCGTATACAAGTCGGACGGAGCCCTGTACTTCACCGACCCTCCATTCGGACTGCCAAAATTCTATGATGACCCACGCAAAGAGTTACCTTACAGCGGAGTGTTCCGCGTGTCGCCCGATCGAAAGCAAATCAAGCTGCTAACCACGGATCTAAAGGGTCCAAATGGCTTGGCATTCTCGCCCGACGAAAAATATTTGTACGTGGATAACTGGGATACCGAGAGAAAAGTCATCATGCGTTATGAGGTGCAGGTAGATGGCACGCTCACCAACGGTAAAGTGTTCTTCGACATGACATCAGCCGAAGGCGAAGATGCGCTCGATGGCATGAAAGTGGATGGGGAGGGAAACCTATATGTTTCCGGCCCCGGCGGTTTGTGGATCATTTCATCCGCAGGCAAGCATCTTGGAACAATCATCGGACCGGAGCACCCGCACAATTTTGCGTGGGGGGACGACGACGGACATACCCTCTATCTCTGCGCGAAAACCGGACTGTATCGGATACGCCTTCAAGTTGCCGGAACGCCTGTAATTTTCTCAACCCCGAATCAAAGGCAGTAGGGATCCTCGGTTCTTGTATTGTTCCCGAGTTTGAATAATGAAATTTTAGAAAAGGTACGTTTAATCGAGCCTTGACGTCGTTCGCTCTAAATTGTCGGTTTAGGGCTAAATTTAGAGCAATTTTGGGCAGTTTTTAACGGAAAAACGCGGGATTTTAAATAGTGCAGGCGTTAGAATAGCCGCTTCTATTACGCGATTATCCGCTTTTATTTTCAATGGCTTAAGAAATATTCGGACGCAACGATCTCTAGTCATTCCGGCAGAAAAAGCAGCGATTTTTTGCGGCAAAATTCAATTTCACGAATTTTCTCGTGTGTGCGCCGCGCGGTTTACGGAGCGCTTGATTGCTAAGATTTTGTGCACCCCACCCCCTGCACGGTGCACATTTCCAGGCTTTTTCAATGAGTAGCGCGATTTCACTTTGCGCACTGCTGCAAACAAGCAGTGCGAGGTTTTCCTTACTACCCGCTCTTAGTCCGCCTTTGAGGGCGAAATCGCTGTATTTGTCAGGAATCAGGTCTACCGAGAACGAAGTGTCAGAATGGCGCTTACCTACTAGCATTCAGCAAGAAAGATTTGGAGGCGCGGGTCGGAATCGAACCGACGCATAAAGGTTTTGCAGACCTCTCCCTTACCACTTGGGTACCGCGCCCTATGGGAATTACGTTAAGCCATCTGCGGAGAACTAGTCT
>Ga0157375_10000562_pt1 | contig 33388 bp, 22 predicted proteins | sample M35metaG_FD_115311 | JGI IMG/M metagenome (GOLD analysis project Ga0157375, IMG submission 115311) | Miscanthus rhizosphere microbial communities from Kellogg Biological Station, Michigan, USA - M3-5 metaG | ecosystem: Host-associated > Plants > Roots > Rhizosphere > Soil | place: USA: Michigan... | reverse complement strand
CGCGGATCCTGGCAATTCCGATACGTTCCATAGGCGCTGTTCACCGGATTCGGATCGCGCGCTCGAAACGCGCGGATCGCATGGCGTTGTCGGAGGTCATCGCGGCGGCTGTCGAATTCCAGCGCGTCGCCCCGGTTGCAACGATACACGAAGTCCGCGGCGGCCCTGACGAGTCGCCACCGCGCACGGCGCCCGGATTTCGACGCCTGCTAGGGAATGAAGCGGAACTTCAAGTCGCTGTCGGCCGTCTGCTTGGACTTGTTGCAGCGGGCAAGCACGTTGTAGTGGATCGGGAACAAGTCCCGCCCCGGCGTTTCCAGGATGTCGATCTCGATGATGTCGAAATCGCGCAACAGCACCTTGAAGCCGTGCTCGGTGAAGCGCCAGCAGTCCGGGATCGGCCCGTGGATGCGCCAGTTCAACGGCGCCGAGACCAGCAGATAGCCTTCATCCTTGAGGATCCGGCGCATCTCGCGCACGCCGCCGAATGGGTCGATCGTGTGCTCGAGCACTTCCATGCCGACCACGCAATCGTAGGTCGAATCCGGAATGCTGGCGTTGTGCTTGGTGATGTCGCCGACGTGGGTCGGCTTGTAGGTATCGACGATGTCGAACGTGTCGATGGCGAAATTCGTGAAGGACTCGCGGACCAGCGAGCGCTCCTGCGGCCCGATCTCGAGCAGCCTGCCGGTGCGTGAAGACAGATCATTGGCGATCCTGCGCACGAAGTCGTTGATATGCGCTCTCGCCAGTACCCCGGTCTCTTCGTCGAACTGCGATACGGTGGCCATGAACTCTTTTCCTGTGGCGGACGGTAAGGGACCAATTGGCATGCAGGGCGCCCGGCGGCGGCGTGCGACGCCGCTTGCAGGGGCTCCGGACTTGCGGCTGCCGCGCGCAGGATCGAGCGAAAGCCGCGCGCTTGCTGCATGCATGCCGCGGGCCGTACGCCGCAACGGCGCGCGGTTGTATGCTGGTCGATCTTCAGAGACAGCGCAACCGATCATCCGGAACCCTCGATGACCTTCCAACCGCTGTCTCGTCAATGCTGAAGCGGCGTGCCATCAACGCTGTGCTGTGGAGCACCGCGGATGGCTTCCTGCGCCAGGGCCTGCAATTCGCGGTGGCCGTCGCGCTGGCGCGCCTGCTCGGGCCGAGCGAGTTCGGAACCATCGCATTGCTGGCGATCTTCACCGGCATCGGCACCGTGCTCCTCGACGGCGGGTTTTCCGCTGCGTTGATCCAGCGGCAGGATGTCGACCGCGTCGACGAATCCACCGTGTTCTGGTTCAACGCGGGCATCGGCGCCGTGGTCGCGCTCGTCCTGTGCGCGCTCGCGCCGGCAATCGCGGCCTTCTACCATCAGCCCGTGCTGGTGCCGCTGATGCTGGTCATGGCCCTGAACGTCTTCCTGAGCGCGCTGGGCGCGATCCACGCGACGCTGCTCGCGAAGGAGCTCGATTTCCGGACGATCATGAAGGTCGGCGCGACCGCCAATTTCGTCTCGGGCTGCGTGGCGATCTGGATGGCCTTCGCGGGCTACGGCGTGTGGGCGCTCGCGATCCAGGCGATCGCGATGACGGCGGTCAGCACCGGCTTGTTCTGGACCTTGCACCGTTGGCGTCCGTTGTTCGTTTTCAACCGCGGGTCCGTTCGCAAACTGTTCGGGTTCGGGGGCTACCACTTCGCATCCACGATGATGGAGATCGTGTACTCGCGGCTGTACACGCTGTTGCTCGGCCGGTTCTACTCGGTCAGGGAACTCGGCTTGTACAACAACGCCGACAACACCAAGCAGATGTCGTGCAGTTTCTTCACGAGCATCCTGATGCGCGTGGCGTTCCCGATGTTCTCCTCGGCCGCCGACGACAAGGCGGTGCTGCGCCGGGGCGTGCAGGTCGCCGCGCGCGGGATGATGCTGCTGAACGTGCCGATGATGATCGGCATGGCCGCCGTCGCGAGGCCATTGGTGCTGACCCTGTTCGGCGCGAACTGGTTGCCGATGGTGCCCGTGTTGCGCGTGTTGTGCCTGGTCGGCGTGCTGTGGCCGCTGCAAGTCATCAACCTGCAGGCGCTCATGGCGCAGGGCCATTCCGGGCTGATGTTCCGGCTGGAGGTCACCAAGAAGTCGATCGGCCTGGTACTGCTTGGCGTCGGCGCGTGCTTCGGGATGATGGGCATCGCGTGGAGCCAGGTCCTTTCCAGTTCGGTTTCCTTCGTGATCAATGCGCGCTATTCGCGCCAGCTGCTCGATTACAGCGCCGCCGACCAGACGCGCGATTTCCTGCCCATCGTGGGCGTCGCGACGCTGATGGCCGGCGCGGTCCATTGGCTGGACATGCGCCTCGCATTGCAGCCGCAGCTGGAACTGCTCGTGCTCGCCGGTTTCGGTGCCTGCGTGTTCGCGCTGCTCGGATGGTTGTTCCGGCTGGCCAGCATGGACGAAATGGTGGCATTGTTGCGCGACCATCGCATTCCGCCGCCGCACACCTCGAAGGAACCCTGATGTTCCGCCACGGACCATGGACGCAAACAACAGTCGCGGGAATCCTGCGCCGATGACCGAGCCGACCGTGTCCGTCTGCATCGTGACCTGCAATCACGAGAAATACATCCGGCAATGCATCGAAGGAGCGTTGGCACAAGCGGCCGATACCACGATCGAAATCCTGGTCGGCGACGACCGTTCCGACGACCGCACCGGGGAGATCGTCGCGGAGCTGGCGGGCGTGCATCCCGACTTGCTGGTCCATCGGCGCAACGATCCGCGGTTGGGCGTTTGGGAGAACCTCAATTCGCTGCTGGTGCGCGCGCGCGGCGAATTCGTCGCGATCATCGACGGCGACGACTACTGGCTTCCTGGCAAGCTCGATGCGCAACTCGCGTACCTTCGCGCGCATCCGGATTGCGTCGCGGTGTACATCGACGCGATGACGGTTGCCGACGACGGGGAACCGATGGGCCGCTTCAACGACGTCGGCGAGCGCAGCATCGACTTGGGCTTCCTGTTGCGCCGGGGCAACTTCCTCAACTCGAGCTCGGTGCTGATGCGCGCGGAGTGCGCGCAGGGCCTCGTCGCCATCGAAGGACAGTATCTGGATTACCACGCGCACCTGTTGCATGCGCGCAAGGGCAGGCTCGCGCAGATCGGCCGGCCGCTTTCAGCCTACCGCGTGCGCTCGTCGAGTTCGATCGTCTCCAACTCGAACGACTTCGTGCGGCAGCTGTACTGGCAGGCGATCATGAGCGTCCCGCGCGAGTTGGTCAGCGATGCCGACTTCGCGAGTGGCGTCGCCGATTTCATGAAGCGCGTCGTGTTCCGCGCGCTGAGCGCGCGGCAATCGGCGTTGATTCGCGAATGGGCGCCGCGCGTGTTCGAGGCATCGCCTTACGGACGGACGCGGACCAGCCTGCTCGTGGCTGGCGCCGTGGTCCGTTCGGTCTATGTAGAATCGATCGGTTGGCTGCGGGCCGCGCTCGGCGATCGATCCGCGAAGGTCCTTTACCGCCGGTAGCCCGGGAGCAGATCTTGCGCATCAACCCGATCAAGTTGGTTCGCTACGCGTTGGCGGGATGGTTGGTCCCGTTCGGGCCGAGGCGTTGCGTGATGTGCGGGCATCGCGTGTGGCGCTTCATGCCGTACGGAAAGGGCTGGAAAGGCGCGCCGCCACTGATGCTCGCGCTCGCGATCGTGGGCAGCGACCCCGAACATTTCGAATGCCCGCGCTGCGGATCGCACGATCGCGAGCGCCACCTGCTCATGTACCTCGAGGAAACCGGCTTGCTCGCCGGCTTGCGCGGCAAGTCGGTGCTGCATTTCGCCCCCGAGAAGCGGCTCGCGCTCCGCATCCTCGCGACCAAACCCGGCAGCTACGTTCGTTGCGACCTGTACCCCGCGTCGCCGGACATCGTGCGCGTGGACATGCTCGACATGCAGTTCGAAGCGGGATCCTTCGACATGGTCATCGCAAACCACGTGCTCGAACACGTCGCCGACGACCTGCAGGCATTGCGCGAGATCCACCGCGTGCTCAAGCCCGGTGGCCATGCCGTGCTGCAGACGCCGTACAGCCGCAAGCTGCATCGCACGTGGCAGGATCCGGGAATCGACGACGACGCGTCGCGGTTCCAGGCATATGGGCAGGCGGACCACGTGCGCCTCTACGGACGCGATATCTTCGACCGTTTTACTTCGACCGGATTGGTGTCGCGCAAGAAGGAACATGCGGAACTTCTCGGTGATGTCGACCCGATACGATCCGGCGTGAATCCAGGCGAACCCTTCATGGTTTTCCAGCGGCCGGAATGATGGCTTCCGGAACGGCCGCACTGCTCAACGGATGACCGGCAAGCCGTGCCGCCATAACAAATGAAGCTTGCGAGGCAGCAAGACGAAACCGCGCAGATAACGCCGCAAGCTGGTGCCGCGAGCGGCTTGAGCCTGCTGGCGCCGCTTGCCGAGCGCAGAACGCGCGGCAAGTCCGTGGCGAATCGCAGGGCCATAGATTTCCCGCCACGCGTTCCGATCCCGCCTGAGCGCCATCATCGCCAGGCCCTCCGCCGCCAGCGCGACGATATGCAGCAGCAACAGCAACCACACGAACGGCGTCGGGGTGCAAATGACCATCACCGAGGTCTTGTTCCGTTCGCTCAAGCGCCGGCGGCGGAAGGTCGTTTGCAGTTTCCCGGAGACGACCCGATTTCCACCGAAGCTGACGCCCTGCCGGTGTCGATATCCGCTGCCCGGGGCCACTTGCACGACGAGGCCATGCAGGCGTGCGAGGCAACACAGGTACATGTCTTCCCCGATCGACTCGAACCATTCCGGGAAGCCGCCCAATGCGTCCCACAACGCGCGCGGCAGGAACAGGCACGCCCCGATCACCATCGCCACCTCCCCTCGCCGCGGATCCAGGTTGGGTACCGGGTTGTAAAACGGATCAAGCAGGCATCCGCGATCGACGAGGGCGCCGGTCTCCCAGTCGTATTGCGCGAGCGAACTGATTCCTTGCTTCGATTGTTCCCGAACCCCAGCCATCAATGCCGCCAGCGCATCGGGAAACAACGCGGCGTCGTTGTTGAGCAGGAGGACGTGGTCGCCGCGCGCATGCGCGACCATGCGGTTGTTGGCGACGCAGAAACCGACGTTTTCCCCGCTTGCAAGCACTTCGACCTGCGGGTAACGCTCGCGCAGGAACCTTACCGATGCGTCGGGCGAGGCGTCGTCGTGGACGATGACTTCGAAATTGAAATCGCAGCGCTGGCTGAAAATGGAATCGAGGCAATCGCCGAGCAGCTCGACGCCATTGTAGTTGGCGACGCAAACCGAGCACACCGGCCGCTCCGGGCGGTTCAGCGCGGGATGCTGTTGGACCAGGGCCATGTCCGTTCCAGTCTATCGCGCGGGGCGGTCATGCCCGGGCTGTTGCGGGGGCGCTCGGCGCATCCAGGTCGCTCAGCCACGCCCGGACTGCCCGAGCAATTGCCGGTAAATCCGCGCATAGCGATCGGCGCAATCGTCCCATGTGCCGATCTCGCGTGCAGCCCAGTCGCGCGCATTATCGCCGTGGCGCCGATTGGTCGCCGTTTCGTCGAGTCGTCGCACTGCGCTTTCATACTCCTCGCGCGAATCGCACAAATGCCCGGTCACTGCCTCCTCGACGAGACCCTCGTGCGCGGGCATGCGCGAGGCGATGATGGGAAGGCTGGCAGCCATGGCTTCGAGCATGACTTGCGGGCGGCCTTCCGCGTGCCGGCTCAGCGTGATCAAGCCTTGCGCGCGCGGGAACCATTCGTTCGCGAGTTGATCGGGTGTCGCCGAGCCATGGTAGTGGACCCATTCGGGAATCGCGATGCTCTCCTGCATGGGCCCGAACAGGTGCAGCTCGCGCCCGCCGTCGCGAAACAGTGGCTCCGACCATTCGAACAGGCGACCGAGCTTGTCCGCGGTGAGCCGCGTCACGGCCAGCCACGCACGGCGGTCGGGAGAAAGGGCGCGTTCGATCCGATACCAACGCGGATCGATTCCGAACGAGACCGGCTGCACGTCGGCGAGATCACCGAAAACCGCGATCAGCGGTTCCCGCATCCAGTCCGCGTTCGGGCAGATCGCGACCTTGCGATGCTTCATCACGCGTCGCAGGAAGGTTTTCATCATTGGCAGGCGCAGCAGTTTCATGTCGTTGCCGAGCACCGTGACCAGCACCGGCTTTCCGTTGGAGGGTAACGGCAATGCGCATTGCAGCCAGTTGATGTGATAGACGTCGAGATCGGCGTGCCGGCGATAAACGTTGCGGAGCATTCGCAAGAGTTTCATCGGCGCAAGCATCGACCTTGCACCTCCGCTTCGCATCAGGTGCGCGATGCCGCCAGAGAGCATCAGGCGCGCCAGCCAGTTGGCTTCCTCGGGCAATGCGATCGAACTCGCCCCCGGAGCCAATTCCCCGGGCGGCGCCCACAGGCTGAGTTCGATGGACGGCGATCTGGCCAAAGCGTCGGCCAGGTGCCGGATGAACAAGCCGCGCCAGTCGGAAAGATCGCGCGGGTACGACGTGCTGGTCATGAGTATCCGCATTGCATGGGCTACGTCCTGTCGCATGGCAGGTTCGCCGGGCGTCACGGTGGCGATGCGGATGAGGGGCGTGCGGCCATGGAGGAACGCAGCCTGGCTTCCAACGATTCCGCCACGGCCTCATTCTGGCCCATATGTCCAAACTTGCGCAGCTGAGCGATCTGCGCACGTGCGTCGTCGTAACGTCCCATCGCCATGAACAGCTTCGCCAAGCTGATGTGGTATTGCGGCTCGGTCGGTCGCAGCGTGGCGGCCTGCTGCCACAATTGCAGGGCAGTGTCGCTGTCGCCGAGCAGGTTCAGCACGAAATTGCCGCGCACGCTCAGCAACTCGGGGTTGACGCCGTGGCTCGCGGCGGCATCGAAAGTGGCAAGCATGGCTGCAATCGGGAACCGGCAATCCCGTGCTACTGCGCAGGTGGTGAGGGATCCGATGGCCGAAAGTTCCTGTGGTCCGATCGGATTTTCGCGAAGCTTCTCCTGCATGCCGCTCCACCAGACGTCCTGCAGCGGTGCGCCGACCTCGGCGGCAAAAATCAATTCGGCTTGCTCGGGAAGGATATTGCTGTGCGGTGTCTGGCGTGCGTGATCAAGCGCGCGGAAGGTTTCGGCGACCAGCGGCGAGTCTGTTCGATAGCCGGTCATGATAATCAGCGTACGCGCCAGGTCGTAGGTGGCGCGCGGCGATTGCGGGTGCTTCGCGACCTCGCTTCTGGAAAAACGCATCGGGTCGCTCCACTCGCTCGCGCGCAAATCGGTAATGCCCGCATTCAACAACACGAACACCACCGCGAGCATCACTCCTGCGCGCCGCGCGACAAGCATCCTCGGCGCGATCAGCAGAAGATCTGCCAGCGCGAGGAAGACACCGAGCGAGGCGAAATAATTGCGGTGCTCGAATACCAGTTCCAGCGGGATGATCGTTGCCGTCAGCAATTGCGCGGCGAGAAACCACAGCAGGCCGAGGCTGGTCAGCTGCCTACGGTGCCGGAGGAACCACGCAGCGATGGGTAGCGCCGCAATACCCAGCAATGCGGGCAAGGTGGTGGGCGGATTCCATAGGCTGCGCGAAACCGAATAGTCGTCGTGGTTCAAACTCAACTGGCCGAGGTCAGGCAGCAATGTCCAGCGCAGGTAGTCGAACACCACGCGCGATTCGGTCAGCAGCCGTTGCGCCAAGGTGAAATCGCGAATGCCGTATGCGGATGGATCGAGCAATCCCGGCAGCAGCCACGCCAATCCGACGACGCCCGGCAACACCAGTACGATCGCGAACAGGCCGAACAGTCGCGGGTCGCGTAGCCCGTCGCCATGGCGGAAATCGAACACACAGGCTTCCACGCAAAATGCATACAGCGGCAACAACACGGCGGATTCCTTCGACAGCAAACCAAGCGCAGTGCATGCGACGATCCCGAACAGAACCAGGCTCCAGCCGCGCCGGCCATCGCGCTGGCGCGTGCGCCCCGCGACGTACATCCACAGGCCCGCAAAGACGAAGGCATGGCACAGGCTTTCCATGCGCTGCACGATGTACAGCACGCCCATCAGGTTGATTGGTGCGAGCGCCCAGCTTGCGCAAACGAACAGCGCGATCCATTCGATTTCCCGGGACTTCCAGTCGTACGGCGACAATGTCGCGCGCAGGATGCTTCGGATCAGCCCGAAGACCAGCAACGCATTGAGCAAATGGATCGCGAGGTTGGTCAACTTCATTGGCCACGGATCAAGGCCAGTGAAATAATGGTTGATCGCAAAAGTCAGCATCGCCAGCGGGCGCTGGAATGCACCAGCGGACGAAGACAACATCGCGGCCAGCCAATCATTCCAGACCGGGCGGGTGACGTGCAGCGCGGTGTTGTCGACGATGTTCGGGAAATCGTCGAAGGTGTAGCCGCCGCCGAGGCCGGGCCAATACACGAGCGCAACGACGATCAGCAATACAAGCAGCGCTGCCAGGCGTGGCCAAAGCGGCTGGCGAGACGGGTGTCCGGAGGCGACCGAGCTATGGATTGGAATTGCAGAAATCGTCATGCGAGCGATTCTGGTGAATAACTTCGACTATAACGGTTTGGACAATCCGATGAGCGTGTTGATCGCCGCGCGTTATCAGGGCATGTCCCTTTTCTTTTCAGCGTCGCGTTCGACGATCGCCGCATGCAGTTTCGCGCGCAGCAGGGACATCTCGAACGGCCAATAGCCTTCCCATTCCAGCACCTTCGCGTGCAGCCAGGACATGTCGTAGCTGGGCTGACGCACATGGATTTTCAGGCGTTCATAGGTATCCAGGTGCGCTAGCGCCTGCTCGTAGTAGTCGTTGGAAGCCAATAACGAAGCCTGTCTTGCCGCGACATCCGGCGTGGTGACTGAAGCCAGCGCGGCATTGAAATGCTGGAGGGCGATGTCCGGTTCGTGCTTCCGAAGGGCGACCTGCGCCAGCAACGGTTCCACGTCCTGGCCCCGGATGTGACCATTGTTGATCGCTGGATTTCGCAATGCAGCGTCGAGCCATGACTCGACATCGGCCAGCGCAAGCCCTTGGCACTGGCCAGAAGCCGCCACGTCAATGGCCTTGCCGATCCACTGGTAGATCAGCAACACGCCCTTGGGCGTGTGGAGCAGTGCTTCGGCGAGCGCGTGTTTGTCGTCGCCGGTCAACCCGCGCGTTGCGCAGGCTGCATCGATAGCATTGAATGCGATCTGCAAGTCGTAGGGGCGTTGCCGCCATATCGGCATCAGTTGCGCGAGCGCCTGCGCTGGGTGGCCGGCATCCAGGCTCGAGATCGCTGCAACGGCTTGTGTCCGCGATGAGTCGGGGTTCTGTCTTGCCCACAGGGCCGCGAGCCGTTCCGGTTTACCCCACAATTCGGAGCGCTGCCAGGTAATGACGGCGAACAGGACCAGCAGGGCGGATGCGGTCGCTATCCGCATGCTCCTGGAGACTTTCCATGTGCAAACCGAACGCGCCAGCGGCCAGAACAGCAACATCGCAGGCAGATAATTGCGGTGCTCGAAATAAAGTTCCAGCGGGATCGCAGATGATTCGAGCAGGTGTCCGGAGAAGAAAAACAACAAGGCCGCGGATAGCGCCGGCGCGCGACGGCGCGTGCAGAAGCCCAGAACGATCAAGCCCACGATCAGCAACAACGCAGGGAGCGTGCTGGCCGGCTGCCACAATCCCTTCGAGACGATGTAGCCGTCGTTGAACAAACCGGTGGACAGTGAGCGTGGCGCCACGAGCAGATGCAGATAGTCGAGCAGCACGCGCGGCTCGGTCAGCATGCGCTCCGCCACTGTCCACGGGCGCACGTCGATGGGTGCATTCCACATCAGCGCGAAACGTGCAACGTAGACGATGAGGAACATGCTCGGCAGGATCAGCATCAACGCCTTGATGCGGAACAGGCGTTGTCTTGCTGCGGCGCCGATGCCGCGCACGCTGTCGCCATGACGATAGACGGTGGCCTCCAGAACCCACGCCAGCATCGGCAGCAGGACGCCATTGGCCTTGCAAAGCATTGCCAGAAGCGTGCAGCCGCCGATTCCGGCAACCATCCACTGCGTGCCGCCACGGCCATCGCCAAACCGCAAGCGGCCCTTGTGGTACGCGAGCAGGCCAAGGAGGGTGAAAGTGGCCGGCAGCATCGCTTCGCGTTGGACGATGTACAACGTGGTGGACACGAACAACGGATGCAGTAGCCATAATCCGGCTGCGAGAAGAGCGGAGGCGTCGCTGCGTGCATCGTCCGTGTCGAGCACGCGTCCGAGCCGGCGCAACAGCGCGAACAACAGACCGCCGTTGAGCAAGTGCAGCAGTACGTTCGTGCGCAGGAATGGCGCTGGATTGGCGGGCCAGTCGTGGGCGTCGATCAGGAAGCTCAACAGCGCAAGTGGACGGCCCAGCGGGTCGGCGCTGCCCGAAGTGATGAAGCGCCAGAAGGTGCGCAAGTTGTCCACCGGACCACTATTGCCGAGCGCGTCAAGGTTGACGAAATCGTCGAACAGGAATCCGCCGGTCAGCCCGGGGTGGTAGGCGAACCATGCCACGAGCGCGATGGTCGCCAGGCCCAGCCACGGCCAGTGGCGACGCAGGATAGTCAACATGCCGTCACTGGCTCACAACGCGACTGGAGAAGAAGGGTCGCGCATGGCAGCTATTTGCAACCCTTGTGCGGAGATCAGCCTTTGCAATTGCAACTGCTGGGGCACCATTTTTGCGGCAGATTGCCGACATCGCTCCTGCAATACCATTCGATGCTGCCGGCATGGGTGACGGACGAATATAGCAGCATCATGTTACTGATCTTGGCATTGGCTTTGCGGCCGAAAGAAATCTTGATCACGCCATTGGACGCGTCCACCTGGGTTACGTAACTCCCAACGATGGCGCTTGGGGTGGCAAGGCCTGCCGATGCATTGGCGTTCGGGTAATGGCCATAACTATTGTAGAACTCACCAAGGGCAGACTTCATTCCATCGGCGAGCGCCGCGCCTTCCGACACCTGCGAACGAATCACATAATCCTGGTATTGGCTGACGGCGATGGCGGCCAAAATCGCGATGATCGCGACCACGATCATCAACTCGATCAGGGTGAAGCCATGCTGGATTTTTTTCACGATGCACCTCGGCGGAGGTCGGTTCGGCAACGCGCCAATTCAAATTCAAACCTGCATTGCGCGGGGGTCGACTCATAAACAATATGCTTTTGATGTCCTGCATCATCCGTGCCAAACGCTGTAGCCAAGCCCTCCGTCTCGCCAAAATAAGAAAGGGCCGCGCGAGGCGGCCCTTTCGAGAACGTGCACTGAAGTAGTCAGCGCAAAGACATCAACATCATATCAACCGGTGCAGACGCAGGCGCTGGCGCACCACTTTTGCTTCAGGGTGGAGCTCTTGCAATGCCATTCGATGCTGCCCGCGTGGGTGACCGGGGAGAATTGAATGTTCGTGGCGGTGGTGAGATTGGAGTTGGCCTTGGCGCCGCCGAAGAACGCATCGATGCGGCCGCCACCCGAACCGTTCGTGGCACTGACCGAACTCACGTACTGGCCGGAGATGCCTGTTGCCGCTGCGAGTCCATACGACGTGTTGGAGGTGGTGCTGAAGTGGCCGTTGTTGTTGTAGAACTCGGCGACCGCTGTCTTGATGCCGTCGGAGAGCGACGAGCCTTCGGAAACCTGCGAACGGATCACATAGTCCTGGTACTGGCTGATGGCGATGGCGGCCAGGATCGCGATGATGGCGACCACGATCATCAACTCGATCAGGGTAAAGCCTTTCTGGATGTTCTTCATGGTGAATCCCCTAGGGTGGTGGATGGAACTTTCACGTGCAGCGGCCCCAGCGTTCCCGTCCCTTGATCGGCGGAGGCTGTGAACGTGCCGATAGAACACTGCACCATCCATGCCAAACAGTCCAGTGCGATGAACCTGCTTCGGAGCGTGCTGCCAAAAAGGGCTGGGGTCAGGATGCACCGAATGACGAAGCCGCCTTTCGCGCCATCGGCAAGGTCAGTTTGTGTCACATAGTGACGTCATGCGGCAGTTTTGGCGTCAAGCAAGTCTCGGGGCCCCTCGTCTCGGCAATTGGGATCGCTGGTCCGCCGGCGGCTCCGAGCCCCGATCGCCACGGCGCCGAGACAGCCAGCAATGCCAGCGGGTACAGCAATGGACGAAACGGAACTCCATAGCGCGGGAATGGAGCGCCAATCATGTGAAAACCGATGGCATAAAAAACCAACAGAGACACCAGCCGGGCGGCCGTCAGTCTGGTTCCGGACAATCCCCAGCGCGACGGCAGCCACCACGGCAGACAAGCACCGACCAGCCCCAACAACATCAATGGCCAGTGCAGGGCGTAGGCGACCCTGCGAATCAGATCGAAGCGCGGGTCGTCCAGGTAGGGACTGCTGTCGACGTTGTAAACGAACATATCCCCTGCGCCGGTGATGTCGGCCCATGAAAGGAAAAAGCCCGGTTTTCCGATCAAGTACCAGCGTGCCGTGGCGACCGGCTTGTCCCTGAAGTTTTGCGCGATGTGGGCCAATACGCTCGACAGGTTGCGTCCGATTTGCGCTGCGTGGGGATCCGCGCGATAGGGATCGCCGTAGGTCGCTGGATCGTTGTCGTACATGAAGCTCGGGTAGGAGCCATGCAGAAGGAAATCCACCAGTTGCCGGGACTGCTGAGCCTGCGGAGGCAGGCTCGCATTGCGAATCATCCATGGTGAGATCAGGACGCCAAAGCCAAGGAGCATCCATGCGGCAGCGACCCGGAATCGTTTCAGGCGCGGAATGGCCAGGCAGGCGAGCAACGCCAGGATCGGGATGAACAGCGTTGTCGATCTCACCAGGCTGCATAAGCCAAGCAACAGGCCGGCCAGTGCGAAAGGCCAGCGGCTCGTGGATTCGATCGCCCACAACAGGGCCAGTAACCACGCTAGCAACAGGAAGAAGAACAGCGATTCGGTCAGCACATAAGTGCTGCTGACAGCGAGGTGCGGGCTGATCGCAGTCAACAGCGCCGCTACGCTCGCCCAGCGCCGTCGCAGGAAGCGCGTCGCGATCAGATACATCATCCACACGGAAAGAACGCCCAGCGCTGCCTGCGTCAATTTGATCCGGCTTTCGTACGCGACGGTGGGCTCGGGATGGCCAACCAAACGCAGGAAGAGTGGGTAGCCCGGCGTCCTCACCGCATCGGCTGGTGGCGGCTGCACGTGCTGTTCCGGCGGCCAGGTGACCTCGCTGGAATACACTCCGTAATGGTCAAGGTTGTACGCCGAGAAGAAGTACTCCCTGGCATCCGCGCGGAAGGGGTTTATGACCTGGGTGCGGGTAACGACGGTGAACTGGATGAAGGCCGAAAGCAGCAGGATCGATAAAAGCGCGGCATTGGCGACGACGCGGTTCCTTGCGAATGCCCCAAGCTTGATCGGCATGGCTACTCCATTCCTAGTTTTTTCAGCTTGTAGCGCAGCGCGCGGAAGGTGATGCCGAGCTTGGCGGCGGCCTTGGTCTTGTTATAGCGGCACTCTTCCAGCGCGCGAGCGATCGCTTCGCGTTCGAGTTGTTCGATGTGCTTGGGCAGGGCATCGCCGTTGCCACTGCCGGCCGGCATGCGGAACACGGGATGTTCGCCGGTGACGCGCAAAGCGGCCGCGGGAGTGAATGCGCCGGTCGCGCGAGTGGAGTGGGGGGCCAGCGTGGTAGGCAGCCGCAGGTCGGCGCGGTGGATCGTATCGCCCTCGCAGAGCGCCGTGGCGCGCTCGAGGATGTTCTCCAGTTCGCGCACATTGCCCGGGAACGGGTATTCGCGCAGCGCCGCCAGCGCGTCGGCGTCGAGTTGCGGCAATTGTTCGCCGGCTTCGCTCGACAGCCTGCGCAGGATCGCATCGACCAGTTGCGGGATGTCGTCGGCGCGCTCGCGCAAGGCCGGCACCCGCAATTCGATCACGTTGAGCCGGTAGAACAGGTCGTGGCGGAAGCGATTGTCGGCAACCAGTTGCGCGAGGTCCTTGTGGGTGGCGGACAGGATGCGCACGTCGACCGGTACTTCGGTCGATGCGCCGACCGGGCGCACCGATTTTTCCTGGATCACCCGCAGCAGCTTGACCTGCATGTGCAGCGGCAACTCGGCGACTTCGTCGAGGAACAACGTGCCGCCATTGGCGGCCTGGAACAGGCCTTCCTTGTCGATGTGCGCGCCGGTGAAACTGCCTTTCTTGTGGCCGAAGAACTCGCTTTCCATCAGTTCGGCCGGGATCGCGCCGCAGTTGACCGGCACGAACGGCCCCTTGGCGCGCGGGCCCTGTTCGTGGATGAGCTTGGCAACGCGCTCCTTGCCCGCGCCGGATTCACCGGCGATATAAACCGGCGCCTGGCTGCGCGCGAGCTTGGCGATGGTCTGGCGCAACTGCTGCATCACCGCCGATTCGCCGGTCAGTCCCGCTGCGGGCGCGGCAACCGAGCGCCGTTGCTGGTGCAGTTCCAGCGCGTTGTTCACCAGCCGGCGCAGCACCGCCAGGTCGACCGGCTTGGACACGAAGTCGAACGCGCCGGCCTTGAGCGCGTCGACCGCGGCCTCGACATTCCCATACGCCGTGATCATCGCGACCGGCGTGTCCGGATAGCGCGCGGCGATGTGCGCGATCACCTCCAGGCCATTGCCATCGGGCAGGCGCATGTCGGTCAGGCAGACGTCGTAGCTGTGTTCGGCGAGCTGGGCGCGGGCGGAGGCGACATCGGCGGCGGTGTCCACGCGCAGCCCCATCCGGCCCAGCGTAAGAACCAGCAACTCGCGGATATCGCGCTCGTCATCGACCACCAGTGCACTGCGCGCGTTCGCCATCGATCCTCGCCTGTCCATTATTGTTCTTATCGCGTCAACATTAGCCCAAGCGCGCCAGTGCGGCTAGGAGGGCGCTTCCGGACAGTGTTCATGCGCCTTGAAGCCCAACCCGCGTCGGTCCGAGGGTGAGGGGATCCGTACGGGCCAGAGTGATCCGGAAGCAACTGCCGCCGGCGGGCAAGGGGACGTGCTTGAGGCTGGCCTGGTTGGCCTCGCAAAGCTGGCGTGCGATATACAGGCCGAGGCCGGTGCCGTGCTCGCTGGTGGTGTAGAACGGCTCGAACAATTGCTCGATCACGCTCGACGGGATTCCGGGCCCACGATCGACGATGTCGAGCATGGGTTCGCCGTCGTCGCTGCGATGCACGACCACGGTGACGCGCGCGGGCTCATCCGGCATGCGCCCATAGGTCAGCGCGTTCTGTACGAGCACCGTGACCACCTGTTGCAGCTGCTGCGGATCCATCATCGCCCGCAGCTGGCCTTGCGGCGCGCTGACGCGCAACTCGTCGTTTTGGACGCGCGGCGCCTGGTGGAATTCAGCGATGAAATGTTGCGCCCATGCGACCAGGTCGAGCGACTCGGGGCGCGAACGCTCCCGCCGCGCGAGCCCGAGCACGTTCTGCACGATCCCGTCCATGCGCTGGCATTGCGAATTGATGATTTCGACCAGCCGATGATCCGATTCCGGCTCGATCTGCGATTCGCGCAGCAACTGTCCCGCATGGCTGATCGCCGCGAGCGGGTTGCGGATCTCGTGGGCGATGCTCGCCGAGAGCCGCCCGAGCGTGGTCAGGGTCAGTTCCTCGGCGCGACGCGACAGCAGGGACGTGTCGTCGAGGAAGATCAGGGCGAGTTCATCGACGCCGCCGAGTGCCGTGAAGCGCGGTATCACCGCGGGAGTGTCCGGAGCGAGCGCCAGCGGCGTGCTGTCGGCGCGCTGCTGCTGGCGCCAATGCCAGAGCCGTCGCGAAAGCTCCGGGGCGACATCGGCCAGTTCGCGCCGTTCCGGCGACGGGTTGCCGAGCAGGTACCACGCCGATTCGTTGAACAGGCGGATGGTGTTCTCCGAATCGACCGCCAGGAGACCGGTGCGCATGCGGCGAATGATCATCTCGTTGACGCGGGCGAGGTTGTCCACTTCCGTTCCGCGCTGCTCGGCGAGCACCTCGCTCTTGCGCAACTGCCGACCCAGCAAGTTGGCCAGCAAGGCGGCTGCCAGGTAGGTGATCATGAACATCGCCGTTTCCGGCAGCGACCGCGTCACCTGCAACGCCAGCAGCGAGTAGATGTATTCGCCAAGCAGCACGCCTCCGGCAAGCGCGGCTGCGATCAGGCTCCATCGCAGCGACAGCAGCAGCGAGCTCGCAGCGACGTTGAACAGCATCAGCAGCGAGATGCCGTTGTCGAGGCCGCTGATGGAGTGCAACGCCACGACGAACACCAACAGGTCCAGCGAGATGCCGACCGCAACATGCTGCCGCAGCCGCCAGCGCGGACTGCGCACGAACAGGAACAGCAAGTAGCCCAGGACCAGGTAGGCAACCGATGCGATCGACGCCCACATGGGATTGCGGATGCCGAAAGCGGACGACGACGACGAATTGAGGACCACGAACGCGAGCAGCCCGGCTTCAAGGACGCGGAACAGCGACAGGAAGTACAGTTCGCGCCGCAATCCTTCTTCGCCGGGTTCGGGTCCACGCAGGTTGAAGGGCATGCCGGTGATCCGCCGTGGCGTGGTCCAAAGAGTCGTTGAAACGGGCTGTCCCCACCCTTCTCAACTTGCCGAGCCCGGCGCATGTCCGGAATCGACTCCGACGGATCAAACAGTTGCGTGTTCGATCCGCAAGCGATCCATCCGTGGATCGCGCCAGCGGGGCGTATTCCAAAACCCCGCTAGCACGTCGCGAGTATAGGATGCAAAGGTGTCGCGTTTTTGCCTTTGCCCGGTCGCTTGCCCACAATACGAAGGCTGCGCTCTGCGCGCGCACCGCTTCCGCGTGGCGTCGCGCCATTGAGCGCTCTTGTTCCTATCCGAAGGTGACGCATGAATTTCCACGAATACCAGGCCAAGGAACTGTTCGCCGAGTACGGCATCCCGGTGCCGGCCGGGCGCATCGCGCGCACGCCTGAAGAAGCCGCCGAAGCCGCGACCGCGCTGGGCGGCACGCAATGGGTGGTCAAGGCGCAGATCCACGCTGGCGGTCGCGGCAAGGCTGGCGGCGTGAAACTCGTCAAGACGCCCGAGGCTGCGAAGGAAGCCGCCGCGGCAATGCTCGGCAAGGGCATGGTGACCTACCAGTCCGGCGGGCGCGCATTGCCGGTCGACGTCGTGCTGGTCAGCGAAGCCAACGACATCCTCAAGGAGTTGTACCTTTCGGTGCTGGTCGATCGCAGCAGCAAGTCGATCAGCTACATCGCATCGGCCGACGGCGGCGTCGAGATCGAGAAGACCGCCGAGGAAAACCCGGATGCGATCCAGCTGCTCGAAGTCAACTTCGTGCAGGGCCTGCAACCCTACCAGTGCCGCAAGATGGGCTTCGCGCTCGGCCTGTCGAACAAGCAGGTCGGCCAGCTCACCAAGATCATGATGGGCCTGTACCGGCTGTTCAACGATTACGACCTCGCGCTGGTCGAGCTCAATCCGCTTGCGATCGTCAAGTCCGGCGAACTGATGGCGCTCGACGGCAAGGTCAACTCCGACGACAACGCCGAGTTCCGGCAGCCGCGCCTCGCGGCAATGCGCGATGTCGCGCAGGAAGACGAGACCGAGGTGCTGGCCAGCGAGCACAACCTCAACTACGTGACCATGGACGGCGACATCGGCTGCATGGTCAACGGCGCCGGTCTGGCGATGGCGACGATGGACGTGATCAAGCTTTCCGGCGGCGAACCGGCGAACTTCCTCGATGTCGGCGGCGGCGCGACCAAGGAACGCGTCACCGAGGCATTCAAGTTGATCCTGTCCTCGGACAAGGTGCGCGCGATCTTCGTGAACATCTTCGGCGGCATCGTGCGTTGCGACATGATCGCCGAGGGCATCATCGCGGCGGTCAAGGAGGTCGACGTCAAGGTGCCCGTGGTCGTGCGCCTGGAGGGCACGAATGTCGAAGCCGGCAAGGAAATGCTGAAGAACTCCGGCCTCGCGATCATCGCCGCCGACGACATCAACGATGGCGCAAAGAAAGTCGTCGCTGCGGCCAAGGGAATTTCGAAATGAGCGTTCTCGTCGACAAGAACACCAAAGTCATCGTCCAGGGTTTCACCGGCCAGCAGGGCACCTTCCACGCCGAGCAAATGCTCGACTACGGCACCAAGGTCTGCGGCGGCGTCACGCCGGGCAAGGGTGGGCAGGAACACATCGGTCTGCCCGTGTTCAACACCGTGCAGGATGCCGTCGACGACACCGGCGCCGATGCGAGCGTCATCTATGTGCCGCCGCCGTTCGCGGCCGATGCGATCCTCGAGGCAGCCGACGCGGGAATACGCGTGATCGTGTGCATCACCGAAGGCATCCCGGTCCTCGACATGCTGCGCGTGAAGAACATGCTCAAGCAGTACGACGACGTCTGGCTGATTGGTCCGAATTGCCCCGGCATCATCACTCCGGGCGAGTGCAAGATCGGCATCATGCCAGGGCATATCCACAAGCCGGGCAATGTCGGCATCGTGTCGCGCTCGGGTACGTTGACCTATGAAGCGGTGCACCAGACCACCCAGGCTGGCCTTGGCCAGAGCACGTGCATCGGCATCGGCGGAGATCCGATCCAGGGCATGAACTTCATCGACTGCTTGAAACTGTTCCAGGACGATCCGCATACCGACGGCATCATCATGGTCGGCGAGATCGGCGGCAGCGCAGAAGAGGAAGCTGCAGAGTTCATCGCCGATTACGTCACCAAGCCGGTGGTCGGCTTTATCGCTGGCGCCAGCGCGCCCGCGGGTAAGAGGATGGGCCACGCCGGCGCGATCGCTTCGGGCGGCAAGGGCACCGCGGCCGGCAAGTTCGCGGCGCTCGAAAAAGCCGGTGTCGTCACGGTGAAATCGCCGGGCGATCTCGGCACGACGCTCGCCGCGCGGATGAAGCACGCCAAATAGGAAATCGGGTTACTCCTTGCGCATCGCGCTCGCACAGTTCGATTTCCCGGTCGGTGCGGTCACGGCCAACGCCGAGCGCATCGCCGCGTTGATCGCCGAGGCGCGCGATGCGCATCGCGCGGATGTCGTGCTGTTTCCCGAACTCGCGTTGTCGGGCTATCCGCCCGAGGACCTGCTGCTGCGCCCGGATTTCCTCGCCGCCTGCGATGCCGCTCTCGAACGGATCGCGGCCGCGACCCACGGTATCGTCGCGATCGTCGGTCATCCCGAGGCCGTGGGCGCGGTGGTGTTCAACGCCGCGAGCGTGCTGCGCGATCGCGCGATCGCAGCGACCTATCGCAAGCGAGAACTTCCGAACTACGCCGTGTTCGACGAGCGCCGTTATTTCGCGCCAGGCGATGCGGCATGCGTATTCGCGGTCGATGGCGTCGATGTCGGCCTGGTGATCTGCGAGGACCTCTGGTTCGCCGAGCCGCTGGCATCGACCATCGCGCTCGGCGCGCAGGTCGTGCTGGTGCCGAATGCCTCACCTTTCGAGCGCGACAAGGCCGCGCAGCGCGATGCCTTGCTCGCCGATCGTGTCGGCGAATCGCGTGCGCATGGTGGCCGCGGCGTCGCGATCGCCTACCTCAACGTCGTCGGCGGGCAGGACAGCCTCGTATTCGATGGCGCCTCGTGTCTCGCGGACGGCGACGGCCACATCCATCCGGCCGCGGCGGCGTTCGAGGATCACCTGCTGGTCGCGGATTTCGATCCGGCGACGCGACGTTTCGAGCGGGTCGCATGGCCGGTGGAAACCGACGAACAGCGCGCCTCGCTCGCCTATCGCGCGATCGTGCGCGGCACCCGCGACTACCTGCACAAGAACGGTTTCAGGCAAGCACTGCTCGGGCTTTCCGGCGGCGTCGATTCGGCGCTGGTGCTCGCGGTCGCTGTCGATGCGCTCGGCGCGGACAACGTCCTTGCGGTGCGATTGCCGTCGCGCTACACCTCGGACTTGAGCAATGACCTTGCGATCGCGCAGGCGCGTATTCTCGGAGTGCGCATCGAGACGCTGCCCATCGAAGCGCCGTATACCGGATTTCTTGAAACGCTTGCGCCGTTGTTCGCGGGATTGCCCGTCGATGTCGCCGAGGAGAACCTGCAATCGCGTTGCCGCGGGACGCTGCTGATGGCCCTTTCGAACAAGACCGGACGCATGTTGCTGACCACCGGCAACAAGAGCGAATACGCGGCCGGTTACGCGACGATTTACGGCGACATGTGCGGTGGCTTCGCGCCGATCAAGGATTTGTACAAGACCGAGGTGTACGCGCTGTGCCAATGGCGCAATGCGCGGGGGCTCGAGGCCGGGAATTGGGGCCTGGCGAACGCATCCGGAAACGTGATTCCGCAGGAAGTGATCGACCGCGCGCCGTCGGCGGAATTGCGCGAGAACCAGACCGACCAGGACTCGCTGCCGCCATACGAGGTCCTCGACGCGATCCTGTTTCGCGACATCGAGCTTGGGCAGTCGCGCACGGAGATCGTCGCGGCGGGATTCGACGCAGCCACCGTGGACCGCGTGTTGCGGCTGGTGCGCACAAGCGAGTGGAAACGCCAGCAATCCGCGCCCGGGCCGAAAGTTTCGCGGCGCGCGTTCGACCGCGAACGCCGCTATCCGATCACGTCGGGACGCTATTGAACCCGGCCGATTGAATCTGCGTGTCGAATCCGCGCGGGAAGCCCGGACTCGCCGGACCTATTGCCCGCCAGCGAACGGATTGAGCGAGCTGATGATGCCCCGGTTACGCGGCCACTTGCCCGCGAGCCACGGATGGTCGGGGTGGTTCTGCAGCAGCACGCGCTTCGCGTCGTCCGACAGCTTCGTGTCGCCCAGGCGCTTGTACGACTCGGCCATCAACGCCAGCGCGTCGCCGTCGTACTTGCTCTGCGGGAAATTGACGATGACGTACTGGCCGCGGTTCGCAGCGGCGACGTAGGCCTTGCGTTCCAGGTAGTACAGGCCGACGCCGATCTCGTGCTTGGCCAGTTCTTCGCGCAGATAGACCATGCGCTGGCGCGCGTCGGGCGCGTAGCGGCTATTGGGAAAACGGCGGATCAGGTTGGCGAAGTCGTTGAAGCTCTGCCGCGGCGAGCCCTGGTCGCGCTGGCTCGTGTCAAGTCGCGCAAGCCGCGAGAGAAGCGCGTTATCGCGGTTGAAGTTGATCAGCGCCTTCAGGTAGTACGCGTAATCCACGTGGCGTTGGGTCGGATAGGTGCGGATGAAGCGCTCGACCGTGGAGGTTGCATCGTCGAAATTGCCGCTCTTGTACTGGGCATAGGCCAGGTCGAGCTGCGCCTGCTCGGTATAGGGGCCGTACGGGAAACGCGAGATCAGGCGTTTGTAATCGGTCTGGGCGCGGCCCATGTTGCCGTTTTCGAGCTCCTGGTGGCCTGCCGCATAGAGTTGGTCCACTGGCAGCGTTTCGGTCTTGGCATCGGTATGTCCGAACATGTGTCGGAATCGCGTGCATCCGCTTCCCAGCAGTACGAAGGCGATCAACAGGAGCAGCAGCAGCGGGCGGGTCGAGCCGGAATATCGGGTCATCGGTTGCGATCGGGCGGCAACGCCGCGCGGGGCGGCAAGGACGGCAATCATAGCCCAAACTGGCAGAGCCTTCCCCGGCCATCGGCGCCGGCCACCCTGCAAATCGGCATGGATGCGATGCCCGGCGATCCGATCACAAGCGCCTCAAATGCCCCACACTGGCGGCTTGGCGCACGTAGCAACCCACGGAATTGACCAGCATGCACGCGACATTCGATGACGATGACCTGAACGACACCGCTCCGGACGACGAGGTCGAAGGGCTAGCGCAGGCCGGCGAATCGCTGCGCGCGACGGTGCCGCTGTCGGCTGCCGGACGCCGATTCGACCAGGCGCTTGCGGAGCTGTTTCCGGATTACTCGCGTTCGCGGCTCGCCGAGTGGATCAAGTCCGGCGACGCACTGCTCGATGGCGAGGTCCGTCGCCCGCGCGACCCGGTGCGCGGGGGCGAAACCGTGACGCTGGCGGCACTGCCGAGCATCGAGACCCGCGCGCTTCCCGAAGACATCCCGTTGGTCGTCGCGTACGCCGATGCCGACGTGCTGGTCATCGACAAACCCGCGGGACTCGTGGTGCATCCGGGCGCGGGCAATCCGCACGGCACGCTCGCGAACGCCCTGCTGCACTACGATCCGAAACTGGCCGAAGTGCCGCGCGCGGGTATCGTGCACCGCCTCGACAAGGACACCTCCGGGCTGATGGTCGTTGCGCGGAACCTGCGCGCGCATGCCGCGCTGGTGGAACAATTGTCCGCGCGCGAGGTGCATCGCCAATATGTCGCGATCGCGATGGGCCCGATGATTGCGGGCGGCACGGTGACCGCGCCGATCGGCCGCCACCCGACCGATCGCGTGCGCATGGCGGTGGTCAAGAACGGCCGCGACGCGATCACCCACTACCGCGTGCGCGAGCGCTTCCGCGCGCACACATTGATCGAGTGCCGGCTGGAGACCGGGAGGACCCACCAGATCCGCGTGCACATGGCGTTCATCAAGCATCCCCTGGTCGGCGACCCGGTGTACAGCCGTCTTGCCAACCCGCGCGGCGCAACGGCCGAGTTGACGGAGATGCTGCGCGGATTCCGCCGGCAGGCGTTGCACGCGGAGAAGCTCGCGTTCGCGCACCCGGCCAGCGGCGAAACGATCACCGTCGAAGCCGAAGCGCCGGCCGACATGCAGGCGCTGATCGTCGCTCTGCGCGCGGACAGCGCGATGCACGAGCTCTAGCCCGCCCTCGCGACGCCATCTGCATGGACGAATCGATCACGCCGCCGACGATTTCCGCATCGCGCGGAGCGTTCGAGCGCAGTCGTCTGTTGCCGGAATGGCCTGCGCCAGCACGCGTGCATGCATTCACCACGCTGCGCGGACCGGCGGGCGCGTCGATCGCGCCGTTCGACGGCTTCAACCTCGGCACGCGCTGCGGCGACGATTCGGCAATTGTCGCGCGCAATCGCGATGCCCTCGTCGAGCACCTGCACGTGCCATCGCGGCCGCGATGGTTGCGGCAAGTCCACGGCGCGACGGTCGCGACATGCGGCGACGACGCCTGCATCGACGAGCCCGAAGCCGACGCCGCGGTCACGTCGTCGCCCGGCGTCGTGCTCGCGATCCTGACCGCGGATTGCATGCCGGTCCTGTTCTGCAGCGACGATGGCAGCACGATCGGCGCCGCACACGCGGGCTGGCGCGGGCTCTCCGCTGGCGTGCTTGAAAACACGGTCGCATCAATGCGGACGCCATCCGAACGAATCCTCGCGTGGCTGGGCCCCGCTGCCGGGCCGTTCGCATACGAAGTGGGCGACGAAGTGCGTTCGGCGTTCGTGGACACGAACCCGCGAGCGAGCTCGGCATTCGCTCCGACCCGTCCCGGACATTGGCTATGCGATCTTTACGCCCTCGCGCGACTGCGGCTCGCCGCGGTCGGCGTGACGCGGATTTCCGGCGGAGGCCTGTGCACGATCTCCGATCCACAACGGTTCTATTCGCACCGTCGCGACCGCATCAGCGGGCGCATGGCGACCCTGATCTGGATCAATCCGGGGCCCGATAGCGCTTGATTCCGCGTCGTGCCGGCCGCATTCATGGCGCATCGGCCCGCAGCCAGTATCGCCAGGGCCCCCGTTGTTCCCGAAGCCCAGGCCATGCGAATGGACAAACTGACATCGCGATTCCAGCAGGCGCTTGCCGATGCGCAATCGCTCGCGGTCGGCCGCGACCATAACGTCATCGAGCCCGCGCACTTGCTGGCCGCGTTGATCGACCAGACCGGTGGCAGCACCAGGCCGCTGCTTGCGCAGGCTGGCGTCAACGTCACGACCTTGCGTGCGCGGCTTGGCGAACTCATCGACCGGCTGCCCACGGTCAGCGGGCAGGAAGGCAACGTGAGCGCCTCGAACGACCTGTCGCGCCTTCTCAATATCGCCGACAAGCTCGCGCAGCAGCGCGGCGATGCATTCATTGCGACGGAGCTGTTCGTGCTCGCGGCGCTCGAGGACAAGGGCGAAACCGGCAAGCTGCTGCGCGAGGCTGGCGGCGATCGCACCAAGCTCGAGGCCGCCATTGGAAAACTGCGTGGCGGCGACAGCGTCAACGAGGCCAGCGCCGAGGAATCGCGGCAGGCGCTGGAGAAATACACGATCGACCTGACCGCGCGCGCGGAAAGCGGCAAGCTCGATCCGGTGATCGGTCGCGACGAGGAGATCCGCCGCACGATCCAGGTCCTGCAGCGGCGCACGAAGAACAACCCGGTGCTGATCGGCGAACCCGGCGTCGGCAAGACCGCAATCGTCGAGGGCCTCGCGCAGCGGATCGTCAACGGCGAAGTGCCCGAAGGCCTGCGCGGCCGGCGCGTGCTGTCGCTCGACATGGGCTCGCTGATCGCGGGCGCGAAATTCCGCGGCGAGTTCGAGGAACGCCTCAAGGGCGTGCTGACCGATCTTGCGAAGCAGGAAGGCAACGTGATCCTGTTCATCGACGAATTGCATACCGTCGTCGGCGCGGGCAAGGCCGAGGGTTCGATGGATGCGGGCAACATGCTCAAGCCCGCGCTCGCACGCGGCGAGCTGCACTGCATCGGCGCGACCACGCTCGACGAATACCGCAAGTACATCGAGAAAGATGCCGCGCTCGAACGCCGCTTCCAGAAAGTCCTCGTCGGCGAGCCGAGCGTCGAGGACACGATCGCGATCCTGCGCGGCCTGAAAGAACGCTACGCGGTGCACCACGGCGTCGAAATCACCGACCCGGCGATCGTCGCCGCCGCGACGCTGTCGCATCGCTATATCGCCGACCGCCAGTTGCCCGACAAGGCGATAGACCTGATGGACGAGGCCGCGTCGCGCATCCGCATGGAGATCGATTCGAAGCCCGAGGAAATGGATCGCATGGAGCGGCGCCTGATCCAGCTCAAGATCCAGCGCGAAGCGTTGAAGAAGGAGAAGGACAAGGAATCGAAGCAGCGGCTTGCCGACCTCGAGACCGAGATCGATGCGCTCGAGCGCAAGTTCAACGACCTCGAGGAAATCTGGAAAGCCGAGAAGGCGACGCTGCAGGGCGCGACCAAGATCAAGGAGCAGATCGAGCAGGCGCGCGTCGAGCTCGAGGCCGCGCAGCGCCGGCAGGATTACGCAAAGATGAGCGAGATCCAGTACGGCGCGCTCCCCGAACTGGAGAAGCAGCTCAAGGCTGCGCAGGAAGCCGAGACCAAGGGTTTTACCCTGCTGCAGGACAAGGTCACCGCAGAGGGAATCGCCGATGTCGTCTCGCGCTGGACTGGCATTCCGGTTTCGAAGATGCTCGAGGGCGAGCGCGAAAAGTTGCTGAAGATGGAATCCGCGCTGCACGCGCGCGTGGTCGGCCAGGACGAGGCGGTGAAAGCGGTCAGCGATGCGATCCGGAGGTCGCGCGCCGGGCTTTCCGATCCGCATCGCCCGAACGGCAGCTTCTTGTTCCTCGGCCCGACCGGCGTCGGCAAGACGGAACTGTGCAAGGCGCTCGCCGAGTTCCTGTTCGACAGCAACGACGCGATGGTGCGCATCGACATGAGCGAGTTCATGGAGAAGCACTCGGTCGCGCGGCTGATCGGCGCGCCTCCCGGTTACGTCGGTTACGAGGAAGGCGGTTACCTCACCGAGGCCGTGCGGCGGCGTCCGTACAGCGTGATCCTGCTCGACGAAATCGAGAAGGCGCATCCGGACGTGTTCAACATCCTGCTGCAGGTGCTCGACGACGGCCGCCTCACCGACGGTCAGGGCCGCACGGTCGATTTCCGCAACGCGGTGATCGTGATGACCTCGAACCTCGGCTCGCACGTGATCCAGGAGATGGCGAACAGCAGCACGGCCAACGAGAATTCAGCGGAGGCCTACACGCAGATGAAAGCCGGCGTGATGGCGGTCGTGCAGGCGCATTTCCGCCCGGAGTTCATCAACCGGCTCGACGAGATCGTCGTCTTCCATCCGCTCGACAAGGCCCAGATCCGCGAGATCGCGCGCTTCCAGACGCAGTTCCTCGCCAAGCGACTCGGTGAGCGGCAGATCGGTTTCTCGATCAGCGACGCGGCGCTGATGTTGCTCGGCAACGTCGGTTTCGATCCGGTGTACGGGGCGAGGCCTCTCAAGCGGGCGATCCAGCAGCAACTCGAGAATCCGCTGGCATCGCGGATCCTGTCGGGCGAGTTCGCACCCGGCGATACGGTAAGCGTGGATGCGGAGGGTGGGGTGTTGGTGTTCCGCAAGACTTGATCGCGGGGACCCAGTCAATCCACCGCCAGCGCATGCGCATGTTCGCGCGTAGCCGCGAACCGCACATCCGGCGCGCGTTCGATCGCGAGTTGCAGGTTCACGCGCGTCGGCGCGAGATAGACCAGTTGCCCGGCGGCATCGACGCCGAGGTTCAGCGCGTTTTTCTCGCGGAATTCCTCAAGCTTCTTCGCGTTGTCGCAATGCACCCAACGCGCGGTGACGACGCCGACCGGCTCGAAGCTCGCGTCGACGCCGTATTCGTCCTTCAGCCGGTACGCGACGACGTCGAATTGCAGGGTGCCGACCGCACCAAGGATGAGGTCGTTGCTCATCAGCGGACGGAAGAACTGGGTCGCGCCTTCCTCGCTGAGCTGCGCGAGGCCTTTCTGCAATTGCTTGAGCTTGAGCGGATCGCGCAGGCGCGCGCGGCGGAACAGTTCGGGGGCGAAGTTCGGGATGCCGGTGTAGCTGAGCTTCTCTCCAGAAGTGAACGTGTCGCCGATCGAGATCGTGCCGTGGTTGTGCAGGCCGATCACGTCGCCCGGATACGCGGTGTCGACGATCTCGCGATCCGAAGCCATGAAGGTCAGCGCGTTCGCGAGCTTGACCTCCTTGCCAAGGCGCACGTGGAACGCCTTCATCGCCGCGTCGTAGCGGCCCGAGCACACGCGCAGGAATGCGACGCGGTCGCGGTGCATCGGGTCCATGTTGGCCTGGATCTTGAACACGAAGCCGGTGAACGCGGTCTCCTCGGGTTCGACTTCGCGCGTCGTGGTCATGCGCGGCATCGGCGAGGGCGCATGCTCGACGAAGAAATCCAGCAGCAATTGCACGCCGAAATTGTTGACCGCCGAGCCGAAGAACACCGGCGTCTGCTGGCCGGCGAGGTAGCGGTCGAGCGCGAACGGATGGCTCGCGCCCTCGACGAGTTCGAGTTCCTCGCGCACCTCGCGCAACATGTCCGCGCCGATCCGCGCCTCGACGCCGGGATCGTCGAGGCTCGCGAAGATCGTCGAATCCTGGCGGGTGAAATTGCGGCCCTGTTCGTACAGGTGCACTTCGCCGGTGAGCAGGTGGACGACGCCTTTCAGGCGCGACCCCATGCCGATCGGCCAGGTCACCGGCGCGCACTGGATGTCGAGCACCGACTCCACTTCGTCGAGCAGGTCAATCGGGTTCTTGCCCTCGCGGTCGAGCTTGTTGATGAAGCTCATGATCGGCGTGTCGCGCAGGCGGCAGACTTCCATGAGCTTGATCGTGCGTTCCTCGACGCCCTTCGCGCAGTCGATCACCATCAGCGCGGAATCGACCGCGGTCAACACGCGATAGGTGTCCTCGGAGAAGTCGGCATGGCCGGGCGTGTCGAGCAGGTTGACGATGCGGCCCTCGTACGGGAACTGCATCACCGAGGATGTGACCGAGATCCCGCGTTCCTTTTCCAGCGCCATCCAGTCCGACGTCGCATGCCGCGCGGCCTTGCGCGATTTCACGCTGCCGGCCATCTGGATCGCGCCGCCGAACAGCAGCAGCTTCTCCGTCAGCGTGGTCTTGCCGGCGTCGGGATGCGAGACGATAGCGAACGTGCGGCGACGATGGGTTTCTTCGAGATGATGCGAGGGTGGTTGTGCGGACATGCGTGCGTGGCGCCTCGATGCGGGCGCGGATGGCTAGCGGGAATGGAGCGCAGTATATCGCAGCGCGGTTTCCTGCCGCTCCGATGGATCGCGGCTACGCGCGAATCCGGTTCTCGCGCTCGGCCGAGAACACGGGTGCGACGAATGGGGTGGCGAAATACGTCGCCAATGGCTGCGGCCGGTCGATGGCGTAACCCTGCCCGAAATCGACGCCGAGCTTGGTCAGGACGGCGATCGATTGTTCGTTCTCGGTGTGTTCGGCGATCGTGCGCTTGTGCAGCACGTGGGCGATCTGGGTGATCGAGCGCACCACCGCCGCGGCCAGCGGCGACGAGTCCATCTCGCGCACGAAGCTGCCGTCGATCTTGAAGTAGTCCACGTCCAGTGAGCGCAGGTAGCTGAAGGAACAGAATCCGGTGCCGAAATCGTCGAGCGCGAAGCGGCAGCCGATTGCGCGCAACTGGTCGATGAAGCGCTGCGCACGGCCAAGGTCGCGCACCGCGCTGGTCTCGGTGATCTCGAAGCACAGCCGTTCGGAAGGGAAGCTGCTGCGGCGCAGGCGCTCGGCGACGAAACCGATGAAGGCTTCGTCGACCAGGGCCTCGCCGCTGAGGTTGATCGCGCAGTTCGACACGCCCGCTGCCTCCACGGGATGGGCTTCGAGCCAGTCCAGCGCCATGCCGACCACCATGCGGTCGATCGGCACCATCAGCCGGAAGCGCTCGGCCGCCGGCATGAAGTGATCGGGGGTCAGCAAGGCGCCGCTCTCGCTGTCGTGCATGCGCAGCAGCAATTCGAAGTGGCGGCCGGTATCGAGTCCCGCGTGCAACGGCGCCATCGTCTGCGCGTACAGGCTGAAGGCCTGCCGCTCCAGCGCGTCGCGGATGCGCACGGCCCAGCGCATCGCCACCGTGCGGTCGAGCACGTCGCCGCGGCTGGCGCCGGCCACGCACACGCGGTTGCCGCCGAGTTCCTTCGCGGTGAAACATGCCGCGTCGGCCTGCGAGAGCAATTGCGAGAAGTCGGCGTCGCCCAACTGGAACGGAACCACGCCGATGCTCGCGGTCGTGGTGAGCATGCGGCCTTCCCAGTTGCAGCGGTAACCCTCGATCGCGCGCACCAGCGTCTGCGCGCGATCGCGCGCGGTGGTCGCGGTGCAATTGTGGAATTGCAACGCAAACTCGTCCGCGCCGAGGTGCGCGAGCGCATCGCCGGCTTGCAGGCCGGCATCAAGCAGTCCGGCAATGCCGACGATCAGCGCATCGCCCGCGGCATGGCTGGCGGTGTCGTTGACCAGCTTGATGTTGTCCAGGTCGAGGTAGCACAGCGCGAGCGGCGGCATCGCGGGATTCGCCAGCGACTTGCGCACGATCGCCTCGAACGCGGCGCGGTTGGGCAACCCGGTCAATGAATCCGTGCTCGCGCGGCGCAGCAGCTTGCGCGTCGCGACGCGACCTTCGTTGACGACCAGTGCGAGGGTGATCGGCAACACCGACAGCACGCACAGGTAGGACAGCAGCATCACGCAATCAAGCGTGCGCGCCGGCGGCTCGAAGCCGGTCAGTCCCATTCCCGTGAAGCTGCCGATCAGCCCGACCGTCAGCAGCACCGCGATCGCGGTGCGCAGGGGTTCGAAACGGAGCGCGCTCCAGACCATCACCGCGAGCGGCAGGCTCGACAGGCCCAGCGAATAGGAGCCGCCCGCGGACGCTCCCCATGCCATCAGCACGAAGCTCGCGACGAGTGCGATGTTCCACGCCAGGCGTTCGCCCTCCAATGCTTTCTCTTCGGATGGGTCGAACCCCGGAATCTTGGTCTTGCGGTACGCGAACAGGATCAGCGCGGGGGTGACCGCGGTGATGCCGAGCAAATCGCCCATCGACCAGCGCAGCAATGCATCCGGTACCGCATCCCTTGCCAGCATGCCGGTGGCCAGCATTCCGACGGTGCCGATCGTTGCATTGATCACCGACAACGCGATTCCGCCCACCAGCATGAGCATGCCGGAGCGGAATTCGGCATAGGCCGGCAGCGGCCGGCGTCGCACGATCCAGCCGCCGGCGAGGGCGGAGAGCGTATTGCCGACGATCGAGATCAGCACGTAGGCCGGCGGCGAATGCATCCGCAGCAGGTAGTCCAGCAGCATCGCGACGGGGATGAACAGCGCCCACCAGAGGCCGTAGCGGATCACGACGGCGAACGCGAGCCCGGTGGAAGGCCAGAACAGCGCGAAATCACCCGGACCCTTGGCGAAATGGACGGCATATGCATTGCCGGCGAGGTACAACCCCACCAGCACCACGAACATCGTCCCCTGCCGATAGAGATCGCGCACGCTGGCAGCTTACCCCCGTGACGCAGGCGCGTCACCGTGCGCCTGCTGGTGCGAGCCGATCAGCTGCAAACGCCCGGTATCGAGCAGCGGCTGCGGGTCGTCCCGCAGTTCGCGCAGGATGCTCGCCAGGTCGGTGCGCAAGGTCGGGCGGAACGCGGCCCAGCCGTCGCGGCCGTGGCGTGCGACCCAGCGCATCGCCGTATGCGCCAACCCCACTAGTTGTTCCCAACCCGGCCGACGCAGCGCATCGCGGAACAGCGGGTATTCGGCGATGCCGATCGAGCAGATCAATTGCAGCGGCGCGCCGGTGCCGCCATCGAATGCGTGCGCACGGATCGTGCGGTGGATGCGCTCGCCGATACTGGCGATGTTGCGGCTGTGCATCGGCCGGAACATCAGCAGGATTTCCGATTCGTCCCAGCGCACGACGTAGTCACCGGTGCGCACGAGAGATGTCAGCACCTGCGCGAATTGCTGCAGCACGCGATCGCCGACGGGCAACCCGGCGCCGGCGGCATCGCGATTGCCCTCGCCGGGGCCCGTCGCGTCGGCCCGGTCGATGCGCACCAGCGCGAACAACATCGATTGCTCGGACTTGCCGTCGCGCTGCTGCTCGCGGTCGTAATACGCGAGGTCGTCCGGAATCTGGTTGGCGAGGTAGCGCCTGTTGCGCAGGCCGGTCACCGGGTCGGTCTGGCTCGCGTTCTCGAGTCGTTCGTTGGCGATGTGCAATTGCTGGTTGCGCTCGTACACCTGCCGTTCCAGCGACACGCGCTGGATGTCGTGCAGGTGGCGCTGGCGACGGTACCCCGCATACACGATCAGTCCGGCCAACAGGGCGATCATTCCGTAGAACAGGCGGGTCTCGTGGAAACGCGGACGGATGCCGAACGCGATGCGCGCCGGCACCGGGTTCCAGACGCCGGCGTTGTTCGCCGCCATGACCTCGAAGGTGTAATCGCCGGGCGGCAGGTTGGTGTAGTTCGCGCGGCGGCGGCCCGGATCGTCGAGTTCGTGCCAGGCGCGGTCGTAACCAACGAGGCGGTAGCGGATCTGGATGCTGCGGGGATCCTGGAAGCTCGGTGCGGTGAATTCGAACGTGAGGTCGCGCGCGTTCGCGTCGAGCATCGCCGGGATCGTGTCCGCCGTGTACGCGCCGCCGGGATAGCCGACGCGCTCGATCACGACGTTCGGGGGGAGCGGATTCTTGGCGATGCCATGCGTATCGATCGCGACCACGCCGTCTCGCGAAGGCAGCCACAAGACGTGCCCATCGATATAGCCCTTCGACAAACCCGCGCCGTTGCAGCAATAGCCCTGCTGGCCCGCGTTGCGGTCGCCGCGCTCGTTGAGGACCATCTCGCCGCGGACCTTGCCGATCTCGCCCCTGGTAAAACGCGCGAGGTCTTCGAGTGGAACGCGCGCGACCCCGCGGATGCCGGCCATCCACAGGTAGCCGCGGTCGTCGTCGGCCATGAAGAAGATGGCGTTGGCCGGCATGCCCTGCTCGGGTCCGAGCTGGCGCCAGCGCTGGCCATCGAACAGGAAGAACTGCTCGGAAAAGGTGCTGAGCGCGATCGCGCCGGACGGCAGCTGGTAGATCGTGTTGATGTCGATGTCGCGCGGCAATCCGGTGTCGGCGCCGACGCGCTCGAAGTGATCGCCGCGAAACCTGAACAGCCCGCTCTCGGTACCGACCAGCATGCGCCCATCGCGCAGCGTACGGATCGTGCGCGCATGGGTATCGGCCAGCCCGTCGGCTTGCCCATACATGCGCAGTTGCGCGTCCGCCTGGCCTTCATGCTCCAGCCGGAACAGTCCCATGCTGGTTGGAAACCACAACGTGCCGCCGGGTTCGCGGGTGATGCCGTTGATCTGCGCTCCGGCCATTTGCGCGAACAACGCGGGCGAATCGATGCTGCCGTCGGCGTGCCGTACCATCAGGCCGCGACGCGTGCCGATCCATAGCTTGTCGGTCTCGGCGAACAGGCTATAGGCATGCGGATGGGACAGGGCCGATCCTGGCGCGATGGAGCGGAAGCGACCGAATTCGAGCGCGCTCACGCCGTCGCTCGTGCCCACCCAGATCGTGCCGTCCGGGCCATGCGCCAATGACCAGACGACGGGGTCGCTCAAGCCTTCATCGACACTGTAGCGCCGCGTCCAGCCGTTCCACAGCCGCATCAACCCCTCGACCTGGCTGCCGAGCCACAGGTTGCCTTCGCGATCCTCGAAAGCACTGCGTACATCCTTGTAGCTGGCCGGCGCGCGACCGGCGATCGATTCGACCAATTGCCGATTGCGCAGCCGCATCAGGGTGGAGGTGGTGCCGACCCAGAGGTTGCCGTCGTGGTCCGCGAACAACGCACCGATCGGGGTGATCGACAGCTTCGGGTCGGCGAATGGAACCCACGCATCGCCTTCGCGGTAAAACAGGCCCTGCGACGTTCCGGCCCAGATCCGTCCCTGGGTTTCGATCAACCGCGTAACCTCGGCGGTCGTGGCGTTCGCTGGCAAGGGCATGCGGATCGTCTGCCCCGCGAGTACGCGCACGACCACGCCGGCGCTTCCCACCCATAGGCCATCTTCGCGCCGCAACAGCGACAGCGCCGGCTTGATCGTGCTGGCGGTCGCGACCAGCTTGCCGTCGGCCACGCGCAGGACCCCGTCCGACGTCGCCGCGAGGATGTCCCCGCTCGCGTCCTGCGCGAGCGCGTGGACATCCAGCCCCGGATGCGCGACCACGTCCGCGGGACGCACTGCCGTGAATCGACCGTCGGCGTACACCGCAAGCCCCTTGTAGGTTCCGATCCACAGCTTGCCGTCGCGATCCACCAGCAGCGCGCGCACCCAGATGCCGGGCAGCTGCGGCTGCTTGTCCGGGCCGATCGTGTTGGCCGGGTTGTAACCCGTGAAGTGGACGCCATCGAACCGCGCCAGGCCGCTTTGGGTGCCGACCCAGATGTAGCCGTCGCGATCCTGCGCGATCGTCAGCGCGCTGATTTGCGGCAGGCCGTCCTGGATGGACCAGCGGTTCGCGACGTACTGCCCGAACGCCTTGTT
>Ga0157375_10000561_pt1 | contig 33401 bp, 29 predicted proteins | sample M35metaG_FD_115311 | JGI IMG/M metagenome (GOLD analysis project Ga0157375, IMG submission 115311) | Miscanthus rhizosphere microbial communities from Kellogg Biological Station, Michigan, USA - M3-5 metaG | ecosystem: Host-associated > Plants > Roots > Rhizosphere > Soil | place: USA: Michigan... | reverse complement strand
GTTGCAACCGCTTCGTTACAACCGCCCAAGGACCTTTCGTCCGAGGGAGCCGCGTATTATACATCTCACTTTGCCTTCGTCAACGATTCAACCTCCCCCGCTTTCCAGAACCGCGTCACAGCGAACCGCGTCACAGCGCGATACACCTTGACGCAGCGATCCCAACCAGCTACCGCGCACGCCATTGCGCCACCGGCTGGACACTCGCAGAAGGCGTAGGCAGACTTCCACGCCGCCGCATTGCCCCTTCAACGTCGTCACCCACCCTACCTGGTACCGCCATGACCCGATCCCGTTGCGTCTTTCTGCTGACTGCGTGCGCGATGACCGCGACACTGAGCGCGTGTTCGGCCCATGCCGGACCGAGCGTCGAATTGAAGGGGCATCGTTTCGACATCGAGATTGCCGCCGACAACGACGCGCGCGCGCGCGGCCTGATGTTCCGCGACGAGATGGCGGCCGATCGCGGCATGCTGTTTCTGTTCGACGACGAGCAGCCGCGCGTGTTCTGGATGAAGAACACGCACATCCCGCTGGACATTTTATACTTTGATCACGAGTATAAATTGGTCAGCGTGCAGCAACGCGTGCCGCCGTGCCGCAGCGATCCGTGCGCGCAATATCCTTCGAACGGCCCGGCCAAGTACGTGCTGGAACTCAATTCCGGCACTGCTGACAAGCTCGGCGTGAAACCGGGCGATACGTTGAGCGTTACGCGCTGACTGCGCGGATTTCGCGAGCGCCGTCGTTCGCCGCAGGCGGCGCGGGCTCGCGCGGCGGCGCCGTTTCGGCGCGCAGCTGATGCCAGCAGGGCACGCCGCACTGGTAAGGGACCAAGGGTCCGGGCAACGATTCGAGACGATCGAGCATCTCATCGTTCATCGGTACGAATTGCCTCACTGCGCTCTCCATCGACCTGCGAGAATGCCAGTCAAGCAGAGCGACATGGAGCGCAGATGACACGCTTCGGGCGAATTGCTGACGCGACGCCGGTCCGCCACAAATCGACGCTTTTCGCGTACTATCACGACTCATGGCGCCGCTGCCCATGAAGGAACAGGCATGAACGATCCTTGGCTGCATCTGCGTAGCGCGAGGGATGACGAAATTCCGCTGTTTGCTTCAGCATTGCTGATTGCCCGAGACGAATATCCGCAGCTAGCGGACGCCGACTACGAGGCCCGACTGCGCCAGTACGGTCGCCGCCTGCGCAAGGTCGTCAATCGCGACGACGCGCCGGCCACGCAGTTGCGTTCGCTGAACAACTTCCTGTTCGACGAACTCGGTTTCAGCGGCGACGACCAGGACTATTACGATCCGCGCAACAGCTACCTGAACGACGTACTCGACCGCCGCCTCGGCAATCCGATATCGCTGGCCGTGGTGCAGATGGAATTGGCGCGGCGCCTTGGCGTTCCGCTGCAGGGCGTCTCATTTCCTGGTCACTTTCTCGTGCGCTTGCCGCTCGACGAAGGCATCGTCGTGCTCGATCCGTTCCAGAAGGGGCGTTCGCTCGACGCCGCCGAGTTGCGCCGGCGCGCGCGCTCGCATCTGGAAACGCAGGACATCGACGATCAGCGCCTGGCGCGCATGCTCGAGCCAGCCAGTCATCGCGCGATCCTGTCGCGCATGTTGCGCAACCTCAAGGCGGTGTACTGCGAACGCGAACAATGGGACAAGGCGCTGCGCTGTTGCGACCGCCTGCTCACGGTCGACTCGCACCAGCCGAGCGAGTATCGCGATCGCGGACAGCTGTATCTGAAGCTTGGTCACCGCCGCGCAGCGCGCGAAGACCTGCGTCGCTACCTGGCGCTTGTGCCGCAGGCCGATGACGCCGATGGCATCGGCGCGGAACTCGCAGAGCTCGGCGGCGAGCTGCCGCGCGTGAACTGATCGTTCGCGATTACGCTCAGCCGATTTCGACCATCTCGAAATCCGACTTGGTCACGCCGCAGTCGGGACAGGTCCAGGTCTCCGGGACGTCCTCCCAACGCGTACCAGGGGCGATCCCGTCGCTCGGCCAGCCTTCCGCCTCGTTGTAGATGAACCCGCAGACGACGCACATGAAAGTGCGGTACGGAACCTCGACGGCGCTGGCCTGGGGCATGCTCATGCCGCGCATTCTAACCTCGCACCGCGGAGAGTTCACGAGCCGGCGGACTCCGGCGGCACGCGGCGCCGTCCGCCACGCGCAGCGGTTCATCCGCCTGCACCAAGTGCGATGAGCAGTTGCTCCCTTGCCCGTAAACTGCGCCGATGCCTGTCGCCAACGTGAAACCTGTACTGCTCCGACGCGGCCTGTATGCGATCACCAACGGTCCGCGCGCCGATCTGATGGCGGCAGTGGAAAGCGCCCTGCGTGGCGGTGCCGCCATGCTGCAGTATCGCGACAAGAGCTCCGACACGATGCGGCGCCACAGTGAAGTGCGCGGGCTGCGCGAATTGTGCCGGGGCCACGGCGCCGCCCTCATCGTCAACGACGATATCGAACTCGCCGCTGCGTGCGCTGCCGACGGCGTTCACCTCGGCGAGCAGGATGAGTCGATCGCGCGAGCGCGCGCGCGGCTCGGCGAAGCCGCGATCGTCGGCGTTTCATGCTACGCGTCGCTCGAGCGCGCACGCGCCGCAGCCGCGGCTGGCGCGGACTATCTTGCGTTCGGCGCATTTTTTGTGTCGCCGACCAAGCCTGCGGCAGCACGAGCATCCGTCGACCTGCTGCGCGCCGCCAAGTCTTTCGGCCTGCCGTTGGTGGCGATCGGCGGCATAACACCGGACAATGCGGCACCGCTGATCGCGGCCGGCGCCGATTTCGTCGCAGCTGTCTCGGGCGTTTTTGGCGCTAGCGATCCGGAGTCGGCCGCAAGAGGATATGCGGAGTGCTTTTTCGATGCGAATCGAAGCGGATAAACGCGGATGAAGATTTTCCGGTGCACGCATTGATCCGCGATCATCGGAGTCGAACAAGCTGTGCAATTTTTTTCCTGACTGATCATCGCATCCATGACCACGAATCATGATCTCTTCCAGCGTGCCCTGAACCTGCTGCCCGGCGGCGTCAATTCGCCGGTCCGCGCGTTCAAGTCGGTCGGCGGCGAGCCGTTCTTCACCGACCACGCCGACGGTGCCTACCTGTGGGACGTCGAGGGCAAGCGCTACATCGATTACGTCGGTTCTTGGGGGCCGATGATCGCCGGGCACAATCATCCGAAAGTACGGACGGCGGTCGAGCAGGCGGCGCGCGCCGGCTTGTCGTTCGGCACGCCGTGTCCAGCGGAAGTGGCGATGGCCGAAACGATCACGCGCCTGGTGCCGTCGATGCAGATGCTGCGCATGGTGAACTCCGGCACCGAAGCCACGATGTCGGCGATTCGCGTCGCGCGCGGTTACACCGGCCGCGACACCATCGTGAAATTCGAGGGCTGCTATCACGGCCACGGCGATGCATTCCTGGTCAAGGCGGGTTCCGGAGCACTGACGCTTGGCGTGCCGACATCTCCCGGCGTGCCCAAGGGCCTCGCCGACTTGACGCTGACGCTGCCATATAACGACCTCGATGCGGCGCGCACGCTGTTCGCCGAGGTCGGCGACCGTGTCGCCGGCCTGATCATCGAACCGGTCGCCGGCAACATGAATTGCATCCCGCCGCGCGCCGGCTATCTGCAGGGTTTGCGCGAACTGTGCACGCGTCATGGCGCGCTGCTCATATTCGACGAAGTCATGACGGGATTCCGCGTAGCGCTCGGCGGCGCGCAAGAGCTGTACGGCATCACACCGGACCTGTCGACGTTCGGCAAAGTCATCGGCGGCGGCATGCCGGTCGGCGCCTATGGCGGACGCCGCGATATCATGGAAAGAGTCGCGCCTTCCGGGCCGATCTATCAGGCCGGTACGCTGTCGGGCAATCCCGTCGCCATGGCGGCCGGACTGGCAATGCTCGAGGTCATCCAGACGCCCGGGTTTTACAGGGAGCTAGAGCGCAAGACGCAACTGCTGACCGACGGCCTGCTCGCTGTCGCGATCGATGCCGGCGTGCCGTTCAGCGTGAACCGCGTCTGCGGCATGTTCGGCCTGTTCTTCACTGCACAGAAGGTCGAGACGTTCGCCCAGGCCACGGCCTGCGATGTGCCCGCGTTCAACCGTTTTTTCCATGCGATGCTCCAGCGCGGCGTCTATCTCGCGCCGTCGGCGTTCGAAGCGGGCTTCATGTCGAACGCACACAGCGAGCAGGACATCGCCGACACGCTGCAGGCTGCGCGCGAGGCGTTCCGCCGCTGAGGCAAGAACTTTTTGGACGCGGATCAACGCGGATTGCGCGGATAGAGCTTTTCTCTCATCTTGATCCGCGTTCATCTGCGTAAAGCCGCGTCCAAAATCCTATGCTCTTTTCGGCACCGGCGCAGTGCGCCGATCAAGCAGGCCCAAGCGCCGCTCTCCGAGTGGCCCTTGCGAGTTCGAGCGTCTGATCCGAGACTGGCTGCACTGTCCTGCTCATTCGGAGTTGCCGTGCGTCCTGAAACCCTGTTCGTCCATGCTGGCGCCGGTCCGGACGCCGCCACCGGCGCGGTCGTTCCGCCGCTGCATCTGTCCACGACCTTCCAGCACGGACCGGGCGGTGAGCGCGTTGCCGGCTTCGAATATGTGCGCGAGGGCAATCCGAACCAGGCGCAGCTGGAAAGCGCGCTGGCCGAGCTCGAAGGCGGTGCCACCGCGCTGGCCTTTGCCTCCGGCATGGCCGCGTGCAGCGCACTGCTCGAAAGCCTCCCGGCCGGCGCACACGTCGTCTATCCACGCGACTGCTATGCCGGGCTGCGCGTACTCGTCACCGAATTCCTGCAGCAGCGCGGCATCGGCGCAACTGCCGTCGACGTCGGCGACATCGACGCCGTAAGCGCCGCGTTGACGCCGGCCACGCGCTGCCTGTGGCTGGAGACGCCATCGAATCCACAATTGCGCATTTGCGACATTGCGGCATTGTCGCGGATTGCGCACGCCCGTGGCATCCTTGTCGCCTGCGACAACACGTTCGCCACGCCGCTGCTGCAGCAGCCGCTGGCGCTCGGCGCCGACGTCGTCATGCACTCGACGACGAAGTACTTCGGCGGCCACAGCGACGTGCTCGGCGGCGCACTGGTGTTCGCGCGGCGCGATGCGCTGTTCGACGCCGTCGCGCACCGCCGCCACATCACCGGCGGCGTGCCGTCGCCATTCAATGTCTGGCTGACCTTGCGTGGGCTGCGCTCGCTGCCGGCGCGCATGGCCTGGCACTGCCGCAATGCACGTGCAGTCGCCGAGTTCCTCGCCGGCCATGCGCGCGTCGAGGCCGTCAACTGGCCCGGTCTGAGCTCACATCCGAATCACGCCGTCGCTGCAAGGCAGATGCGCGACTTCGGCGGCATGCTCAGCGTGTGCATACGCGGCGGCCGCGATGCCGCTCTCGCCTTCGCCGCAAAGGTCAACTTGTTCACCAACGCAACGTCGCTCGGCGGCTGCGAATCCTTGATCGAACACCGCGCTTCAGTCGAAGGCGCCAATCCGGTATCGCCGCAGAACCTGCTGCGACTCTCGGTCGGCCTCGAGCACGCCGACGATCTGGTCGACGACCTGCGCCAGGCGCTGGCCTGACGCGCGACAACGACATTCTTCGGTTACCAGACACCGGTGTTCGGCATCGATGCCCACGGTTCCTGCGGCGGCAGATGGCCGTCCTGCAGCAGTTCGACCGAGATCAGGTCCGGCGAGCGCACGAAGGCCATGTGGCCGTCGCGCGGCGGGCGGTTGATCGTGTAGCCCATCGACTGCAGGCGCGCACAGGTGTCGTAGATGTTCTCGACGCGAAACGCCAGGTGGCCGAAGTTGCGCGCGCTGCCGTACTCCTCGGTCGAGCCCCAATTGTGGGTCAGCTCGACCTCGGCGTCGGGACTGTCCGGCGCCGACAGGAAGATCAGCGTGAACTTGCCCTGCGCGCTGTCCTGGCGCCGCACCTCACGCAGGCCTAGGCCCTCGCAGTAGAAGCGCAGCGACGCGTCGACGTCGCGAATCCTGACCATGCTGTGCAGATAACGCATAAACCAACCTCCACTAATACACAATTGCTTGCGGTCCGTCTTCGTCAGGCGCCGAAAAAAGAGCTTTTCTGACGCGGATCAACGCGGATGAACACGGATCGAAGCCCGTCCATGCTCGATTCTGATCCGCGTCAATTGCTCTTTGCTCATAAGAACAAGTCCGGCAGCAGGGGCGATGCCGGATCGACCGCATAGCTGGCGAAGTCGGTCACGCCGGCCTCGCGCAGGACGTCGTCATCGATCAGGAAACGGCCGCTGATGTTCCGCGCCGCGCGCGTGAGGACCGCGTGCGCGGCATCGGCCATGATTTCCGGCTTGCGCCCGTTGGCACTACTGACGCCCGGAATCATGTTCAAGGCGTCGGTGGCGATCAGCGTGCGCGGCCACAGCGCATTGATGGCGATACCGCGCGGACCGAACTCGGCGGCAAGCCCGAGCGTGACGAAGCTCATGCCCATCTTCGCCAGCGTGTAGCCGGTATGCTGCGCCCACCACTTCGGATCGAGAGACGGCGGCGGCGCCAGCGTCAGTATGTGCGGGTTGGCCGACTTCAGCAGGAAAGGCAGACAGGCCTGCGCACACAGAAAGGTGCCGCGCGCGTTGACCTGCTGCATCAAGTCGAAGCGCTTCATCGGCGTGTCGAGCGCGCCGCGCAACCAGATCGCGCTGGCGTTGTTGACCAGGATATCGATGCCGCCGAAGCGCTGCGCGGTCTGCTCGACCGCCGCGCGTACCTGATCCTCTTCGCGGATATCGCACTTGATCGGCAGCGCGTGACCGCCGGCTGCCTCGATGGCCGCGGCCGCGCTGTAGATCGTCCCCGGCAGTTTCGGATTCGGCACGTCGGATTTCGCGGCAACGGCGACATTCGCCCCGTCACGTGCAGCGCGCAGCGCTATCGCCAAGCCGATACCGCGCGACGCACCGGTGATGAACAAGGTCTTGCCCTGGAGGGAAGTCATGCTGCGCTCAGGGGGCCTGGAATCGGGGCAGGTATTGCGTGAGCAGGTCCAGCCGTTCGAGCGGATCGCAAAGCTGGAGCAGGTGCTGGCGCTCGCGATTGTCTATCGGCAGCGCCTCGGCGAGGCGGAATCCGACCCAACCTGCATCGTCGTAGTTCTGACGCGGCGCCTTGCTGTGCGCATGGCCCGACTTGTCCAGCAGGCGCTCGAGGATCGTCGCCAGCAACTGGAACTGCGGCGGTATGGCAACGACCGGCTCATCGGGCAGGAACTGAACCTCGCCATGTGCCAGGCCGTTATCGCGCACACGCGAGCGGCCGACGTGAAAGCGGCGTCCGCCGTTGACGCAGATGCCGAGCAAGCCGTCGGGCTGTGTATAGAAATCCACAATATGCGCCAGCGTGCCGATCGCCGCGGGCACGGCCGCCTCGCCAACTTCGCGGCCCTGCAGGATCAGGCAGACGCCGAAACCGCCGCCGTTGCGCGCGCAGTCGCGCACCAGGTCGAGGTAGCGCCGTTCGAAGACGCGCAGACTGAGCATGCCACCCGGAAAGAGGACGGTATTGAGCGGAAACAGCGGGATGTCGAGCGCGGCTGCGGTGCTCATCGTGGCCAGTGTAGGCCCAAGTACGGCTTGCGCGAAAGCGTCACCCAAGGCTGGTCAAAAAACGCCGCGGCGCATCGTCGAAACCGCCATTGGACATGAAAACGACGTGGTCGCCGGCGCGCGCCCGGCGGCGCAGGTCATCGATCAGCGCCGCCACGTTCGGCGCGGTCGCTCCGCGGCCGCCTAACGCGCCGGTCACGTGCTGCGCGTCCCAGGCCAGCTCCGGTTTTTGCAGGAACACAACCGCATCGGCGTCGCGCAGGCTCGGCGCCAGCTCGGCCGCGTGCGCGCCGGCGCGCATCGAGTTCGAGCGCGGCTCCATGCCGACGAGGATGCGCGCCGCGCCGACGCGCGCGCGCAGGCCGGCCAGTGTCGTGGCGATCGCGGTCGGATGGTGGGCGAAGTCGTCGTAGACGCGGATGCCGGCGCGCTCGCCGACGAGTTCGAGCCGGCGCTTGGCGCTGCGGAATTGCGCCAGCGCTGCGACCGCGTCTGCCGCTTCGACACCTCCGGCCTGTGCCGCCGCAACCGCGGCGAGCGCATTCATGACGTTGTGGCGTCCGAGCAGGCTCCAATGCACTTCACCGATCTCGCGATCGGCGTATGACACGGTAAATCGCGAACCATCCGCGTCGACGAGACGCGCGCGCCACTCGCCGCGGTCGATGCCGAAGGTCGTGACCGGCGTCCAGGCGCCCATCGCCAACACCTCGACCAGGCGCTCGTCCTCGGCGTTGACGATCAGCCGGCCGCTGCCCGGCACGGTGCGCACCAGGTGGTGGAACTGGCGCTGGATCGCGGCGATGTCCGGAAAAATATCGGCGTGATCGAATTCGAGGTTGTTGAGGATCGCGATTTGCGCGCGGTAGTGGACGAACTTCGAGCGCTTGTCGAAGAAGGCGGTGTCGTATTCGTCCGCTTCAATGACGAAATCGAGGGCCGCGGGCTGAGGGCTGAGGGCGGGGCTGCCCAGTCGTGCGGAGACCCCGAAATTCTCCGGCACGCCGCCGACGAGAAACCCCGGCGACATTCCGCAGGCTTCGAGTATCCAGGCGAGCATCGCCGTCGTCGTCGTCTTGCCGTGCGTGCCGGCGACGGCGAACACGCGACGCGAAGCAAGCACGTTCTCGCCGATCCACTGCGGACCTGAAACGTACGGCAGGCGTGCGTTCAACAGGTATTCGACCGCCGCGTTGCCACGCGACATCGCATTGCCGACGATGACGAGATCCGGCGCCGCTGCCGGATCGGCGCTGCCGAGGTGCTCGGGCGCATAGCCGGACTTCAAGACGATGCCGAGCGCCGCGAGCTGGTCGCTCATCGGCGGGTAGATGTTCTGGTCGGAGCCTTCGACCGTGTGGCCGAGTTCGCGCGCGAGCGCGGCGACGCCGCCCATGAACGTGCCGCAGATGCCCAGAATATGCAGTTTCATGCCGGGATCTTTGCTTGTCTTCGCTACATCGCCGGCGCGCCGGCGGCGCCCGCCAGCGCCATCGCGGCGATGATCCACAGCAGCGCGATGACGACGCCGCTCAGGAACGGCACATCGAAGCTGTGCCGGAATACGTGCGCGTCGACGATGATCTTCCAGATCAGCAACGGCAGCGAGACCAAGCCGAGCAACAACTGCAGCGGCGTCAGCTGATCGGGCGTGATTGGCGGTTCACCGACGAGCAGGGCAATCGGCACGCTGAGCAGCGTGAACGCCAGCGCACAGCCCAGCAGAGCCGTGGCGGACTGCACGAAACGATTGCGCAGCCCGCGCAAACTCAGGATCAGGTTCAATGCACCGAGCGTGACCGCAAGCCACAGGATCGCTCCGGCCAGCACGCCGCCCAGCGGCGTGTTGCGCGCAACGGCGACACCGAGTTGCACGATGACGCAACCGCCGGCCACGCCCGTCAGCGCCGGCAACGAGTACGGCAGATCCTGCGGCCCGCGACGCAGCAGGCAGATGTCGCGAATCAGGTTGAACAGAGGAGGCATGGAGATCGGGCGGGTTCGCGCGGCACGGCCACTGATTGTGGCGCGCGCGGCAGGGACGGACAAGCGATGCCGAAGCGACTGCGACAGCGGACTCAGCGTGGCAACGTGGCGAGGATGCGAGCGAACACTTCCTCGACGCTGCCGACGCCATCGACGGTCTTGAGTTTGCCGAGTTGGGCAAAGTGCTCGGCGACCGGTTCGGTCTGTGCGCGATAGACGTCCAGGCGCTTGCGCACGATCGCCGGGTCGTCGTCCTTGCGGTGCTCGGCGGCGAAGCGGATCTCGCAGCGTCCGAGAATCGCGCTGTCGGGTACGTCGAGCTTGATGGCGACATCGAGCGGCTGGCCGAGCCGGTCGAGCAGCATTTCCAGTGCCGCGCACTGGGCGAGATTGCGCGGATAGCCATCGAGTATGAAACCGGAGGCGACATCCGGCTCGGCCAGGCGCTCTTCGAGCATGCCCAGCACGATTTCATCCGACACCAGCTGCCCTGCCTCCATCACTGCCTTGGCCTTGAGCCCCAGTGGCGTGCCAGCCTTGACCGCCGCGCGCAGCAGGTCACCCGTGGAAATATGCGGCACCTTCAGTTCGGCTTTGAGCAAGGCGGCCTGCGTGCCCTTGCCCGATCCGTTCGGGCCGAAGAAAACGATGCGCATGGTTATAGGTCTTGTCCGTCGTTGTTGACCGCACGCGGAGGCGCAACGGTGGATTCCGCACCCCCATATCGCGTTAGGCTAGACTTCCGCGACGAGCGCCGCGTTAAGCTAACGGCAGTGGCGGACATAGTCAAACCGGGGTGCATAGTCGAATGAGCCAGGGCAATCTGCTGTACGCACAATCGGGCGGCGTGACCGCCGTGATCAATGCCACCGCGTGCGCGGTGATCGAGGCCTGTCGCAAGCACAGGCTCAGGGCCTATGCTGCACGCAACGGCATCATCGGGGCTCTGCGCGAAGAACTGTTCGACCTTGCACGCGAGGACCGGGCGGCGATTGCCGCGCTGCGGCACACGCCCGGTGGTGCATTCGGCTCGTGCCGCTTCAAGCTCAAGTCACTCGAGGTCGATCGCGCGCGCTACGAGCGCCTGATCGACGTGCTGCGCGCCCACGACATTCGCTACTTCCTCTACAACGGCGGCAACGATTCGGCCGACACCTCGCTGAAGATTTCCGCGATCGGCAAGGAACTGGGCTATCCGCTGCAGGTCATCGGCGTGCCCAAGACGGTCGACAACGACCTGCCGGTCACCGACAGCTGCCCCGGCTTCGGCTCGGTCGCGAAGTACACGGCCGTGTCGATCCTCGAGGCGAGTCTCGACGTCGCCTCGATGAGCGAATCATCGACCAAGGTGTTCGTCATGGAAGTCATGGGCCGCCACGCCGGCTGGATCGCCGCGTCGGCCGGGCTGGCCGGCAAGGGTGCCGACGATCCGCCGCACATCATTTTGTTTCCGGAAATCGCATTCGACGAAGAGGCATTTCTGGCCAAGGTCAAGGCGACCGTCGAGCGCGTTGGCTATTGCTCGGTCGTCGTCTCGGAAGGACTGAAAAACCGCGACGGCAAGTTCCTTGCCGAAGCCGGAACGACCGACGCGTTCGGCCACACGCAACTCGGCGGCGTCGGCCCTCTGATTGCACAATTGGTAAAAAGCAAACTTGGCTACAAGTATCACTGGGCTGTGCCGGACTACCTGCAGCGCTCGGCGCGGCACCTGGCATCGAAGACCGACGCCGAACAGGCCTACGCCGTCGGCAAGGCGGCGGTCGAGTACGCGCTGGCCGGCAAGAATGCCGTCATGCCGGTGATCAAGCGCGTATCGAACAAGCCGTTCAAGTGGAAGATCGTGCCGGCGCCGATCACGAAGATCGCCAACATCGAAAAGAAGCTGCCGCCGAGCTACATCCGCAAGGACGGCTTCGGCATTACCGCGGGTGCGCGTACCTACTTTGAGCCTTTGATCCGCGGCGAGGACAAGCCGCCCTACGATGCCGTCACCGGCCTGCCGAAATACGCGCAGCTAAAGCGCGTGCTGGTGAAGAAGAAACTGCCGGCATACTCGATCTCCGACAAGTAGGCCCCGCGCCCGCGCTGCCGCGCCGTCCAGACCTGCGACGGCACATGCCCGAGCATCCGGGTGGATGGATCCCAAATTCGGCCGCTCGCGGTAGCCGACGGCATTACTGCGGAGTCCGCCGCGCGAATCGTTTGCGTGAGCCGCTCGCCAGGGCTAACATGAACGAAGTCAGTCGCGGTGATCCGGTCAGATGCCACGATTCGCGCGCTGGTTGTGCCTTGGCTGTATACTGGCCAGCGTGCGCGTGCACGCACTCCCCGACGGATACTTCGATCCCGGCTTCCCAGGCCTCGGCCGGTTCGCCTTCAACGGCGACATTGCAAACCCGCTGAACTCATCACAGGTCCTCTCGATCGCCGTCGAGGCCAATGGCAATCTGTTCCTCGCCGGTCCGGCCGCCGGCAGCAAGACGTACTGGTGGCTGGGCGAGTTATCGGCCTCAGGCCAGTTCGTTCCGGCCTTCGGCACCGGCGACGGCAGCGGACGAATTACGAGTTGTCAGCTCGGGCTGAGTTGTGCGGCCAACGATCCGCTGCTGGGTAGCGGCCTGGGGCCGGCCGGCGGCCAATACCTCGTCGTCAGCGATGCCGTGCGGATGGCAACAGCGGGCGGAAGCACGATCAGCGGCGCGACATTCGGCAACCCGATCACGGTCAACGACGCCAATGGTTTCGTCATCATGCGGCGGTCGGCGACTCAGGCCGACGGCAAGATCCTTGTCGCGGGCACCGGGTACTACACGCTCTCCTATCCGACGGCGCGGTTCGGCCTGGTTCGATTCACCGGCAATCTCGGCTCGAAGGACCATTCGTTCAATGCCATGACCGATCCTCAGGGCGTCACGTTCGACGGCGGCTTCACCTTCGGCGCGACTGCGAACGACTCCTACGCAACGGCAACGGAAGTACTCGTGCGCCCCGATGGCCGGATCGTGCTGGTCGGCTTCGGCCTCAACAATGACGGCATCCATTCGTCCATATACCTGATGCAGCTGAACAGCGACGGCTCGCTGGATTCGACGTTCGGTGACGGCGGCTCGGGCGTCAAGGTGGTGGATACCTTCAGCGCGCGAGCAACCGATGCGCGCGCCGTCCTCGACAGCGGCGGCGACATCGCCATCGCCTGGCGCGAGAACCCGGACCAGGGCATGAACGTCATTCTCGCGGCACCGGACGGACACGTGCTGTGGGCGTCGAACCACAACAGCGCAACCGGGTGCGCTCTCGGGCGCGCCGCGGCCGTGGCGGTCGACAGCGCCGGGCGCGTGCTCGTGGGTGGATCGTGCCAGACCGCGTCGGAAACATATTTCCTCGTGATCCGATTCCGCGGCACGACCGGCCAGCGCGACTTCAGCTTCGGCGACAACGCCATCAGCCTGGGTTTCTTCGACGACACCAGCTTCGTCGATGAAGGCACTGCACTCGTGTTTGACCGCAGTGGCCGTCTGTTCGTCGGCGGCATCAGTCACCCGGGCGACGTCGCCGAAACGGCCGGCATCTCGCGCCTGACCTACGATCTGATCTACACGAACGATTTCGAAAGCGCGCCGCGCGGCTGCTTGCCGCCGGACTGCAATTGACGGCGCGCGTCAGCCTTCCGACGCCGTCTGAGCGATGCTGCTGCGGGAAGTACCCCCCGCGCGGCGAGCGGGTAATGCTGACGGGTGCCCTCGCGGTCGACATTACTCGACAACCACACGGACGATGCCGGTTGTTAATTTCGCTGGCGGAACGTTGTGCTCCTCGGTGTCGACGATGTCTTGAATCTGCATACCGCGCACTCGTGCGGCACGACGGCCGCCTCGCGTTGATGGCAAGTGCCACGACCGAGCCTTTTGCTACGGCATCGCCGACAAGTAGCGGTCGGCGGCCTTAGGCCGCTTCCGCGGTAGTGACGTGCGGTGTTGTCGCCTGCGCGCGCAGGAACGGCCGCTCGACGTAGCGATACGACAGCCAACTCGCAAGGACGATCGCCGGAATTGCCGCGAACATCACGATGATCCACGCCGCTGCGTGCGCGCCGTTCAACCAGCCCAACTGCTGCATAGCGCTCAGCATCGGGTAATGCCACAGATAGAGGCTGTAGCTGATCACGCCGAGAAACGTCATCGGCCGATTGGCGTACAGCAGCGCGCCGATTCGCGTCGGGCCGGCAGCGCCGAGCACGAGCAGGCCGAATGCCGCGGCGGTCAGGCTGTGGTGGAAGAACACGTACGGTGCGTCGATGCTGACGAGGAAGTCGCCGCGCGGCGCGGCCACGTAGGCCATCGCGATGATGGCCGCAGTCCCGGCCAGCAGGCAAGCCGTCGCCATTTGCGGCGACTGCGGCCTGCGCGCGGCGATCCACGCGGCGCACACGCCGATGAAGAACTGATCGATTCTTGCCGGCAGTTGCTGGATGTCGCCGTAACCGATCAGCGTGGACAGCGCCGAGTCGGTCAACGACCAATAGCACAGCACACGAAACGCGCAGGCGAATACCAGCGCGAGCACCAATGCCAGCGGCCAGCGGCAGCATGCGATGAACCACGCAAGCAGCGGCAGCACGACATAGAAATCCCACTCCACCGGCATCGACCAGTAAACCGGATTGAGCAAGGGCACCGGCCACGGCGCGATGTTCTGCACGAGCAACACGTGGGCGGCGAGGATGCGTGGCGCGATCGACTCGGTCTGGCCGAGACCGAAGAGTATCGCCGCCAGAATCGCCAGTTGCAGCCAGTAGGCCGGTAGCACGCGACGGCAGCGATGGATCCAGAACTGTTTCAGCGACGGCCGCGTCTTCCGTTCGAGCACCGCGCGGTGAAACGGCATGCTCAACAGAAAGCCCGACAACACGAAAAATAGATCGACGCCGAAATATCCGCACTTGAACAGCGGCGTGAAATCCAGGCGCAGGCCGGGCATCGGCAGAGTCAGCGCCGGGGCGCCGGAGAATTGCCACACGTGCAGTGCCAGCACCCAGGCCGCGGCCAGCCCGCGTACTCCGGTGAGATTCGGCAGGTACGAAGACGAGCCGCGAGGCATGTTTTTCGGCATTGCGGCGCCCGGACGAAGGGGGCCTTATAGCACGGCCGGCCGGCGCATCGCACCGCGGCCGCCGCTGACTGGCGTTCCGGCGTCCTGCCGCTATACTTCGCGTCAAGCCTGCTTCACCCACCGCTTTACCCCCGTTCTACTGCCTGAAAGAAATCCTTAGGGAGGATTCGATGTTGCAAGAATACGGTCTATGGATCGCGCTGGGCTGCGCCCTGGTCGCGATCGTTTACGGTGTCTGGTCGCGCAGCTGGATTCTTGGAAAACCTGCCGGAAATGCGCGCATGCAGGAGATCGCCCTGGCGATCCAGGAAGGAGCGCGCGCCTATCTCAATCGCCAGTACCGCACGATCGCGATCGTCGGTGTGGTGCTCTTCGTCGTCATCGGCCTGACCAAGCTCGGCTGGTATACCGCGTTCGGTTTCGCGGTCGGCGCGCTGCTGTCCGGCCTGACCGGTTTCATCGGCATGAACATCTCGGTGCAGGCCAACGTACGTACCGCCGAAGCCGCGCGCAACGGCATGAACGCCGCGCTGCAGATCGCGTTTCGCGGCGGCGCGATCACCGGCATGCTGGTCGTGGGCTTGGGCCTGCTCGGCGTCGCTGGCTACTACGTCTTCCTGCTGCACATGGGCAAGACCGACGACGAAGCACTGCATGCGCTGATCGGCCTTGCGTTCGGCTCGTCGCTGATCTCGATCTTCGCGCGCCTCGGCGGCGGCATCTTCACCAAGGGTGCCGACGTCGGCGCCGACCTCGTCGGCAAGGTCGAAGCCGGCATTCCCGAAGACGACCCGCGCAACCCGGCCGTGATCGCCGACAACGTCGGCGACAACGTCGGCGACTGCGCCGGCATGGCCGCGGACCTGTTCGAAACCTACGCGGTCACGCTGATCGCGACGATGCTGCTCGGCGGCGTGCTCGGCGCCGATGTTGGCGGCCACAACGGCGTCCTGTATCCGCTCGTACTCGGCGGCGTGTCGATCATTGCCTCCATCATCGGCACGTTCTTCGTCAAAGCGCGACCCGGCGGCAAGATCATGAATGCACTGTACGTCGGCGTCGGCGTGTCGGCGGTGCTCGCGTTGATCGCATTCGTGCCGGTCACCCAGGCATTCATGGCCGGCTCCAAGTTCGGCGTGTGGAATGTATACTTTTGCGCCGTGATCGGCATCCTGCTGACCGTGGCGATGGTCGTCATCACCGAGTACTACACCGCGACCGAGTACAAGCCGGTGCGCCACGTCGCCCAGGCTTCGACGACCGGTCACGCGACCAACATCATCGCCGGCATCGGCGTATCGATGAAGTCGACCGCGTACCCGGTCATCGCGATCTGCGCCGCGATCTGGCTCGCGCACTATTTCGCCGGCCTTTACGGCATCGCGATCGCCGCGACCGCAATGCTGTCGATGACCGGCATGATCGTCGCGCTCGACGCGTACGGCCCGATCACCGACAACGCCGGCGGCATCGCCGAAATGGCCGGCCTGCCGAAGGAAATCCGCGAGATCACCGATCCGCTCGACGCGGTCGGCAACACGACCAAGGCCGTGACCAAGGGTTATGCGATCGGTTCGGCCGGCCTTGCCGCGCTCGTGCTGTTCGCCGACTACACGCATAACCTAAGCATGGCGAATCCGGACAAGATCTTCACGTTCGACCTTTCCGACCACATGGTCATCATCGGCCTCTTCATCGGCGGCCTCATTCCGTATCTGTTCGCGTCGATGGCGATGGAAGCCGTCGGCCGTGCGGCCGGCTCGGTGGTCGAGGAAGTGCGCCGTCAGTTTCGCGAGATCAAGGGCATCATGGAAGGCACCGGCAAGCCGGATTATTCCAAGGCCGTCGACATGCTGACCAAGTCGGCGATCAAGGAAATGCTGATCCCGTCGCTGCTGCCCGTGCTCGTGCCGATAGTCGTCGCGTTCGGTGCGAAGTTCGTCACCGGATCCAGCGTCGAAGGCGCCAAGGCGCTCGGCGGCGTGCTCGTCGGCACGATCGTCACCGGCCTGTTCGTCGCCATTTCGATGACGACCGGCGGCGGCGCCTGGGACAATGCGAAAAAGTATATCGAGGACGGCCACTTCGGCGGCAAGGGTTCCGACGCGCACAAGGCGGCGGTGACCGGCGACACCGTCGGCGATCCGTACAAGGACACGGCGGGTCCGGCGGTCAATCCGCTGATCAAGATCATCAACATCGTTGCGCTGTTGCTGATTCCGCTCCTGTAAACCCGGCGTCAGCGTCGATCAGAAGGCCCCGCATTCGCGGGGCCTTCTTTTTATGCAGTACCGCTGCACTGCGCAGCGGTGATCTCTAGGCGCTGGCGCTCGTATCGGGCGGCCGCTCCCGGCCATCCATGGCCTCCGCGGCACTAGGGCTCCGTGCCCGGCGCCGGCTGCAGTTCGCGCGCGGCGTCTTCGAGATCGGCGATGACCGCTTCGAGCGCGTCATGCAGCTGGCCCTGCCGGTTCATCAGGTCCTCGATCCTGTCAGTACGTTTGAGCTTGGACAGCTCGCCGTCGAACAGTATCCATGTTGCGGTCAGATGCTCCACGTTGGTCTTGGAGTAGTGCCGCATTTCCTTGAGTTGCGCCAGCGTGTCGGCCAGGTGATCGGCCGGCGTTTTCTTCACGGGCTCTCGGCTTTCTTCCTGGCTCATGACATCTCCAAAGCGAAGGCGGAGGGATGAACATCCTCGAATACGCCAGGGCAACACAGGCTGAAGGGGGTTCCGGCGCGCTTTTCGCCGACTCTGGACGCCCCGGCGCCATGCGCGCACGCAAGCTTTCGAGTATCCTTCGCGCCCCTGGCGACCAACCCACCCTTCCCTGACCGCCCGGGAACGAACAAGGAGCACCTGCATGGCATTGAATCTCGTCGCCACCGGCCGCGATGTGCCGAACGAAATCAACGTCATCATCGAGATCCCGAAGGACGCCGAGCCGGTCAAATACGAAGTCGACAAGGCCACCGGCGCGATCTTCGTCGATCGCGTGCTGTCGACGCCGATGCGCTACCCGTGCAACTACGGCTACGTGCCGCATACGCTGGGCGACGACGGCGACCCGGTCGACGTGCTCGTGCTGATGCCGCTGCCGCTGATTCCCGGCGCCGTGATCCGCTGCCGTCCGGTTGCGGTCCTGTGCATGACCGACGAATCCGGCCAGGACAACAAGATCGTTGCCGCCCCGGCGAAGAAGGTGTTCACCCACTACGACCACATCAACGACATCGGCGACGTCGCGCAGCATTGGCGCGACCGTATCGCCCATTTCTTCGAGCACTACAAGGACCTGGAAAAAGGCAAGTGGGCACGGGTCGACGGCTGGGACGACGCTGCCGCAGCGAAGAAGGAAATCCTCGCCTCGATCGCCCGCTACCAGGACTGCCCGGAGAAGCCGGCATTCTGACCTGGAGTGGACGCGGTTCCACGCAGCGCCGCTGCGCGGTCTGTCGTTGCCTCGTCATTCCGGCGACTGCGCGCGCAGGAGCGCGCGAACAGCGCAGCTGGCCCGGAGGGCGATCGCCAGGATGGCGCGAGTCAAGCCAGAATCCAGCTTCTTCTTTCCTTTCTTCGTTCTTTGAAGAGCAGAGGCTTCCACTCGCCCTGCGGGCGAGCGGGTTACTTTCTTTGCTTGTGCAAAGAAAGGTAACCAAAGAAACACACCCCCGGCGGCGCGCCTTCTGGGCATCCTGCCCTTCAGGTCCGCGAGGCTGCTCCGGGGTTCGCTGGATGTACGTCCGTGTACATTCAGCGAACGGGCGCACATCGTGTGCGCCCTCCTTCGGACTGATCCTGCGCACCCTCGCCGCGCCTCAGGGGGCCCCGTTTCGGCGGCATGCTGCCGCAGAAACCAAGAGTCGCTCAGGCGATTCGTCGCGGTAGTGCAGGGATGCACGGGTTCATGGATCAGCGGCGCCGTTCGCGGTGCCGAGCATCGCAGGCTTTGCGGGATAAAGCCCAAAGGGGCGCGGCGATGGATCGCCGCGATTGCGAAGCAGTACACGGATGTACTGTCTGAGCAACCCCGCGAAGCTGAGAAGCACAGGGAATTTTGATTCGCAGGATGCGAATCAAAACACCGCGTCCGGTGCCTAGCCTTTTTGGTTACTTTTTGGGCAATGCCAAAAAGTAACCGGCTCGCCGTAGGCGAGACGAAGCTCTGCACTTCAGGAGAAGAAAACAAGAGCAAGGAGCTCGATTCCGGCTTGACTCGCGCGCTCCTGCGCGCGCGCAGTCACCGGAATAACGAGCAAAAGAGAGACACCCGAGGGCAGCCAGCGCAGCGCCTATGTCAATCGTCGGGCGTGTCGTCCTCGTCGTCCGCCTTCGGCGGCGCTCCCGGCGGCGGCATCGTCAGGATATCGGCGGCGCGCCAGAAGCGGATGCGACCGAAGCGATATGGCATCTCGACGTCGGGCGTCGCCGTGATCGGATATTTTGTATCGAAGGTCACAATTTCGCCTTGCGGGTGCGCCTCGCACCAGGCGCGCAAGTCGGCGTAGTTCACTTTTTCCAGCGGCTCGGTCAGGCGGCCGGAGAACTCGTACAGGCCGTGGTGCCAGGCAAGGTGCGCGATCGGCTGGCCGCGCGTCTGGAAATCCTTGATGCGAGCCGCGGCGGCGGTGACGTCGACATACGGACCGACACCCTGCGCGAGGACGAGCATACCAATCAGCGCGACGACCGCGCTCGACAACGTCAACTCGACGAGGTCGCCGTCACGCTTGCGCAGCAGCCAGACACCAAGCGCGATCGCCAGCAGTCCCCACAACGGCCAGATTCCTGCAAACACGCGCAACGACGATTCAGTCAGCGTGCCGGCCTTGACCATCCGTTGCAGCCAGGCAATCTCGTTCGCGTACGCAGCGAGATATGGCAACGTCGCCAGGCCGACTCCGGCAATCACCAGCAGCGCGGCGAACCAGCGGTTGCGCAAGTACGCGCCATCCGTTCCAAGCACCTGCGCCATGTACAGTGCAAGCGCCGGCAGCAGTGGCAGCAGGTAATGCGGCTGCTTGCCGCTGACGAGGCAGAACGCGATGAACGTCGGCACGAACCAGACGGCGGCGAAGCGCAGCGTCCTCGACGGCGCCTGCAGCGAATGCCGCCACACGCGCCACGGCGCGCGCAGCGCCAGCGTCCACGGCAGCAGCATGAGTGGCAGCACCATGAGGTACCACCACGGCGGCCGCTGGTGGGCGAAACTCTTGGCGACGCGGCCGACGGTCTGGCGCACCACGATTGCGTCCCAGAATTCCTGCGGGCCGTAGGCCGCGAGCGCCCAGACCAGGGCGATGGCCACACCGCCGAGCATGCCGAGCGCTACGCAGCCGTACCATTTCGCCTTTTCGTCACGCGCGGTCGCACTCCACCACGGCGCCAGCAACGCCACCATTCCGGCGTCCAGCAGCACCACCGGGCCCTTCACCAGCAAACCCAATCCCAGCCCTACGGCGAACGTCGCGACTCCGCGCCACCAACTTCGCTGATCGAGATCGAGCACGCCGTGCAGCGCGAGCAGGACGCACGCGGTCAGCAACACATCGAACATGATCGCGCTGGAGAAAAGCGCGATGTATACAATTCCCGCGAAGATCAGCGTGGCTCGCCGCGCCAGCAGCGAATTGCCGTCATCGGTGTCGCCGCCGAGGCGGCGCACCAGGCGCTCGAACAGCAGCAACGATGCAAGCGAAACCACGAGCACGCCGACACGCACGATCCAGACGCACGGACCGGCGAAACCCCAGGCGATGTTGATTAGCCAGAACAGCAGCGGCCCTTTGTCCGAATAGGGCTCCCCGTTCAGATGCAGCGACAGGAAATCGCCGTGCAGACGCATTTCCCATGCCACCGACAGGTAGCGCGTTTCATCGATCGGCATGGCCGGCAGGAACAGCGCGACCGGCAGCAGCAGAACAAACCAGCAGACGCGCCAGTCGTTCAAAAGGCGTGGAATTTGTCGGGAGTGCAAATCGAAGTTCACGGAATTTCCAATGACCGTTCGTGTTGAGCGCAGTGGCGCCTTGCGCCGCGAAGTCGAAACACGGCAATAGATTGTGACCAGCCCTTCGACTTCGCCGCTACGCGGCTGCGCTCAGGGCGGACGGAATCCAAGAGTCGCTGATCAGCCTCTGTCCAGCAACGATTTCAGGTCGATGATCGCAGCGTTCGCACGCGACACGTAGTTCGCCATGACCAGTGAATGGTTGGCGAAGAAGCCGAACGGGCTGCCGTTGAGGATTACCGGACTCCACACCGGCTTCTGCGACTCCTCGAGCTCGCGGATCACCTGCTTCAGGCTGATGACGGCATTCTTGCGCTGCAGGGTCGGCGCAAAATCCACCTGTATCGCCTGCAATTGCTCGAGCAGGGCCCAGGTGTAGCCGCGCGATTCATAAAAGACGTCGTCGATCTTCGTCCACGGTGTCTTGACGATCTGCTGTCCGGTGGCGTTCTTCGGTGCGTTCGGATCGACCGGCGCATCGCCCTCCAGGCGCAACTGGCCGACACTCGCCGACAGGCGCTGCGACAGGCTGCCGAGGCGTGTCGAGACCAGGTCCAGATAGTCGGCGAGATTATCGGCACGAGCCTGGAACTGTGCGCCGTTCGGGTCGTTCTTGCCGATGCGCACGAAGTAACCGTCGATATGGTCGATCGCCTTGCGGTACTGACCTTCCGAACTCGGCAACAGCCAGCGGTCGCTCGGGCTGGAGAACAGCGGGTCGGCTTCCTTCAGGTCGATGTCTTCTTCGGACTGCGATTGCGCACGCGAGAACTTGTTGCGCATCTCGCGCGCCAGATCACGCGTCGCGGTGAGCACGCCGAATTCCCAGTTCGGCACGTTGTCCATGAGCACGCCCGGAGGGAACAGGTCGTTCGACAGGTAGCCGCCACGTTTGTCGAGCAGCGTTTCGGCGCAACCCATCAGCGTGCTCGTGACAACCGAACCGGTGACCGTCGTCTGCTGATGCGCGACGGCGCGCTGCTGCGCGAGTCGGGCGACGTCGAAGTGCTCCGGCTCATAGCTCCACCACCACATCAGCCCAACGACGAGGATGAGGTACAGCCCGACCAGCAGTGCGCCGCCGCGCACGATCCAGCGCGTGTTCGACCCTTGGAAACGGCTGATGATGGCCATGGCGGACCCCCGGAAGCGCTGTCAAGAAAACGCAACGCACACCAGGCCCGTCTGCTTCGAGCCGGCGCGATGGCGTAGGTGGCGAAGTGTACACGCTCGCAAAAAGGCATTCTTCATGGCAGGCATCTCATCGTTCGCGCATTCGCTCGAGGGCGGCGGCCTTTTCGGCACGCGCGGCCGTGATCGATATGCGGGAAATTGCTGGCCCGAGTACGTCCGCGTGTCTCCGCCACTTTTGCGGGTCGGGTTTCGACACGGTGTAGCGCGAAAGCGGCAGCTGCGCGTCGAGGAGATGGTCCCATTCGAAATCGACGGCGGCGCACAAGCGCGAAATTTCGGCTTGCGGTTGCTCGAGCAGCGTGGCGTAGCGCACCGCAGTCCAACGTTCCTTCGGCAGCGCCTCGAGATCGCCGAGCAGGATGCGCGCCGTCGCTTCCCACTGCGCCGCGACGATTTCGTGCAGGGGTTTGCCGACAAGATCGCGCCAGCCCGGCGTCAACAGCAGCGACCACGGCGGACCGCTCCATCCGGGCAGGTCCGGATAGGTGCGGAACGTGCCCGACTCCCACGCTTCGATCATGCTTGCCAGGGTTTCGCGTGGATCTCGATACAGATAGATGAAGTGCGCCTCGGGAAAAACGCGCGCAAGGAACGGAACGCGCAGCGAGTTCTTCGGCGTTTTCTCGAGCAGACGCACGGGAAAGCGTGCCGGCGGCACGCCGCCGCGGTCGCGCAACGCGGCGGCGAAGCGCGCGCGCAACGTGGCAGCGACCTCAACCGTCGCCGCGTCGGCATCGAGCCGATTCGAATCGTGATCGCGCCGTGACGGATGCAGGCCGTCGATCGTCTCGATCAGCCCGTGGCTTTCGCCGCCCACGGTGAAGGCGTTGCGCGCTCGTGCCAGGGTCTCGAACAGCAGTGTCGAGCCCGAGCGCGGCGACGAAACGATGAACACCGGCCGGTCGAACTCCTCGTCGCGGCCCATGTGCGTAGCGGCGCCGCTGCGCGCCGACCTTTTCGCAAGCGTTGGTGCAAAGCGGCCGCCGGACAGTGCTGCCTTGGTCACCATCGCCTGCATCGCATCGGCCAGGCTCACTTCGTTGCGCAGCGCGATGCCGCGACCGAGCCGGCGCACATCGGCGACGAACTCATCGAGAATCGGCTGGTAACGCGGGCGCGCACTGTCGGCGTCGCCATGCGCCGTCCACTGCGCCTGCCAGCGGCGCAGGAAACGCAGCGCTGACTGCTGCAGCGCCGGCAGGTCGCGATGCGGCAGCGACTCGGTGAACAGGAAGCCGATGTGCGAGCGCAGTTCCCACGGCGTCATCACCTTGGGCAGGTTGAGCGACTCGAATTCGAGCTCAGTCGCGACCTCGGCATCGGCCGATATCCGCTTCGGCGTCCAGCCTTCGATCACCGCGCCATGCGGCCGCCCGCGCCCGATCAGCTCCCACAGGCCATCGCCGCCGATCGTGTCGACGACGAGGTGGATGCGCGCGACGGTGGCGTCGTTGTGCACGCGATGCAGGCGCCAAGTATCAAAGATCCAGCATTCGCCGGCGGCCATGTTGATGTCGGCACCACCGCAATGGAAGCGTACGGTCGGCGTCGTCACGATCGGCACGTGCACGCGCATGCGCTCTGCCCAGTAATAGCCCTGGTCGATGTGCGGCTTGACTTCGGCGTTGCCGGACAGTCGCATCAGCCGTGTACGGCCGAGCACCGCGCCCAGGCTGCCGAGCAGTACGTGCAGATGCGGGAGGCGCTCGAGCAACGGCGTAGGCCGCATCGGGCCTTCGACACCGTCCTCGTTCGCGTCGCCATTGACGGCAATCAGAGGCAAGGCCGAATTGCCGGGAAATCCCTGCGGATGAGGCAACCATTCGGATTCGCGCAGTTGCGCAATTTCAGCGGCCAGTGCCAGCGCGTCATAGCACACCGGCAACTGGATGAACGGATGCTGCAGCTTCACGATCTGCGCTGCTTACGGATTTGCCGCCGGAGTGTAGATTTCACCGCCCTGCTCGCGGAATTCCGCTGCCTTTTCGGCCATGCCGGCATCGAGCGCCACACTTTCGTCGACGCCGTGCTCCTTGGCATAGTCACGCACGTCCTGCGTGATCTTCATCGAGCAGAAGTGCGGGCCGCACATCGAACAGAAATGCGCGTGCTTCGCCGCTTCCTTGGGCAGCGTCTCGTCGTGGAATTCCTGCGCCTTTTCCGGATCGAGGCCGAGATTGAACTGGTCCTGCCAGCGGAACTCGAAGCGCGCCTTGGACAGTGCATTGTCGCGCGCCTGCGCAGCCGGATGGCCTTTGGCCAGGTCGGATGCGTGCGCGGCGATCTTGTAGGCGATGATGCCGTCGCGCACATCCTGCTTGTTCGGCAGGCCGAGGTGCTCCTTCGGCGTCACGTAGCACAGCATCGCCGTGCCGAACCAGCCGATCAGCGCGGCGCCGATGGCACTCGTGATGTGGTCGTAACCCGGCGCGATGTCGGTCGTCAGCGGCCCCAAGGTATAGAAAGGCGCCTCGTGGCACACGCGCAGCTGGCGCTCCATGTTTTCCTTGATCAACTGCATCGGCACGTGACCGGGGCCTTCGATCATGGTCTGCACGTCGTGTTTCCAGGCGATCTGCGTCAGCTCGCCGAGCGTGTCGAGTTCGGCAAACTGCGCCGCATCGTTTGCGTCGGCGATCGAACCGGGGCGCAAGCCGTCGCCGAGCGAAAACGATACGTCGTACGCCTTCATGATCTCGCAGATGTCCTCGAAATGCGTATAGAGGAACGATTCGCGGTGGTGCGCGAGGCACCACTTCGCCATGATCGAACCGCCGCGCGACACGATCCCGGTCACGCGCCGGGCGGTGAGCGGGATGTAGCGCAGCAGCACGCCGGCGTGGATCGTGAAGTAGTCGACACCCTGCTCGGCCTGCTCGATCAGCGTGTCGCGGAAGATCTCCCAGGTCAGCTCCTCGGCGCGGCCGTCGACTTTCTCCAGCGCCTGGTAGATCGGCACCGTGCCGATCGGCACCGGCGAGTTGCGGATGATCCACTCGCGCGTTTCGTGGATGTTCTTGCCGGTCGACAGGTCCATGACCGTGTCGCCGCCCCAGCGTATGGCCCAGACCATCTTCTCTACTTCTTCGGCGATGGAGCTCGATACGGCGGAGTTGCCGATGTTTGCGTTGATCTTGGTCAGGAAATTCCGGCCGATGATCATCGGCTCGGATTCCGGATGGTTGATGTTGCACGGGATGATCGCGCGTCCGCGCGCGACTTCGCTGCGCACAAACTCGGGCGTGATCAGTTTCGGGATCGCGGCGCCGAAGCTTTCGCCGGGATGCTGTGCAAGAAGTCCAGGCTCGAGCGCGGCACGGCTCTGATTCTCACGTATCGAAATGAATTCCATTTCGGGCGTGACGATACCGCGGCGCGCGTAATGCATCTGCGTCACGTTGGCGCCGGCGATCGCACGCACCGGATTGCGCGCGCGCGGAAAACGCACGGCGTCGAGCTTCGCATCACCGGCGCGGCGCCGGCCGAATTCCGACGACAGGCCGGACAGCGAGGCGCAGTCGCCGCGCTGGCCGATCCAGCGTGCGCGCAGAGGCTCGAGGCCGGCGATAAGGTCGATGTGCGCTTCCGGATCGGTATACGGCCCCGAGGTGTCGTACAGTGCCAGCGGTGCGTTTTTCTCGGCGCCGAAGGCGAGCGGCGTGTCCGACTGCGCGACCTCGCGCATCGGCACGCGAAGGTCCGGCCGACTGCCATCGACATGGATCTTGCGCGAGCCCGGAATCGGCCGTGTGACGCTGTCGGACAGGGCGCTGGTCTGGCGAATGAGATCGGAAGCGAGGGCGTTCATGGTTCGTCCATCCTGGCGCTTCCTGCGCACGAGATCCGCACCTCATGTGCGGATGGCAAGGGGGACGAAGCGGGCAATCCGATCGACTGCGGAAGCTCCCTACGCCGGTACGAACCGGATCAGGTACGAAGGGACTTTCTCAGCCTCACCTCTTGAACCCTGAGACGGCGCCGCGAGAACATACCGGTACCGAGCAATTCAAGAGGCGGGCACCCCCGCTTCGAACCGGCATTGAATCACGAAGCGCCGGCAAACGCGAGCTCACGGCCTGGGGCGCATGCGACGATAATCCGCGCCAACCTGTCTTGTAGGACGAGCCATTCCGCATTATCTGTAGAGCGAGGTAACCGACATGAAACGTCTCCGGCAGATCAATTTGGCCAAGCGGGCCAGGTTGTCGGCAATGCTGCTGGCGTTCGCCGCCGTAGCGGCGTTCGCCGCTCCGAGCAAGCCGCCGTCGCGGATCGAGGTTTCGTGGGCGCCGGCCGAGCAACTCGCCGAGGTCAAGAACAACCAGTTCAACCGCGGCTGGTTGCGAACGGACGACTGGGAGCAGAGGCTCGGCGATCACCTGCGCAAGAGTGCCGACCGCATCCTGCCGCCGGGCCAGCAGCTGCAGGTGCACGTCAACGACATCAGCCTGGCCGGCTCGTTCGAGCCGTGGCACCAGCCCGGCACGCAGGACATCCGCATCCTGAAGGACATCTATCCGCCGTGGCTGAACCTGCACTACACGTTGCTCGCAGCCGACGGCTCGACGATCCGCGAAGGCGACGCCAAGCTGCGCGACGGTTCATACCTGCAGCGCGACCCGCCCGGCTACGCGACCGATCCGCTGCGCTTTGACAAGCGCATGATCGACGAGTGGCTGAGCCGCGAGTTCAAGGCGGCGAAGCAGTCAGGCTGATCGGCAATGCATCCCCGCAGGCGCGGGGATGACGCAGGGGAAGTACCGGGCTTTCCGGGGATTCAGCGCGGCAGATAGGCGCGCAGGAACAGATCGACGGTCGCGTTGATGTGCTCGTCGATCTCGCGATGCGTGAACGCCTCGCCGCAGCCGAATTCCCGGCGTGCGTGCAACTCGCCCTTGAGCAGGCAGAAGAACTGCGTCGCGGCGCGATGCGTGTCGGGGATGTCGAGCTTGCCGCCGGCGATTTCATCGCGCAGAAACGACTCGAATGCTTCCTGCGTGCGTTTCGGGCCGGCTTCCCAGAACAACTGGCCGAGCTTCGGCGACTGCTGCGCATTGGCGACGATCGTGCGGTGCACGGCCACGGCCTCCTCGCTCGTGACCAGCGCAAAGAACGCGCGCGCGATCGTCAGCAGCTGCTTGCGCAGAGGCCCCTTCAGGTCGGCACGGAAAATCTCCGACGGCATCTGCTCCTGGCAGACGCATTCGACCGCGGCGATGAACAGCCGCTCCTTGTCCTGATAGTGGCTGTAGACGGTCAGCTTCGACACGCCAGCGGCCGTGGCGATCGCATCCATGCTCGTGCCGTCGAAGCCCTGGGTCACGAACAGGCGTTTGGCGGCCTGCAGGATCGCGGCGCGCTTCTCGAGGTCCTTCGGGCGGCCCGGTCCGCAGGTCTTGGCTATGGCTAGCGGCATCATATGGCAAAAGTAATACTGGACAGTACAGTTTAGTAAAGTTACTATACCACAGCGTTCACTAATTTGTCGCCCGGCGACGAAAAGGATTGTAACAATGTCAGCTCCCGTTCACATCGCGAAGCTCGCTGCCGCCCTGGTCGTGGCCGCCTCGTTCAATCTGACAGGATGCACGACGCATGCCGCAGCGCCCGAAGCGCCGCGCTCCGCCCTGGTCGCCCACCCGCAGGGTGCCGATGCGATGCACGCCGAGGTTTATTCCGGCGACGTCCACGCACGCTTCGAAAGCCAGCTCGGCTTTCGCGTCGCCGGCAAGATCCGCGCGCGCCTCGTCGATGTCGGCAACCACGTCGAAGCCGGTCAGGCACTGGCCGAACTCGATCCGATGGATCTCAAGCTGCAGGTCGCCAGCGCCCAGGCGACGCTGAGCTCGGCCCAGGCCGCGCGCGATCTGGCGCAGTCCGAGCACGATCGCTATCACGCTCTTCTCGACAAGCACTTCATCAGCCAGACCCAGTTCGACACGCAGGTCAATACGCTCAAGGCGGCGCAGGCGCAGGTCGCGCTGGCGCAGGCCGCGCTTGCCGTGGCGCGCAACCAGGCCGAATACACCATGCTGCGCGCCGATCACGCCGGCGTCATCACCACGATCAGCGCCGAGACCGGGCAGGTCGTGACTGCGGGCCAGAACATCGCCATGCTGGCGCGCGACGGCGCTATCGAAGTCGAAATCGCCGTGCCGGAAAACCGCGTCGGCGATTACCGCGTCGGCGCGCCGGCGCTGCTCGAAGCCTGGGCCGACGCCGGCAAGCACATGAACGGCCACCTGCGCGAAATCGCACCGGAGGCCGATCGCACGACGCGCACGTATCGCGTGCGCGTCAGTCTCGACGACGAGGCACCGGCGTTGAAGCTCGGCCAGACCGCGCGCGTTTATTTCGCCTCGGCCGAAGAAGCGCGGCAGCAGATCATTCCGCTGTCGGCGTTGTACGAGCGCACCGGCCAGGCCGCCGTATGGGTCGTCGATGCGCGCACGCATCAGGTGCACCTGGCGCCGGTCGACGTCGCCTCATACCACGAGCAAGGCGTCGTCGTCAGCGGCGGTGTCGAGCCGACGCAATGGATCGTGACTGCCGGCGTGCACAAGCTGCGCGACGGCCAGACGATCGCCCCGGTCGACGCAACGAACCGGCCGGTAATCCTGTAATAGTATACTTTTTGCTGCGCGCGCCGTCCGTCCCTCCCCCTCCCCCGGCTGGCGGGCGGCGCGACGCGGCTTCTGGCAAATCCGGGCGAGAAGATTCGAAGTGCCGCGCCGCCACAGGCACTGCCACGCTTCGAAGGCTGCGCCGCCGGCAAGCAAGCGAAGCGAAGCGGAGCGGCGGCCCGACTCCCGGGCGCTCGAACTGCAGCGAGGTGGAACATGAACAGTGAAGTCAGTGGTGGGGTTCGCATGATCCTGCGTTTCGAAGGACTGGCGGTCATGGCCGCCGCGATGATCATGTACGGCAAGTCCGGCTTCGGCTGGGGCACATTCGCGTTGTTCTTTCTGGTACCGGATGTCTCCTTCCTCGGCTACCTCGCCGGCAGCCGCGTCGGCGCCATCGCCTATAACACCGCGCATTCCTACATCGGCGCACTCGCCTGCTTCGGCACCGGGCTGGTGCTCGTGGCTCCGGAACTCGAAGTCGCCGGACTGATCTGGTGCGCGCACATCGGTTTCGATCGCGCCATGGGTTACGGCCTGAAGTACGCTGCCGGCTTCGCCTTCACGCATCTGGGCCGCATCGGGCGTACGCGCGCAACCGCCACCGTGGAAATCTCCGCATGAGCCGCTTCAATCTCTCCGCATGGGCGCTGCGCAACCAGCCGTTGCTGCGCTATTTCCTCGTCGTGCTGGCCGTGCTCGGCGTGTGGTCGTACCTCGGCCTCGGCCAGTCGGAAGATCCGCCATTCACGTTCAAGGTCATGGTCGTGCAGACGCAGTGGCCGGGCGCCACCGCGGCGGAAATCACCGAGCAGGTGACCGAGAAGGTCGAGAAGAAGCTGCAGGAAATTCCGGATCTCGATTTCCTGCGCAGCTATTCCAAGCCCGGCGAGTCGCAGGTATTCGTCGTCGTCAAGGATTCGATCTCCTCCGACCACGTGCCTGACATCTTCTACCAGGTGCGCAAGAAGATCGGCGACATTCGCTACACGCTGCCGGCCGGCATTCTCGGGCCGTTCTTCAACGACGAATTCGGCGACACGTTCGGCAACATCTACGCCCTGACCGGCGACGGTTATACCGATGCGCAACTGCGCGACTATGCCGAGCGTCTGAAGCTCGAGCTGCTGCGCACGCCGAACGTGGCCAAGGTCGACCTGATCGGCCTGCAGGACGAAAAGATCTACATCGAATTGTCGAACGCGAAACTGGCCACTCTCGGCGTGAGCTTCGACCAGGTGCAGCAGACCCTGCAGTCGCAGAACGCGATCACGCCGGCCGGCAGCTTCGAGACCGACAGCGATCGCATCTACCTGCGCCCGAGCGGCGCCTTCGATTCGGTCGAGGCGATCCGCAACATCTCGATCCGCGCCAATGGCCACCTGTTCCGTCTCGGCGACGTCGCCGAAGTTCGCCGCGGCTTTTCCGATCCGCCGCAGCCACGCATGCGCTACGACGGCAAGAACGCCCTCGGCCTGGCCGTGTCCATGCGCGCCGGCGGCGACATCATCCAGCTCGGCAAGGACCTCGACACGACCGTCGTGCGCGTGCAGAAGACGCTGCCGGTCGGGCTCGACCTCGATCGCGTCGCCGACCAGCCGCGCGCCGTCGCGCGCTCCGTCGGCGAGTTCGTCGACACGCTCGGCATTGCCGTGGCGATCGTGCTGCTGGTCAGCTTCTTCTCGCTCGGCCTGCGCACCGGCCTCGTCGTCGCGCTGTCGATCCCGCTCGTGCTGGCGATGACTTTCGCGGCCATGAAGTACTTCGGCATCGACCTGCACAAGATATCGCTCGGCGCGCTCGTGCTCGCGCTCGGCCTGCTCGTCGACGACGCGATCATCGCGGTCGAGATGATGGCGATCAAGATGGAGCAGGGCTTGTCGCGCGTCGAGGCCGCGGCGTTCGCCTACACCTCGACCGCCTTTCCGATGCTGACCGGCACGCTGATCACCGCCGCCGGCTTCCTGCCGATAGCGACGGCGAAATCCGGCACCGGCGAATACACGCGCTCGATCTTCGAGGTGGTCGCGCTGGCGCTGCTGATCTCATGGCTCGCCGCCGTGGTGCTGATCCCGTACCTCGGCTACAAGCTACTGCCCGAACAAGGCGCAGCGCCGAGCCGCTTCGAGAATTGGCTGCGCCTGTGGCGCAAGCGCGCCGCCGCGCGCCTGCCAGCCGCATTGCGCGGCGAAAACCGCCGCACGATCGACACCGACGCCGCGCACGATCCTTACGCAACGCCGTTCTACCGCCGCTTCCGCGCGCTGGTCGACTGGTGCGTGACGCGGCGCAAGACCGTGATCGCGGCAACCGTGTTCGCCTTCGTGCTGTCGATCGCCGGCTTCGGTTTCGTGCAGCAGCAATTCTTTCCCGATTCGACGCGGCCCGAGCTGCTCGTCGACTTGAAGCTCACCGAAGGCGCCTCGCTGACGGCGACGCAGGAGCAGGTGAAAAAGCTCGAGGCGTGGCTGGCCAAGCGGCCGGAACTGGAGAACTACGTCAGCTACGTCGGCTCCGGTGCGCCGCGCTTCTACCTGCCCCTCGACCAGCAACTGCCGCAGGCGAGCTTCGCCGAGCTGGTGCTGCTGACCAAGGGTTCGCGCCAACGCGAGCAGCTGCGCAGCGACCTGATCGCGCTGTTCGAGCACGACTTCACCGAGTTGCGCGCGCGTGTGCTGCGCCTGGAGAACGGTCCGCCGGTCGGCTACCCGGTGCAGTTCCGCATTTCCGGTGCCGACATCCCCACGGTGCGCGAACTGGCGCGCAAGGCCGCCGACGTCGTGCGGCAAAATAACAATGTGCACAATGTGAACCTGGACTGGGAAGAGCCGAGCAAGGTCGTGCGCCTGGCGATCGACCAGGAGCGCGCGCGCGTGCTCGGCGTCAGCTCGCAGGATCTGGCGAATTTCCTGCAAAGCTCGCTGTCCGGCGTGCCGGTCACCTACTACCGCGAGCGCGACCAGTTGATCGAAGTCTCGCTGCGCGGCCCCGCCGACGAGCGCGCGCGCCTGTCGCTGCTGGAGAGCCTGGCCGTACCGACGCCGTCGGGCCAGAGCGTGCCGCTCAAGCAGATCGCCACGGTCGGCTACGGCTTCGAGGAAGGCATCATCTGGCGGCGCAACCGCCTGCCGACGGTCACCGTGCGCGGCGACATCTACGGCGGCATCACCCCGGCCACGGTGACCGCGCAGATCGATCCGCAGCTCAACGACCTGCGCGCGCAGCTGCCGCCCGGCTACCTGCTCGAGGTCGGCGGCGCGGTCGAGGAAAGCGCCAAGGGCCAGACCTCCGTCAATGCCGGCATGCCGCTGTTCCTGCTCGTCGTCCTCACCGTGCTGATGATCCAGTTGCGCAGCTTCTCGCGCGTGCTGCTCGTCGTGCTCACCGCGCCGCTCGGATTGATCGGCGTAACTCTGTTCCTGCTCGTCTTCAACGTGCCGTTCGGCTTCGTCGCCATGCTCGGCACGATCGCGCTGATGGGCATGATCATGCGCAATTCGGTGATCCTGGTCGACCAGATCGAACAGGACATCGCCGCCGGCCACGACGCCTGGACCGCGATCGTCGATGCCACCACGCGCCGCTTCCGCCCGATCGTGCTGACGGCGCTGGCCGCGATCCTGGCGATGATCCCGCTCGCGCGCAGCGCGTTCTTCGGGCCGATGGCGGTCGCAATCATGGGCGGACTGTTCGTCGCCACCGCGCTGACCTTGTTGTTCCTGCCGGCGCTCTATGCGGCCTGGTTCCGCGTGAAAAAGCCGGGGATCGAGAACCGGGAAGCGGGAATCGGCAGAGCAGGAATTCGCAACACCGGAATGGTCGGGACATGACAACCAGGCCATCGGCTGCAATGGAATCGGCGATCGCCGGAGCGCGATTTTCCCGCCCGCAATCGCCGCACCGGGCCGCTCCTTTAGGCCTCCCATTCCCGATTCCCGATTTCTGGTTCCGGAAGTCGCTGCCCGAATGCATTGAAATGCGCTTGCCGATACCCAAGTGATGGCAACGATCCGGCGCCGATGCGCATCCGTACACAAAGGTTTGAATGACTTCCGGCACTTCGGCCGGGAGGGCGCCGCAGGTGATCGTAGAATTGCCGGAAGCCGCGCAAGCGCCTATCCTTCTCAGTCTTTTTCCGGTTGGAACCCACGCCCATGTCGCTGAACGTAGAACTTGCCCGACACAACATGGTTGAGCAGCAGGTCCGGCCCTGGGAAGTGCTCGACAGCCGCGTGCTCGAGGCACTGACCGCAATACGGCGCGAAGACTTCGTGCCCGCCAGCTACCGCAACCTCGCCTTCGCCGACCTGCCCCTGCCGCTGGCGCACGGCGAATTCATGATGAAGCCCGTCGTCGAAGGCCGCGTGCTCCAGGCCGTCGCGCCGACGCGCGCCGAGAGCGTGCTCGAGATCGGCACGGGCTCGGGTTTTCTGACCGCTTGCCTGGCCCGCCTCGCGGCGTCCGTGCACAGCGTCGAGCTGCACGCCGACCTTGCCGACGCGGCGCGCGCCCATCTGCACGAAGCGCGCACGACCAATGCCACGATCGAGGTCGCCGAGGCGGTCAACGGTTTCACGCCCCCGGAGCAGTACGACGTCATGGTCGTAACCGGCGCCGTGCACGCGGTGCCGCAGCGCTGGCGCGACTGGGTGCGGCCGGGCGGCCGCCTCTTCGCCATCATCGGCGAATCGCCCGTGCAGCGCGCGACATTGTATACCCGCGGCGTCGACGGCCAATGGAGCGAGGACGGCCTGTTCGAAACCGACGTTGCCTACCTGACCCATGCAGCGCCGGTACGGCGCTTCGTCCTTTGACGGCATTGCCGCCGACCGATTACCGAT